>Ga0210040_10001121_pt1 | contig 41569 bp, 32 predicted proteins | sample CryGeyCG12114_NA_FD_185462 | JGI IMG/M metagenome (GOLD analysis project Ga0210040, IMG submission 185462) | Groundwater microbial communities from aquifer - Crystal Geyser CG19_WC_8/21/14_NA (SPAdes) (version 2) | ecosystem: Environmental > Aquatic > Deep subsurface > Groundwater | place: USA... | reverse complement strand
ATCAGCTACCCCCGTCACGGTCACGACGATGTCGACACTGCGGGGATCGTGGCACAGCCGACGTCCGGTAGGTCCAGTCTCGGTGGGAATGCGCAGTCGACGGCGGGGCCCGCGCGGCCGTCAGCCCGGGATCGCTCCGGAGACCCAGACGGCGGTGCTCGCGGGCAGGTGCACCCAGCCGTCCCCGGCGGTGACCGAGGCCTCCGAGGCCAGCACCACCTCCCCCGCGCACGGGACGGCGACGTCCTCGTAGCCCATGTTGACCCAGCACGTCACCCAGCCCGTCGACGCGCTCCCGCGGCGGACGGCGAGCAGGTCGCCGTCGCGCTGCAGCGACGCCGGTCCGCTGCCCAGGGCACGCAGCTCTCGGCGCAGCACGAGGGCGGTCCGGTACAGCAGGAGCGTCGACGTCGGGTCCGCGGCCTGCCGCTCGACGGACAGCTCGTCCCAGCCCGCGGGCTGCGGCAGCCACGGCTCGGCCGCCCCGTCCGCCGAGAAGCCCGCGGACGGGCCCGTGGTCCACGGCATCGGGATGCGGCAGCCGTCACGGCCGGCCCGGGCCCCGCCGGAGCGGTGGAAGATCGGGTCCTGCTTCGCCTCGTCGGGGACGACGACCTGCGGCAGCCCCAGCTCCTCGCCGGCGTACAGGTACGGCGAGCCCGGGAGCGCGAGCACGAGCATCGCCGCGGCGCGGGCGCGCGAGAGGCCGTGCGCCCCACCGCCGAAGCGGGTGGCCTGGCGGTCCTTGTCGTGGTTGCCGAGCACCCACGACACGGGGGCCCCCACGCGGTCGAACGCGCTCAGCGCCGAGCAGACGCCCTCGGCGAAGGACGCGGCGTCCCACGGCGACTTGAGCAGCCGGAAGGCGAAGGCCTGGTGCATCTCGTCGGGGCGCACGTACGCCGCGACGCGGTCGAGGTCGGCCAGGCAGACCTCGCCGACGAGCATCCTGCTGCCCCCGCCGACGCCCTCGTAGGAGTCGACCAGGGCGCGCCAGCGGCGCCACACGGCGTGCACCTCGGGCTGGTCCCACGTGTGGCGCTGCTCGTCGCCGTGCCCGAAGAGCGTGGGCGAGTACGTGCCCGGGTTGTCGCGGAGGTCGGGGTCCTTGAACAGCCCGTACGCGACGTCGACGCGGAAGCCGTCGACGCCGAGGTCGAGCCAGAAGCGGAGCGAGTCCTCGAAGTCCTCGGCGACCGAGGGCTCGCGCCAGTCCAGGTCGGGCTGCTCCGGGGAGAACAGGTGCAGGTACCAGCGGCCGTCCGGCGTGCGCGACCAGGCGCTGCCGCCGAAGAGGCTGCGCCAGTTGTTCGGCGGCTCCGGCGAGGCGGGGGCGAACACGTACTTGCGGGCGTGCGGGCTGCTCGGGTCGGCCAGCGCGGCCTCGAACCAGGGGTGGCGGTGCGAGGTGTGGTTCGGGACGACGTCGAGCAGCACCCGCAGCCCGAGCGCGTGGGCGTCCTCGACGACCAGGCGCACGTCCTCGACCGTCCCGAGCTCGGGGTCGACGCCGCGGTAGTCGCAGACGTCGTAGCCGCCGTCGGCGCCGCCCGAGGGGTAGTGCGGGGTGATCCACAGCGCGTCGACGCCGAGCCAGGCGAGGTGCGGCAGGCGGGCGCGCAGGCCGGCGAGGTCCCCCACGCCGTCGCCGTCGCCGTCGGCGAAGGAGCGCAGGTAGACCTGGTAGACGACCGCGTCGCGCCACCACGCGTCGGCGGTGCCGGGCGCGCCGAGCACCCAGGGGGTGGGCGCCGCGCTGCAGCTGCTGCGCTGGCGGGGCAGACCGGTGGTCGCGGCGGTGGTGGCGGGCGCGGCGGTGGTGGCCATGCGGGGGTATCGGCTGCCCGGCGCGCCGGCTGGACCCCCGGACGGCCGGACCTGCCTCACCCGCTCGGCGCCCTCGGCCGGACGGCGACCGGCGCTGCCGTGGCTGCCCCGGCGGCGCACGGCGGCTCAGACCTCCAGCAGGAGGCGGTGGGGCGCGAAGCCCTCGGCGCTCCCCACGCGGGACTGGAAGCCGCGGTAGCCCGCCTGCGAGGACACGAGGTCGGTGCTGGCCATGGCGGAGGCCGTCACCTGGGACGCGTGGCACCGCAGCGCCGCGAGCTTCTTCTCCAGCGTGGCGGTGACGTCGACGAAGACCTGCGGGGAGAACCCGTACGTGCTCGGCGACTCGTAGGACAGCACCCGGCGGCAGTGCCGCGCCGCGCTGAGCGTCGCGTGGGCGACGGCGCGGTGGTCCTGGTGGGTGTCGTCGGTGCTGTGCGTGTAGACGACGTCCACGCGCTCGCGCCGGACGACCTCCTCGACGAGGTGCACGAGCGCCAGCTCGGAGCTCGACACGCTCCCGTCGGGGAGCTCCCCCCACAGCAGCTCGGCCCCGAGCGCGGCCGCCGCCGCCTCCTGCTCGGCGGTGCGCCCGGCGACGTCGCCCGGCCCCGCCTGGCCGCGGGTGACGACCAGCATGATCACGCGGTCACCGCTCGCGACGTGGCGCGCGAGCGTCCCCCCGCAGCCGAGCTCGATGTCGTCGGGGTGGGCACCGACCGCGAGGACCGTGGTCGACTGGCAGGTGCACATGGGGGCTCCTCGGGGGGCGTGGCGATGGACGTGCGGTGGGGGACGTGCGGGGCGACGTGCGCGTGCGGCGACCGGGTGCAGCGGTCGGGCTCGGTGGTCAGGTGCGGCGGTCGGGTGCAGCGGTCGGGCGGGGTGGTCCCGGTCAGGCGCTCGCGCCGCGACGGGCGAGGTCGAGGGCCTGCTCGGGCCACCAGGCGCCGGCCTCGGGCTCGCCCGGCCGGCACGCGCCGTCGGAGTGGCCGGGCTGCTTGACCCACAGCAGCGCGTCGGCGTGCGGGCTGCCGACGTCCGTCGTCGGGGCCTCGCCGACCGCCCGCCCGGCGGGGTTGCACCAGTCGTCGACGCTGCCGTCGGGGGCGTCGGGCGGCCCCGCGCCGTTGCGGCTGGTGTCGACGACGAAGCGCGCGCCGTCGAGCTGGGCGGACAGCTCCTCGCCGTACTCGAGCGAGCTGGCCGTGGTCTGGAAGTTGGAGGTGTTGAGCGCGAAGCCGTCCGCGTCCTCCGCACCGCTGGAGCGCAGCGCGTCCACCAGCGCGTCGGTGTCCTCGACCCACCCGGCGTGGCCGGCGTCCAGGTAGACCCGGACGCCCTCCTGGCGCTGGAGGATCTCCACGCCGTTCGCGAGCATCCGGTAGCGCTCCTGCGCGGCGGACGTGCCGGGGCACCCCTCCAGCGCGTGCACGACGGCGTCCGGCTCCAGCACGACGACGGCCGGTCGCCCCTCGAGGCCCGCGGCCAGCGACCCGAGCCAGGCGTACCAGGCGTCCGCGTCCGCGGCGCCCCCGGCGGAGAAGGAGCCGCAGTCGCGGTCGGGGAGGTTGTACGCGACGAGCACGGGCACCTCGCCGGCCGCCTCCGCGGCGGTCGTCAGCTCCTGCGCGGCCAGGTAGGGGTCCTCCTGCTGGCCGGAGAACCACGTGGCGACCGGCTGCGCCGCCACGGGCTCGAGGTCCGCGGCGTCCTGGTCGCGGCCCTCCCCGCGCCACACCTCGACCTGGGTCGGCGCCGGGCCGGCGGGGTCGAGGTAGAACGTCGACCCCGCGAGCGCGCTCTCGGGGGCGGTCGTCGTGGCGCCCGATCCCGGTGAGCCCGCGCCGCCGTCCGCGGCGCAGGCCGCGAGGGCCAACACCGCGGTGGCGCCGAGCAGGCCGAGGACCGGCCGCGACCGGGCGGGCCGTCCGCGGAGGGGGTGGGACCGGGCGGGGCGGGCGCCCGCCGGGAGGTCGGTCACGGCACGTGCACCCAGCGGCCGACGGAGGGCTTCCCGTTCTCGTCGACCACGAAGAGCATGTACCAGCCGCTCGGGGTGAGGTTCTCCGCTGCGGGCACGGTGAGGCGCACGCCGCCGTCGGTGGCCTCGACGCCCAGCTCCACCGAGCGCTGCTCGGTGTCGGTCATGTGCGTGACGGCGCTCGGCCGCACGAGGCGGGCCGTCGCGACGTCACCGGTCACTGGCACCTCGACCGTCGTGCCCGGCTCGAGCTCCGTCGGGGTCACGCCGATGACCGGGCGCTCCCCGGGCGTGAAGAGGTACGGCGGGGAGTAGATCTCCACGCGCTGCTCGAAGGAGCCCGCCGACTCGTTCTCGGCGTCGCCGTACAGGGGGTCCGAGCCCATCGTCATGACGCGGCCGTCCGGGAGCAGCAGCGCCTCGGAGTGGTAGTTGCGGCCGACGTGCGGGGACGCCGCCTCGGTCATCTCGCCGGTGGCGGCGTCGTAGAGGCTCGCCGCGTGCACGTCGCTGTCGCCGCGGCCGCGGTAGTCGCCCGAGCCGCCGGTGAGCAGCACCTCGTCCGTGGGCAGGATGACGGAGGACACGTACCGGGCGGCCTCCTGCAGGTCCGGGGCCGGGGTGATCGTCTTCGCGCCGAAGTCGATGACGTCCACCCTGTCGGTGGAGCCCTCGGCGTCGCCGACGCTCCCGCCGCCCGCGATGAGGACCTTCTGGTCCTGGGCGGGGGGCAGCAGCACCGAGGACGAGGTCTCGGTCATCCCCGGGTCGCGCAGACCCGAGATCTCCTCGAAGGAGTTGTCCGTCAGGTCCCAGATGCCGGGCGTGCGCATCTGGTCGCTGGGGCCGTAGCCGGCGTTGGACCCGGAGTAGAGCATCGAGCCGTCGAGGGCGCGGAACAGCGCCGGGTAGGTCGGGAAGGCGCGGTCGAGGTCGGGCCGCGCCGTCCACGTGCCGGTCTCGACGTCGAACAGCTCGGTCGTGCCCATGCCGTGGTCGATGAAGACGCCGTACTCGTCCAGCCCGGAGACGGCGAGGATGTCGTCGCCCTCGGTCGAGACGAGGGTCGGGTACCAGCGGGCCTTCGTCATGTCGTCGACGGGCCGGTAGGACTCGGTGTGGACGTCGAAGATGTAGGCCGAGTCCAGCCCGTGGTACTCCTGCTTGGCGAGGCTGATCGTGTCGGCCTGCCCGTAGAGGCCGGCCATCTCCCGGCCCTCCAGGCGCAGCTGGTGGCCCTCGCCCTCGAAGACGTACTCCTCGCCCTCCTCGACGGCCTCCACCCAGAACTTCGTCTCGGTGGGCTCCTTGCCGCCGTTCTCGAGCTTGGTGACCGGCGCCACGGTCTTGGTCTCGGTGACGCGGTAGCGCAGCCCGGTGGCTTCGTCCACGAAGATCGCGCCCTCGGCGACCTCGGTGTCCTGCTCGTAGATCGCGTCGTTGACGAGCGTCACGACGCCCGCGGCGTGCGTGACCTCGTCGGCCAGGACCTCGTACTTCCGGGTCCCGCCGGCGATGAGGAGGTTGCCGTCGGGGAGGAAGGCGTGGCCCCCGCAGAAGAGGTCCTCGGGCGTGTCGATCTTCTTGTAGACGTCCGTGGCGGGGTCCCACAGCACCGTGTCGAAGGTGCCGGCGGCGAAGTGGTGCGTGTTGTTGCCCGACCCGGCGACCAGCAGGACCTTGCCGGTGGGCAGCAGCGCCGAGTGGATGGCGTTGAGCTGCACCTCCGGGTCCAGCTCCACGGTCTCCCAGGAGCCGTGCGTGGCCATGTACTCGGGTCGCGACTCCTCCCACATCGTGCGGAGGGCGTCGGCGCCGACGGCGGCCTGCTGCGCGTTGACGGCGATCACGAGGCCCGCGGCGCAGGCGACGAGGGCCCGGTTGCGGACCTTGAGGGCGGTGGCGCGCTTCACGACGTGGTCTCCAGGGTGCTCGAGGTGGTGGTGAGGGGGGCGCGGCGCTGCACGGGGATCGGTGCGGCCGGCGCGTCGGCGCGGCGGAGGCGGGCCCGCAGGAGCCCGACCTGCCAGATCACGACCGGGAGGAAGCTGATGGTGATGGCGAGGACGGACCAGGTGCGCATGGCCGGGTGGTCGTGGCCGAGGGGGAAGGACGCCGCGAGGCAGGCGAGCAGGAGGCCGCCCCAGGTGAGGTTCTTGCGGAAGACGGCCCACTGGTCGCCGTGGGAGTCAGAGCCCTTGGGGGTGACGGCGAAGGGCACGTCACGGCCGCGGATCGCGTCCAGGAGGGCGACCACGTACATGGGCGCCGACAGGATCGACACGAGCATGCCGAGGGCGCCGGAGCTGCCCTCCTCCTCGTGCGGCGAGACGTTGTAGCGGCGGTTCCAGAAGTAGATGGCCACCTGCAGGACGGCGGCGTTGACGTAGAGCATCAGCCAGAGGTTCGCCGCCACCAGGACGCCGCCCGTGCCGGTGAGCAGGTAGACGGCCATGTTCAGCGTGCCGAGCACCCACGACAGCGCGGCCGAGGGGTAGTAGCTCATCAGCAGCGCGTAGTGCAGGCGGCGGCTCCAGCCGAGGTGCGGCGCGAAGCGGTGGAAGGACCGCACCATCACCTCGTTGGTGCCCCGGGCCCACCGGTTCTGCTGGGTGAAGTAGTCCGACCAGCTGGCCGGGCCCTCGCCGACGGCCAGCACGTCGGGCGTGTACACCGACTTCCACCGGCGCCCCGTCGCCGGGTTGTCGCGCGTGTGCCACACCAGCGACGTCGCGGCGTCCTCGGTGATCGAGTCCGCCAGGCCGTCGATGTCGCGCAGCGCCGAGATGCGGACGGCGTTGTTGGTGCCGACGAACATCGGGCAGCCCCACCGGTTGCCGGCGCGCTGCAGGACCGAGTGGAAGAGGTACTGCTGGGACTCCGAGGCCTTGGTGATGAAGTTGTCGTAGTTCTGCCCGTAGACCTGCGGGCCGACGACGAAGGCGACGTCGGGGTCGCGGAAGTAGCCGAGCAGGCGCTCGACGAGCTCCGGCCGGGGGACGTGGTCGGTGTCGACCGAGACCCAGAAGTCGTAGCCGTCGCCGTGCGCGTCGAGCCAGGCGTTGTAGTTGCCGTGCTTGGTCTTGCGCTTGTTGCGGCCGGTCGGCTGGTTCCACTCCGGGACGCCGTGGCGCGTGAAGTGGCGGACGCCGAGGCGGGCGCACATCGCCTTGACCTCGTCGTCGTCGCCCTCGTCGAGCAGCCAGACGTCGAGGAGGCCGTCGTAGCGGACGTCGAGCGCCGCGGCGAGCGTCTTCTCCGCCATCTCGACGGGCTCCTTGCCCGGCACGATGGTCGTCAGGAAGGCGATGCGGTGCCCCGCCTCGGGGCGCACCGGCACCGGGTCGGCGCTGGTCACGGTGGCGCGCACGAGCGTGGCCACGTTGACCAGCCGCATGACCTCGATGAGACCGACGGACGCGACGAGCGCCATGGACAGGTACCAGGTCCACGACCCCGAGTTCACGGGGTAGTGGCTCGGCTGCAGCAGCCACACGAGGAAGACGACCTCGACGACCAGCGCGGCGGCGAGCATGGCGTAGGCACGGCCGCGGCGCCGGTCCCGGGCGATGAGGTTGACGTGCTCGACGACGTAGTCCCCCGCCGGCGGCTCCGTGAGCGGGCCGGCGAGCCGCGTGTACGGCTCGTAGTCGATCTCGCCGGCCTGGTGGCGCAGCGGTCCCCTGTCGAGGTCGGTCAACGGATCTCCCGGTGCTGGTGCGTGGAGCGGGTGATCGACGCTGATCCCTGCTTGTCGTAGAACACTGAAACACAACTCTGCGTGAGACGCGCCTCAGCCGACGCCCAGCTTCGAACCTCTCTACTCACGGTGCGTGACCAAATCGAGAATCTGTCTCCGGGACGTTCGCGCGGTCGAACGGCTGCTTCATCACCGAGCGTGAGATGTTCAGGATCTGGGCCCGTCGACGTCTCCGCCGGGACGTGGGCCGAACGGGTGACGGATTCGCCGGGACCGAGCGCTGACCGTCAACCCCACGACCGCCCGTGACGACGCAGGATCAGGGGGCTTCCTCACAGACCGCTGGTTCCGCACACGGAGAGCAACCCATGACCCCCTCGCGCCCCCCTGCCCGCCGCCGCCCCGGTGGCCTCCTGCTCACCTCCGGCCTGCTGGCCGTCGCCCTCGTGAGCACCTCGGCGGCCGCGGGCCCCGCGGGCGCCGCCGAGCCCGTCACCAGCCGCACCTGGACCCTCTCGCCAGGGGCCGGCGCCGTGCAGCCCGCCTCGGGCGTGCCCGGGGGCTCGCAGGCCCTCGTGTGGTCCACCGGCTCGGCGACGACGACGCTGTCCGGGGCGGGGCGCGTCGTCCTGCACGCGCGCGGCGACCAGTGCGAGGGCCCCCCGCGGGCCGAGGTGAGCGTCGACGGGCGCTCGCTCGGGACGGTGGCGGTCGTCAACGACGCGGGGTGGTGGGAGTACCCGCTCGGGGCGCCCGTCGCCTCCGGTGCGCACCGCGTCGTCGTCAGCTACCTCGACGACCACCGGACCGCCGCGTGCGACCGCAACCTGCGGGCCGGGTGGATCAGCCTCGCCCCCAGCACCACGACGCCCACCCCGCCGCCCGTCCCCACGCCCGCGCCGGCCCCCGCGACGGGGAACCCCTTCACCGCCGCGGCGCCGTTCGCCGACCCCGCGTCGACGGCGCTGCGGGCGGCCCAGCGCCAGAGCGACCCCGCCCTGCGGGCGCTCGAGCTGCGCACGGCCACCCCGGCCACGTCCCTGTGGGTCGGCGACTGGCTGGACGAGCGGGCGGTCCGGGACGAGGTGGCGCGGTACGCGACCGCCGCGCGCGCCGCGGGGCGCACCGGGGTGCTCACCGTCTACGCCGTCCCCGGCCGCGACTGCGGCAGCTACTCCGCCGGCGGGCTGTCGCCCGCCGCGTACCGCACCTGGGTGCGCGCCGTCGCCGACGGCCTGCGGGGCACGAGGACGGCCGTCGTGCTGGAGCCGGACGCCCTCGCCCAGCTCGGCGCCTGCGAGCAGGGCGACCGCCTCGGGCTCCTGCGTGACGCCACGGCCGTCCTCGCCGACGCCGGCGCGGTGGTCTACCTGGACGCGGGGCACTCCGGCTGGGTCGCCCCCGACGTCATGGCCGCCCGGCTGCGGGAGGCCGGCGTCGACCGCGCCCGCGGCTTCGCGACGAACGTGAGCAACTTCCGGACCACGGCCGACGAGCGCGCCTACGGCGAGCGGGTGTCCCAGCTGCTCGGCGGCAAGTCCTTCGTCGTGGACACCTCGCGCAACGGCCGCGGCCCCGGCTCGACGTGGTGCAACCCGACGGGCCGAGGCCTCGGGCAGACCCCGCGCGCGGTCTCGGACGGCACGGCGCTCGACGCGCTGCTGTGGATCAAGCGCCCCGGCCAGTCCGACGGCACCTGCGGCGGCGGCCCCGCCGCCGGCACCTGGTGGCCCCGCCAGGCTCAGGAGCTCGCCCGCAACGCCGTCTCCTGACGCGCGCCGGGGGCTGGACCGGCTCCCGCCCGGTGGGCGGGGCTCCAGCCCCCGGTCGTCGACGACCGCACGGACGCGCCCCACCAGGGCGGTCGCCCTCGACGCCGACGGAGGACGGGCCGGCTCCGGAGGACGGGGCCGGCCCGGCGGTCAGGGAGCGGTCGTCGTGCGAGCCCGCGACGGCGCGCGCTTCTGCATCTGCACGGGCACGGGCGGGTGCGGGGCGGGCGGTCGCTCGGCGAAGGGCCCGGCGAGCAGCTCCTCGACCGGCGCCGGGCGCCCGTGGAAGAAGCCCTGGGTCTCGTCGCAGCCGAGCTCGCGCAGCCGCGCCAGCGTGGCCTCGTCCTCGACGCCCTCGGCGACCACCCTCAGCCCGAGGCGGTGGGCGAGGTCCACGGTGCCGCCCACGATGGCCGCCGTGCGCTCGTCGTCGACGACCCTCGCGGCGAAGACCCGGTCCAGCTTCAGCTCGGCGACCGGGAGGTCCTGCAGGTGGGCGAGCGAGGAGTAGCCCGTCCCGTAGTCGTCGACGCTGACCTCGACGCCGCGGGCGACGAGCCGGCGCGCCGCCTCCACCGCCACCTCCGGGTCGGCCATCACCGTCGTCTCGGTGACCTCGAGCACCAGCGAGGACGCGGGGGCGCCCGTCGCCGCGAGCACCTCGTCGACGACGTCCGGCAGGACGGCGTCGGACAGGCAGCTCGCCGACAGGTTGACCGAGGTGCGCACGCACGACCCCGGCGCGCGCCACCGCGCGGCGTCCTCGAGCGCCTGGCGCAGCACCAGCGTCGTCACGGCCGTCATGAGCCCGTGCTGCTCGGCGAGGGGCAGGAAGTCGTCGGGTGGCACGAGGCCGAGCCGCGGGTGCTCCCAGCGGACCAGCGCCTCGGTGCCCACGACGGCGCCCGCGGCGTCGAGCTGCACCTGGTGGTGCACCACGAGCCGGCCCGCGCCGGCGGCACGGCCCTGGGCCAGCACCGCGCGGAGCTCCTCCAGCAGCTGCGCGGTCTCCTGGGCGGCCGCGTCGAGGTCGCGGTCGTAGCAGCTGACGCCGCCGCCGCGCGCCTTCGCGGTGTACATGGCGACGTCGGCCCGGCGCAGCAGCTCCTCCCCGGGCAGGTCCTCGTCCTGGCCGCTGCACGCCACCCCGATGCTGCCGCCGACCTGCAGGCGCCGGTCCCCGACGAGGACGGGGCGGGACAGGGCCCGGACCGCGGTGGCGGCGACCGCCTGCGCGGACGCGGCGGAGCGCGGTCCGAGGACGACGGCGAACTCGTCGCCGCCGGGGCGGAACAGGTGGGCGTCGCCCGGGAGGACGCCGCGGAAGCGGGACGCCACCTCCTGCAGGAGCGCGTCGCCGACCGCGTGGCCGTACCGGTCGTTCACCTCCTTGAACCGGTCGAGGTCCACCAGCAGCAGCCCCGCGCGCCGCTGGCGGCCGACCTCCCCCAGCCGCTGCGTGAGGCCTCGGCGGTTGCCGGCTCCGGTGAGCTCGTCGGTGAGCGCCTCCTCGCGCCGGACGGCGAGCTGGCTGAGGTCGCGGACCAGGTGGGTGGCGCGTGCGGCGACGCCGAGGACGGCCACGACGCCGTAGGCGGTGGGCAGCAGCGAGTCGGCGGTGAGCCGCCCGCGGGAGACCACCAGGATCGCGAGCGCGAGGACCAGGACGAACAGGGCGCCGCCGGTGGACGCGCGGGACGTCGCGGGCCGCGGGGGGTGCGGGCTGCCCAGCGTGGTCAGGCTGGCGAGGGCGAGGACGACCACGAGGACCGTCCACGCCGCCCGCGACAGCGTCGCCTCCGTCCCGGGCTGGACCAGGCGCGCGCCGACAGCCAGCACGACGGCGCCGGAGGCGACCGTCAGCGCCCAGATGCGCAGGTCGCCCAGCATCCCGGCCAGCGACGCCACCGTGGGCAGCGTGGCCAGGAGCATCGCGGCAGCCGCGAGGGACAGCAGCCACACCTGGGTCTCGAGGAGGTCGCCCGGCGGCTCGGCGCCCGCCCACCGCAGGGCGAGCGTGCCGAGGGCGGCGGCGCACAGGACGGCGCTCACGCCGTTGAACCAGTCACCGGGTCCTGACGTCGGGCCGCGGTAGCGGTTCCAGTGCAGCAGCCCCTGGTACAGCAGTCCGGCGCCGACCAGTCCCCCGAGGTCGACCAGCGGCAGGGCGGACGACGCGCCGAGCCCGCGCACCGCGTCGTCGGCGACGCCCGCGGCGGCGATCACGCCGGCCCCGGCCGCGTACCACCGCCACACGGGGCCCTCGTCGATCCTCCCGCGTGCGCTCCGGGTGAGGACGACCACCGCAGCCACCGGCGCGAGGGCCACCAGGGCGGGCACGAGGACGCCGGTGGGAGGACCGCCGTGCAGCAGGACGGCGACGGCCGCGACGGCGAGGACGACGAGCAGCGACGCCTCGGCGGCCCGCCGCCCCCGGGCAGCACGGCGCCGCCCGCTGGTGTCCGCTGACAGGTCCACGCCTCCTCCGTCGGCCGACGAGCACCGCTGGTGCAGCCCCCCGGGCGACCATCACCCGGCCGGGCGGGGAGGGCGGCGGGCGCACCCGACCCTCGGGTGAGGGTAGGGTTGTCGCTCGGGCGGGCTCGTGAGCCCGCTCCCGGGCCTCCCCCCGACAGCGCCGCCCGGCGCGCGGCGGGCGCCCACCCCACCTGCAGACCCCCCGGCGTGACGGCGCGCCCCCCGCGACGCGCGGGCGCGACCGCCGCACGGCGCTGCGCCCGAGGACGGAGACCCGCATGAGCACGCCCACCCCCTCCCCCGACGGCACCGGCCCGGGCCGCGGGAGCCCTTCTCCCGACGGCGGCGCCCGGAGCGCGCTGACGGGGACGACCACGGCCGACGGGGCGACGGTCGGCGCGGTCCCCCCCGGGCCGACGGAGTCGGCGGACGAGCGGCGCGAGCACCACCACCTGGACGGTGAGCGCCGTGCGCTGCCCGCGCCCAGCCGCCCGGACGGCGGCATCTCGGTGCTGGAGGCGCTGAGGAGCCCGCGGCGGCTGCGCATCGAGGTCCTCGCCGGTCTCGTCGTCGCGCTGGCGCTGATCCCCGAGGCCATCGCCTTCTCGATCATCGCGGGGGTCGACCCCCGCCTCGGGCTCTTCGCGTCCTTCACGATGGCCGTGACGATCTCCTTCCTCGGCGGCCGGCCGGCCATGATCTCGGCGGCCACGGGGGCCACGGCGCTCGTCCTCGCACCGCTGGTGCGCGAGCAGGGCGTCCAGTTCCTCTTCGCCGCCGTCGTCCTCGCCGGGGTGATCCAGGTGGTGCTGGGCCTGTCGGGCGTCGCCCGGCTCATGCGCTTCATCCCGCGCAGCGTGATGGTGGGCTTCGTCAACGCCCTGGCCATCCTGATCTTCACGTCGCAGCTGCCCTACCTGCGCGACGTGCCGTGGGTCGTCTACCCCATGGTCGCCGTCGGCATCGCCGTCATGGTGCTGCTGCCGCGGCTGACGACCGCCGTGCCCGCCCCGCTGGTGGCGATCGTGGCCCTGACCGGCTTCGTCGTGCTGGCGTCGGTGACCGTGCCCGACGTCGGGGACCAGGGGGCGCTCCCCCGCGACCTGCCGTCCCTGCTGCTGCCGGACGTGCCCTTCTCGCTGCAGACGCTGCAGGTCATCGCGCCGTACGCGCTCGGCGTCGCCGTGGTGGGGCTGCTCGAGTCGCTGATGACGGCGAAGCTCGTCGACGACGTCACCGACACCGGCTCGTCCAAGACCCGCGAGGCCTGGGGCCAGGGCGGGGCGAACATCGTCACCGGCTTCTTCGGCGGCCTCGGCGGCTGCGCGATGATCGGGCAGACGATGATCAACGTGAAGACCTCGGGCGCCCGCACCCGCATCTCCACGTTCCTCGCCGGCGTCTTCCTGCTGCTGCTCGTCGTCGTGCTCGGCGACGTCGTGGCCGTCATCCCGATGGCCGCGCTGGTCGCCGTCATGGTGATGGTGTCCGTCGGCACCTTCGACTGGCACAGCATCCAGCCCGCCACGCTCCGGCGGATGCCCCGCTCGGAGACCCTGGTGATGCTCTCCACCGTCGTCGTGACCGTCGTGACCCACAACCTCGCCTACGGCGTCGTCGTCGGCGTGCTCGTCGCGATGACGCTGTTCGCCCGCCGCGTGGCCCACCTGACCGAGGTCGTCGAGATCGACCACCCCGACGACGACACCCGCGTCTACGCCGTCACCGGCCAGCTGTTCTTCGCCTCCAGCAACGACCTGGTCAACCAGTTCGACTACACGGGCGACCCGCGCCACGTCGTCATCGACCTGTCCGAGGCCAACGTGTGGGACGCCTCGACGGTGGCCACGCTCGACGCCATCGAGACCAAGTACGCCTCGCGCGGCAAGACCGTGACCATCACCGGCCTCGACGAGCACAGCGCCGCCCGGCGCGACCGCCTGGCGGGACACCTCGGGGCGGGGCACTGAGCGCCGGGCGCGCCGGGGCCCCGGAGGGCGGCGACGCGCCGCGGTCGATGCAGATCGGGCGGGTCGCCGAGCGCACGGGCCTGTCGCTGCACACGCTGCGGCACTACGACGACGTCGACCTGCTGCGCCCGTCCGCGCGGAGCGAGGGGGGCTTCCGGCTCTACACGGAGGACGACGTCGCCCGGCTCATGGTCGTCCGGCGGATGAAGCCGCTGGGCTTCACGCTCGAGCAGATGCGCGAGCTGCTGGAGGTGACCGGCGCGCTGGCGGACGCCTCGGGCGCGCAGGAGGCGGCGCTGCGCGCCCGCCTCGCCGAGTTCGTCCGACTCGCCGAGGAGGCGCGCTCCCGGATGCTCGAGCGCGTCGCCATGGCCGAGGAGCTCCTCGGGCAGCTGCGCTCGCGCTGACGACGACCTCTCCGGGCACGGAGCGGTCCCGCGTCGACGGATGCCGACGAGGTGGACAGCTCCACGGCTCGACGCACCTCCGCCGGGGTGCGCCCGGTCCCGTGCGGCCCTACCGTCGGGACCCTGCGCCCGTCAAGGGCGGATCTCGGCTGCGTCTGCGGTGGAGCGCCCCGCGCCGGCTCGCAGCCCCCCTCGACTTCCCTCCTGAGGAGACCCCATGGCCCACACCGTTCCCGGACCCGACGGCCGCGGCGACGACGCGCGCCGCGGCGACTCCCGCGCTCCCGAGCGCAACGACGCCCGCGCTCCCGAGCGCAACGACGCCCGCGTTCCCGAGCGGGACGACGTCCGCGAGCCGGCGCCCGCCAAGACCAGCGCGGCGGCCACGTTCGCGCTCGTCTTCGGCCTCTCGGCCCTGCTCAGCTTCCTCACCCTGATCCTGTCGCCGCTCGCCCTCGTGCTCGCGGTCATCGGCATCCTGCTCGGGGTCGCCGGGCTGAAGATGACCAAGCGCCGCGGCGTCACCGGCAAGAGCCTGGCCGTCGCCGGCCTCGTGATGTCGATCCTGGTGCTGCTGCTCGGCCTCCTCGGCGCCATCGGCATCTCGACGTTCCTCAACGACGACCAGGCCGTGAACCGCCTCGAGCAGCAGGTCCAGCAGCTGCGCGACCAGCTCCCGAGCGACGTCGAGCTGCCCGCCGGCTCCTGACCCACCCGCCCCGCCCCCCGCGGGGCGTCCACCAGCGGCCGCGCCCCCTCGGGGGTGCGGCCGCTGGCGCGTCCGGCACCGGACCAGGTCTCAGCGGCCGGTCGTCAGCCGCCGGTCGTCAGCGGTCGGCGGTCCCGCGCGCACCGCGGTCGGCGAGGCGGGGCGCCCGCAGCAGCCCCCTGCCGCGATGCTCTCCCCGGACCCGCGACGCAGGACCCACGACCGAGGACCCACGAGCGCAGCACCACGAGCGCAGCACCCCTGGCCCACCACCGAGCCGCAGGAGGCACCCATGGCCAGCACGACGGACGCGTCCCGCCGAGCCACGAGCCGCCCGCCCCCAGCGCGCCGGGGGCTGCAGGCGGCTGCCGCGCTGTCGCTGCTGGCGGTGGGGTGGCAGTTCGTCACGGCCGGCCAGCTGGTGGGGACCGGCCAGGGCCTCGACCTCCACGGCGCCGGCGCGGTGGCCCTGCACGTCACCACGGGCCTCGCCGCGCTGGCCGCCGTGCTGGACCTGCGCACCGGCGGGCGCCCGGGGGTGGTCGCCCTGGCCGTCGCCCTGTTCGCCCTGACGTTCCTCCAGGCGTGGAGCGGCGACCACGCCCCGCTCACGGTGCACGTGCCGCTGTCCCTCACGGTCGTCGTCGGCGCCGTGGTGCTGCTCGTCGTCGCGCTCGCCCCGAGCCGCCGCGCCGGCTGATGTCCACCGCGGCCCGCGCGCACCCGCCGCTGCGGGGCGCCGGGGCTCAGCCCTGCCGGCCGGCCTTGACGACGAGGACCGGCGCGTCGGAGCCCAGGATGATCCGCTGGGCGGTGCTGCCCATGAGGAACTTGCCGACGGGCGAGCGGCGGCGCGTCCCGATGACGACGAGCTGCGCCCGCGCCCCCGGTACGGCGTCGAGCAGCGCCTCCACCGGGTCCTGCTGCTCCGGGCGCCGCAGCACCTCGGCCGACGAGGGCGCCGGGTCGAGCTCGGCGACCGCGCGCCGCGCCGCCTCGCCGGAGTCGTCGCGCGTGCTGAGGTCGAGCACCGCCAGCGGCAGGCCGCGCAGGAGCGCCTCCTCGGCGCCCCGCTCCAGCGCCGCAGCGCCCTCGACCGTGCCCGACCAACCCACGAGGACCGCCACGCCGACCACCTCTCCCGTACCGGCGGGACTTCCGCCAGGGCCTTGCTACCACGGCGGGACCCACCGGATCGGCCGTGCAGGAGCCGCCGCCGGTGTCGCCGGCTCACGGGTCCGCGCGGCCGCGCTCGCCGGACCGCCCCCTCCGGAGCGGTAGCGTCCCGGCGACGACGACCCGGCGGCCTGGTGCCACGGGTCCTGCTGTGCCGGTCCGCGGCGGACCGCACCCGAGGTGGGGAGTGGGCACGTGCGACGACGCGCGCGGGGGATCGTGGGAGTGGTGCTGCTGGTGCCGCTCGTCGGAGCGGCCGCCTGGGACGCCCGCAGCTCCGGGACGCTGTCCGGGGCCCGCACCGGGCTGACGATCATCGCGCCGGCCTCGCCCGGCGGCGGGTGGGACGGGCTGGCGCGCCAGCTGCAGGCCGTGATGCGCGAGACCGGCGTCGTCACGAACCCGCAGGTGGTCAACGTCCCCGGGGCGGCCGGGACCATCGGGCTCGCCCAGCTGGCCCAGATGGAGGGCCAGGACGACGTCGTCATGATCACCGGCACGGTCATGGTGGGCGGCGTCGAGATCAACGACAGCCCCGTCGGCTTCGACGACGTCACCCCGCTCGCCCGCCTGACCGACGACTACGAGGTCCTCGTGGTGCCGGCCGACTCGCCGCTGCAGTCCGTCGACGACCTCGTGGCCGCGTGGCAGGAGGACCCGGGCGCCGTGGCCGTCGGCGGCGGCTCGCTCGGCGGCACCGACCAGCTCCTGGCGGCCCAGCTGGCGCTCGCGGTGGACGTGCCGGCGACCGACGTCAACTACATCGCCTACTCCGGTGGCGGCGAGGCGGTCCAGGCCCTGCTCTCCGGCGCCAGCGACGTCGGCATCAGCGGCTACAACGAGTTCGCCGACCAGATCGAGGCGGGCACCCTGCGCGCCCTCGCGCTCTCGGCGCCCGAGCCGCAGCCGGACCTCGGCGTCGAGACGCTCTACGAGCTCGGCTACGACGTGCACCAGGGCAACTGGCGCGGCCTGCTCGCGCCGCCGGGCCTGTCCGACGAGGCGCGCGCCGAGCTCGAGGCGATCGTCGAGGAGACCGTGGCGACGCCCGAGTGGGCGGAGACGGTCGAGCGCAACCAGTGGGTCGACGTCACGCTCGTCGGCGAGGACTTCGCCGACTTCATCGACGAGGAGGTCGCCCGCATCCAGGCGATCCTCGAGGAGGCCGGCCTGTGAGCGCCTCCGACGGCGGCAGCCACCCGGTCCGGGCCGGCGGCCCCGCCGACGCCCCCGCCGCCACCGCCGCGGACGCCCCCGACGGGACGCCGGCCGACGGCCCGCGGGCGCTGACCGCCCCGGCGCCGTCGCCGGGCTCGTTCGCCATGGCTGCGGTCGTCACCGGGTTCGCGCTCTACCTGACCTACGGGCTCCTGACCCTCGACGCCGTCGAGGCCGAGGAGGGGCCCGGCCCCGCCTTCTTCCCGACGCTGGTCATGGTGCTGGCGTGGGCCGTCGCCGTCGGCCTCGTCGTCGACGCGGTGCGGCAGCGCCGGGCGGTGGCGCGCACCGGTGCCGCCCCCGCACCGACCACCGGGGGGACGAACGGTGCCCCGCTGCAGGCTCCGGGCACGCAGGAGGACCGCACCGAGGAGGGCGCGCCGACCGACTGGCGCTCCGCCGTGCTCGTCGCGGCCGTCTTCGCCGTCTTCGTCGCCGTGCTCGAGCCGCTCGGCTGGCTCCTCGCCGGCACGTGGCTGTTCTGGGGGACGGCGCAGGCCCTCGGCAGCCGCCGCCGCCTGTTCGACCTGGGGGTGGCGCTCGCCATCGCCTCGATCGTCCAGCTGGCCTTCGGCGCCGGCCTGGGCCTGACCCTGCCGGCCGGCGTCCTGGGAGCGTTCTGACGTGGAAGCCCTGAGCGACCTCGCGGGCGGGTTCTCGACCGCCCTGTCGCCGATCAACATCCTGTGGGTCTTCCTCGGCGCCGTGCTGGGCACCGCCGTCGGCGTCCTGCCCGGCCTCGGGTCGGCCATGGCGGTGGCCCTGCTGCTGCCGGTGACCTTCGCCCTGGACCCGACGGGCGCGCTGATCATGTTCGCCGGCGTCTACTACGGCGGCCTGTTCGGCGACTCGATCACCGGCATCCTGCTCAACACGCCCGGCAACTCCTCGGCCATCGCGACGACGATCGAGGGCCACAAGATGGCGCTCGACGGGCGCGCGTCGCAGGCCCTGGCCACCTCGGCCATCGGCGCCTTCACGGGCGGCCTCATCGCCACGACCGTCGTCGCGCTGGGCGCGCCGCTGTTCGCGAGCCTCGCGTCCGCCTTCGGGCCGGCCGAGTTCTTCGCCCTCACGGCCTTCGCGTTCGTGGCGACGGCCTTCGTCGTCGCGGACTCCGCGCTCAAGGGCCTGGTGGCGCTCGTCATCGGCTTCACGATCGGCGTCATCGGCATCGACACCCAGACCGGGACGGTCCGCTACACCCTCGGGATCCCGCAGCTGTTCGACGGCATCGGCGTCGTCGTCATCACCGTCGGGCTGCTCGCGCTCGGCGAGGTCCTCTTCGTCGCCTCGCGGCGCGGGTACGCCGGCGGCGACCAGCTCGTCTCCGTCAAGGGCAGGCCCTTCCTGTCGAGGGCCGAGTTCCGCGACGCGCTCCCGGCCTGGCTGCGCGGCACCGCGTTCGGCGTGCCCTTCGGCGTCATCCCCGTCGGCGGCTCCGAGGTGCCGACGTTCCTGTCCTACGGCACCGAGCGCCGCCTGGACGCCCGCCGCGAGAAGCCGATGTTCGGGCGCGGCGCCATCCGCGGCGTCGCCGGTCCCGAGGCGGCGGGCAACGCCACCGCCGGCACCGCGATGGGCGCCCTGCTCGTGCTGGGCCTCCCGACGTCGGCGACCGCGGCGGTCCTGCTCAGCGCCTTCCAGCAGTTCGGCATCCCGCCCGGGCCGCTGCTCTTCGAGCGGGCCGGCGGCCTCGTGTGGGCGCTCATCGCGAGCCTCTTCGTCGGGCTCTTCGTGCTGCTGGTGCTGAACCTGCCCTTCGCGCCGCTGTGGGCGAAGCTCCTGCTCATCCCCAGGCCGTACCTGTAGCCGGCATCAGCGTCTTCGCCGGCCTCGGCATCTACGCCTCCACCGGATCGACCGTCGACCTGTGGCTGCTGCTGCTGCTCGGCCTGCTGGGCTTCCTCATGCGCCGCCACGAGGTGCCGCTGGCCCCCGTGCTCATCGCCGTCATCCTCGGCCCGATCGCGGAGACCAACCTCCGTAACACGCTCGCCATCAGCCAGGGCGACCTGGGCGCGCTGGTCGCGAGCCCGACCACGGTCGTCATCTACGCCCTGCTCGCCGTCGCCGTGGTCCTCGCCGTGGTGGGCAAGGTCCGCAGCAGCCGCAGCGCCGACGTCTAGACCCACCGGCGCTCGAGACGCGGGAGGGCCCGGGAGCAGGAGCTGCCGGGCCCTCGTCGTCGCCGGGGTGCGCGAGGTCAGCCGTCGCCGCGGACCAGCCAGTCCTGCGGCTCGAGCGCGTGGTCGACGACCCGGACGTCGCCGATCCAGCCGTCGAAGGCCTGCTCCACGCGGCCGTCGAAGGACGTCGCGCCCACGAGCCACGGGCTGCCGGCACCGGCGATGCCGACGGCGTCCACGGCGGGGTCGCGGACGACGGGCGCCCCGTCGACGTAGAGCCTCGTGCGGGCGCCGTCGTTGACGATCGCGACGTGCCGCCAGACCTCGTCCTGGAGCTCGTAGCTCCAGTTCGTGACGGTGTCGTCGCGGTTCGTCGGGTACATCTCCCACTGGATCTGGCGGCTCGGGGAGAACCCGAACGTGGCCGTCGACGCGCGCGGGTCGTAGCCGCCGCTCTTCCCGGCGCTGACGCCCGAGGCGAGGCGGCCCAGCACCCCCATCCAGGCGCGGTCCCCGCCGCAGCAGTCCTCCGGCAGGCGCACGTACGCCTCGATGGTGTAGCCGCCGGACAGGTCGAGCGCGTTCATCGGCGCGCCGTCGGCGGTCCGCAGGTACGCGCCGTCGCCGCGGGCCCCGGCGTCGAAGAGGAGGCTGCCCGAGCCGGGCTGGTCCGGGTCGTCGGCGTCGGCGTAGGTGAGCGAGCTCCGGTCCCCGTCGGGCAGCACCACGAGCTGGAGGTCGTTGCCCCGACCGGACAGGTCGCGCAGCGAGCGCGCCGTCGGGGTGACCGGACGGCCGTCCTCGCGGCGGCCGCGGGCGGTGTCCCCGAGCCGCCAGTAGGCGACCGTCCCCTCGACGAGCGAGTCGGCGACCGGAGCCCCCGGTCGGCGAGCCGCCGGCTCGGGAGTGAAGGACGCGAAGCGCTCCTCGAAGTCGAGCTCCAGGGAGAACTGGTCCACCGCCCGGTCGCCGGGCGTCGTCGGACGGGCGACCTGGTGGGCCAGCGGGTTGCCGTCGGCCACCGCCTGCTCGGCCCACGGCGAGAAGGTCTCCACGTCGACCTGGCCCTCGGCGAGGTCGAACGTGTAGAGCCGGATCATCCCGGCTCCGCCGTAGTAGCGCTCCTGGTAGTTCGCCAGGTCGAGCTCCACGTCGTGGCCGGCGGCGTTCTGCTGCACGCCGCGAGCGGTGGGCCAGAAGTGCCCGCCGACGCCGAGGAACACCTGGTCGTTGTCCTCGACGAGCCGGTCCCACAGCCCCTGCCCGTAGTCGGACAGCTGCGGCACGCCCTCTCCACCGTCGTAGACCAGCTCGTGCGTCGTCAGCACCACCGGGCTGGTCGGGTGGTCGTCGATCACCTGCTGCGCCCACGCGAAGGACGCCTCCGACATGCGCCAGTCGAGGGAGAGCACGACCCAGTCGCGCCCGGCGGCCGGGACCACGTTGTAGGTGTTGTAGCCCGTCGCGTCCGCCCCGCCGAAGGTCGGCTGGTCCGTGAAGCGCTCGGGGCCGAACTCGGCGAGGTAGGGGGTCCCCGGCCGCTCGGCGTCGGTCAGTCCGCCGTCGACGTCGTGGTTGCCGGCGAGGACCGCGTAGGGCATCCCCCGGCCGTCGAGCCGGTCGTAGACGGCGCTCACGCGCTCCATCTCCTCCGCGGTGCCGTTCTCCGTCAGGTCGCCCAGGGAGGCGGTGAAGACGATGTTCCGCTCGTCGGCGTGGTCGACGATCCAGTCCAGGCCCTGCGCCAGGGGCGCGGAGTCGCCCCGCCCCTGGCCGTCGTACTGGTACTGGGTGTCCGGGACGACCGCGATGGTGAACCGCTGCGCGGGCGGCCCGTCGTCGACCGGGGCGGCGGCTGCCACGGTGGGCAGCACGAGCGCCCCCACGGCGGTGGCCAGGAGCGCGGTCCGCAGGCGGCGGGGGGTCATGGGGGGTCCTCTCGGCGGGGGAGGCGGCCGGGGGAGGTGCCGGCCGCTCGCCCAGCAGGATGGACATCCGGGGCGAACCGACGCGGGAGCGCGCGGACGTCCGCTGCGTGAACTCTGGCCGGTCGGCCGACCACCTCGAGCGGTCCTCCCACCGATCTCCCGGCGGCCCGGGACGGCGGCGGAGGGCGCTCGCGGCGCGCCGTCAGACGGCCTTGCCCGGGTTGAGGACGCCGAGCGGGTCGAAGGCCGCCTTGACCGCGGCGTGGACGTCCATCGAGACGTCGCCGAGCTCGGCCCGCAGCCACGCGCGCTTGAGCAGCCCGACGCCGTGCTCGCCGGTCAGCGTGCCACCGAGGCGCTGGGCCAGCTCGAAGACCTGGCACGCGGCGTCCCACGGCGCGCCGGACAGGACGTCCTCGCCCTCGGGGACCACGAGCACCGGGTGCAGGTTGCCGTCCCCGGCGTGGGCGAACACGGCGATCCGCACGCCCGTCCGCCGGGAGACCTCCTCGACGCCGGTCACCGCCTCGGCGAGCCGCGAGCGCGGCACGGCGACGTCCTCGATGACGGCGCGGCCGAGGCGCTGCAGCGACGGCAGGGCCTCGCGACGGGCGGTCATCAGCTCGGCGGAGCGCGCGGCGTCGGTCGTCGTCTCGGCGACGAGGGCCTCCGGGGCCATCGCCGCGAGCACCACCTCGGCCTCGGCCCCCGCGCCGTCGCCGTCGGTCTGCGCCAGCAGCATCGCCGCGCCGCACGAGCGCAGGTCGCTGCCGCGGGCGGCGTCGACGGCCTCCAGCGTCGCGGCGTCGACGAGCTCGAGCACGGCCGGCTGCACGCCCGCAGCCGTCACGCCGCTCGCCGCGCGCGCGGCGGTGGCCACGTCGGCGAAGAAGGCCGTCGTCGTGGCCTGCCGCCGCGGCCGCGGGCGCAGCCGCACGGTCGCCTCGACGACGACGCCGAGCGTCCCCTCGGAGCCCACGAGCAGCGCCGTCAGGTCGTAGCCGGCGACGCCCTTGGTGGTCGAGCGCCCCGTGCGCAGGACCCGGCCGTCGGCGAGGACGACCTCGAGCCCGAGCACGGCCTCGCGCGTCGCCCCGTACTTGGCGCACCGCAGCCCGCCGGCGTTCGTGGCGATGCTGCCGCCGACGCTCGCGATGGCCGCGCTGGCCGGGTCGGGGGCGTACATCAGCCCGTGCTCGGCGGCGGCCGCGTCGAGGTCCGCGACGAGCACACCGGGCTGCACGACGGCGACCTGGTCGTCCGGGCGCAGGTCGAGCACCTCGTCCATGCCCGAGACGTCGAGCACGAGCTCGCCCGTCGTCGCCGACGCCGCCCCCGCCAGGCCGGTGCCCGCACCGCGCGTCACCACCGGCGTCCGCGTCGCGGTGGCGCGCTCCAGCACGGCGACCACGTCCTGCGTGCTGAGCGCCCGCACGACGCCGTCCGGCAGCCCGGCCGGGCGGTGGCCGGACCAGTCGGTCGACGCGGCCTCGCGCGCCGCCCGGTCGACCAGCACCTCGGGACCCGCGGCCCCCTCCGGCACGCCCATCAGCCCCGCCCTCCGCTCCGCGCCGACCGTCCCCGCCTCCGCCGGCGGAGCCCTTGACGCCCCCACCACCGTGGCATACCAATGGTCTGCTCTCCAGAGCCGGGACCCACCGGGCCGCCGGCGCTGCTCGCGGAGGCACCGCCGTCCCGCCGTCGACCGCCGAGGAGCAGCCCGTGCGCGCGAGCGACGTCGCGACCGCCGTCGAGGACCTCCTCGAGAGCCTGGTGCCCGGTGAGCCGCTGCCGCCCGAGCGCGAGCTCGCCGCCCGCATCGGCACCTCGCGCGTGACGCTGCGGCGCGTCGTCGACGACCTCGCGGCCGCCGGCCGCCTCGTGCGGCGTCGCGGCGCCGGCACCTTCGCCGCTGCTCCCAAGCTCGCGCAGCCGCTGCGGGTGACCTCCTTCAGCGCCGACATGACGGCGCGCGGGATGAGCCCCGGCGCCCGGCTGCTCTCGGCGCGCACCGAGCCCGCCGGGCCCGTCGTCGGACGGCGGCTCGCCGTGGACCCCGCGGCGCAGACCCTGCGGGTGCGGCGCCTGCGGCTGGCGGACGGGGAGCCCATGGCCATCGAGGACCTGCACGTGCCCGCCGACGTCGTCCCCGGCCTGCGCGGCGAGGACCTCGCGGACGCCTCCTTCTACGCCGTCCTCTCCCACCGCTTCGGCGTCGAGGTGGCGACGGGCGAGCAGGTGCTCGAGGCCACCGCGACGAGCGCCGAGGAGTCCGCGCTGCTCTCCGTGCCCCTGCACTCCCCGGCCTTCCTCATCGAGCGCACGACCCGCAGCTCCGACGGCCGGGCCCTGGAGCTGGTCCGCTCGGTCTACCGCGGCGACCGCTACCGGATCGTCGCGCCCCTCGGCGAGCAGCCCCGCACCCCGTCCGACCGCGCCCCGTCCGACCGGACCCCCTCCGAGCGAGCCCCCTCCGCCCCGACCCCGTCCGACCAGCCCTCCAGGAGCGCCTCGTGACCACCTCGTCCACCACCGCCGGGGACCCGCCCGCCGACGCCGGCGCGCTGGGCCGCCTCGCCACCGAGCGCACGCGCCCGGACCTGGCCGACCTGGACACGCGCAGCACCCGGGACGTCGTCGCGGTGCTCGCGGCCGCCGACGCCGAGGTGCCCGCCGCGGTCGCCGCCGCCGGGGACGCGGTCGCGGCCGCCGTCGACCTCGTCGTGGAGCGGATGGAGCGGGGCGGGCGCATGGTCTACGTCGGCGCGGGGACGCCGGGTCGGCTCGCCGTCGTGGACGCGTCCGAGCTCGTGCCCACCTTCGGCACCGACCCGGAGCTCGTCGTGGCGGTGATGGCCGGCGGCCCGGAGGCGATGTCCGGCGCCCGGGAGGGCGCCGAGGACGACGCGGGCGCCGGCGCCGCCGACGTCCGCGCCCAGGGGGTGGGCCCGGACGACGTCGTGGTGGGCATCACGGCGTCCGGCCGCACGCCCTACGTGCTCGGCGCGGTCGACGCGGCGCGGGCCGCCGGCGCCGGCACGGTCGGCGTCAGCAGCAACCCCGGCGCCGCGCTCAGCGCGCGCGTCGACGTCGCCGTCGAGGTGGACACCGGCCCCGAGGTCGTCGCCGGCTCCACCAGGCTGAAGGCCGGCACGGCGCAGAAGCTGGTCCTGAACCAGCTCTCGACCGCCGTCATGGTCCGGCGCGGGCGGACCTTCGGGAACCTCATGGTCGACGTCCGCGTCACCAACGCGAAGCTCGCCGAGCGCGTCCGGCGCATGGTCGCCGAGGCCACCGGCGCCGACAGCGACGCCGTCGCACGGGCCGTGGCCGACGCCGACGGCCACGCGGGCACCGCCGTCGTCGCGCTGCTCGGCGGCGTCGACGCGGCGCGGGCCCGCGAGCTGCTGGCCGCCGCCGGCGGGCGGGTCCGCGGCGCCCTGGAGGCGGCGAGAGCCGGCGCCGAGGAGCCCTCGCAGGACGGGTGAGCCCTCGCGCCGGGGCGGCCGGCCGGGCCGGGCGGCCGCCTCGTCGCCAGGGCCGCCTCCCGTCGCACCGCGGGAGGACGAAGTCCGCACCCGCGGGAAGGACAGGCCTCTGACCTGCGGTGACGCACCCGGGCTCGACCTTCGTCCTCCCCGTGTGCGCGCACCGCCCCGCGCCCGCGCATAACGCGGCGAGGGGCACCCCAGGAGATCGCGGCGCTGACGAGGGGGCACCCCACCCGACGCCCTCCCCGCCGGCGCCGGTCACCGTGTCGACCGACGTCTGCCCCCCTCTACCGATGAGGGCAGAGAGGGGCAGAGATCGGTCGACGACCTCAGGTCGTGCGCACCCACCCGTCCGCGGTGAGCGCGTCGGGGTCGGCCTCGGCGTCGAGCAGGACGTCGCCGCGCGCCTCGACCCGGACGTCGTCGACGACGACGCCGCGGCCCTGGTAGAGCGCGTCGGTCGTGTACCGCCAGCGCACGAGCAGCTCCTCGTCGGCCCCGGGCAGGCGGCCGGTGACCTCCCACCAGGTGCGGTGGCCGGACGCGGCGAGGGCCCCGTCGCGGGCGGGCACCACGCCCCCGCGCGAGTCGTCGCGCGCCCGCAGCGCCACGGGCTGCCAGCTGGCACCGCCGTCGGCGGAGGACTCCACGACCAGCGGGTCGCTGCTCTCCACGTCGACGAGCGCGTCGAAGGACAGCTCGGCGCCCCGCGCCGGGACCTCCACCGCAGCGCTCAGCACCTGGGTCGAGGCGTCGACCAGCTGGGTCGACCACGCGTCCGGGCCCTCCCGCGGTGGCACCCGCAGCGCCTGCGCCAGCCCCCGCGCGAGCGCTCGCCGCGCCGGGTTGACCGACCCCCCGTCGCGGCTCGGGTGCACGCGGTTGGTCAGGAGCACCGCGAAGGAGCCCGAGGAGAAGTCCAGGACGAGCGAGGTGCCGGTGAAGCCGGTGTGCCCGGCCGTCCGCCCGCTGGAGAGCCCGTCCATGTACCAGCGCTGGTCGAGCTCGAAGCCGAGGCCGTGCGCGTCCCCGGGGAACTCGGCGTTCTCGTCGGTGGTCATCGCCTCCACCGACTCCTCGGCGAGCACGCGGACGCCGTCGTAGGAGCCGCCGTCCAGCAGCGCCTGGGCCAGGACGGCCATGTCGTCCGCCGTGGAGAACACGCCCGCGTGGCCGGCGACACCGCCCAGGCTCCAGGCGTTCTCGTCGTGCACCTCCCCGCGGACGACACCGCGCGGCGGCACCACCTGCAGCTCGGTGGCCGCGGCCCCCTCCCGCGGGGAGCCCGGCGTCGCGTAGCCGGTGGCGTCCATGCCCAGGGGCTCGGTGATCCCCTCGCGCACGACGGCGTCCAGGCGCTGACCGCTCACCCGCTCGACGACGGCGCCGATCGTGATCATCCCCAGGTCGCTGTACGCGTACGCCGTCCCCGGCGGTGACTGCAGAGGCTGCTGGAGCGCGCCGAGCAGCCGCGACGCCGGGTCGAGGTAGGCGCTCCACAGCGGCGCCCACGGGGGCAGGCCCCCGGTGTGGGTGAGCAGCTGGCGGACGGTGACCCGGGACTTCGCCCGCCCACCGGCGGCGAACTCCGGCAGGTAGGTGACGACGGGCGCGTCGAGGTCCACGCGCCCGGCCTCCACCTGCTGCATGAGCGCGATCGAGGTGAACAGCTTGGACACCGAGGCCATGTCGAAGACCGTGCTCGTCGTCGTCGGCACCTGCTGCGACGGCGGCAGCTCGACGGCGACGTCGTCCCCCGGCTCCGCGGCGTACTGCACCGCGAGACCGCTCGCCTCGCGCGCGACGACGACGCCGCGGGAGGCGACGAGCGCGACCGCACCCGGGTACAGCCGCTCCTCGGCGGGCCCGTCGGCGGACGCCGCGGCCACCTCGTCCAGCGCGGCCCGCAGCGGAGCCGGGTCCAGGCCGACCTCCTGCGGGGTGCCGTCGCGCAGCGTCGTCGACGCCGGCGAGAAGCCCTCGAGGACCACGTCGAAGCGCCCCGACCCCTCGGCGGGCGACGGCTGGGCGGCCGCGGGCACCGCCCCGAGGCCGAGCCCGACGGCGACGCCCGCTGCGACCAGCCGGGCCCTCCGCGGGCTCACGACCGACCCCCGACGTAGCGCAGGTAGGGCCGGCGCTGCTCCTCGAAGGCCGCGAGCTCGTCGGCCCACGACGCGGTGATCTCGGCGACCGACGCGCCGGCGTCGACCATCTCGCGCAGCCGCGAGGAGCCGGACAGCTTGTCGACCCAGTACGGGCGCGCGGTGTCCCCGGCGTCCACGCGCCAGGCGAAGTCCTCGACCAGCCGCTTCGCCTCCACGAGCATCGCCGTCGCCGCGGGGATGGCGTCGACGCCGCCGGTGGGGTCGGTCACGTGCAGCTGCACGCCGACGCACGCCTGCCCGGCGTGCTTGGAGAAGGTCGGGGTGAAGGCCGCCTCGCGCACCCGCAGGCCCTCGAGCTCGTACCCGCGCAGCGCCTGCGCCCAGCGCCAGTCCGCACCGGGCGAGCCCACGCTCTGGAAGGGCGTCGTCGTGCCGCGGCCCTCGGACATCAGCGTGCCCTCGAACCAGCAGGTGCCCGTGTACGCCAGGGCGACGTCCGGCGTCGGCACGTTGGGGCTGGGCGGGACCCAGGGCAGGCCCGTGTCCTCGTAGGGCAGGTCCCCGCGCCAGCCGCGCATCAGCACGACCTCGAGCCGGTCGCCGAGGCGGGCGCCCCCGGTCTGCTCGGTGATGAGCTCGCCGTCGAGGAAGGCGGCCAGCTCGCCGACCGTCATGCCGTGCTGCTGGACGATGCGCTGGTTGCCGACGAAGGTGCGGAACAGGTCGGTCATCTGCGGCCCGCGGGCGCGCCCGCCGACGGGGTTCGGCCGGTCGAGGACGACGAAGCGCCGGCCCGTGGTCGCCGCCGCGACCATCGCGTCGTACATCGTCCAGACGTAGGTGTAGAACCGGGCGCCGACGTCCTGGATGTCGAAGACCACCGTCTCGACGTCGGCCTCGGCGTAGAGCCGGGCGAAGTCCTCGGCCCCCGCGCCGTAGGCGTCGTGGACGGGGACGCCGGTCCGCTCGTCGACGTAGGTGCCCTCGGACTCCCCGGCCTGCGCCGTGCCGCGGAAGCCGTGCTCGGGGCCGAAGACGGCGCGCAGGTCGACCGCCCCGCTGGCCGCCATGACGTCGACCTCGTGCCGCAGGTCCGCCAGCACCCCGGTCGGGTTGGTGATGACGCCGACCCGCTGGCCGGCCAGCGCGGCGAAGCCGTCCGCGGCGAGGCGGTCGGCGCCCGTCGTCACGCGCGGGCGCCGGCGGTCGGTCCCCGTGCGCACCGGGCGGTCCGCGGCCGCCGCGGGGAGGGCGCTCCCGAGGGCCGCGGCCGGTGCGACCACCGCACCGGCGCCCAGAGCGCCGAGGCCGCCGAGGAAGCCGCGGCGGCTGGCGCCGCGACCCCGCGCGTCGCCACCCCCCGCCGGGAGCCCGGTCACCACGTGAGCCCCCAGCCGAAGGGCAGCAGCGTGCTGCTGGGGTCTCCCGCGACGGGCACGTCGACCGGCAGCACGCCGACCGGGGAGACCTCGCCGTGGACGACCCGGGCGACCGACTCCATCGACACAGGCGTGTAGGAGTACGTCGCGATCGACGTCCCGACGCCGGGCAGGGAGGCGATGTCGTAGGGATCGCGGACCGCGACGTGCACGACGGGCACCCCCGTCGCGACGAGCTCGGCCACGAGGCGCTGCTGGCGCGCCTGCGGGTCGGTCGCCGCGGTGTCCCAGGCCTTCGCGGTCGTGACGACGACGAGGTCGGAGCCCTGCGCGGCCGCCACGGCGTCGGCGAGGGCGGCGTCGCTCGGCTGCGCCCCCGTCTGGAGGACCTCGACGTCGTCCCCGCGGGCGGCCATCGCGTCCCCGAGCGCGGCGGTCGTGGACACGCCCCAGCCGGTGACCAGCACGTCGCGCGGCTCGTCCGCGGGCGCCAGGGGCAGGAGGTCGTCGTCGTCGCGCAGCACGGTGGTGGTGCGGTCGGTGATCTCCTGCGCCGCCGCCAGGTGGTCGGGCGCCCCGAGGACGTCGTCGACGGCGCTGGGGTCGACCTCCGGCTCGGCGACGACGCCGCGGCGCCACTTCAGCCGCAGGATGCGCTCGACGCTCTCGTCGAGTCGCTCCTCGGTCAGCCGGCCCGACGCGACGGCGGCCACGACGGCGTCGACGGCCACGCGCGGCAGCGGGGGCATGAGCAGGACGTCGGCGCCGGCCTCGACGGCCCGGACGGCGACCTCGGCGTCGCCGTACTCCGTGCGCACGCCCTCCATCTCGAGGGAGTCGGTGGAGATGACGCCGTCGTAGCCCAGCTCCTCGCGCAGGATCCCGGTCATGATCGGCTTCGAGAGCGTGGCCGGGTCGCCCGAGGGGTCCAGCGAGGGCACCACGATGTGCGCCGTCATCACGACGTCGACCCCGGCCTCCACGGCCGCGCGGAACGGCGGCGCGTCGACATCCTCCCACTCCTGCCGCGTGTGGTCGATGACGGGCAGGCCGACGTGGCTGTCGACCGCCGTGTCCCCGTGCCCGGGGAAGTGCTTGGCGGCCGCCGCGATGCCGGCGTCCTCCTGGTAGCCCTGCACCTGGGCCGTGACCATCTCGCTGACGAGCGCCGGGTCCGAGCCGAACGAGCGGACGCCGATGACCGGGTTGAGCGGGTTGACGTTCACGTCCGCCACCGGCGCGAAGTCCTGGGTGATGCCGACGGCGCGCAGCTCCTCGCCCGTGATCGCCGCCGCCGTGCGCGCGTCCTGCGGGCTGCGGCCGGCGCCGAGGGCCATCGAGCCGGGGAAGGCGGTGGCCGGCGGGCCGAGGCGGGTGACGACGCCCTGCTCCTGGTCGGTGGCCACGAGCAGCGGCACCTCCCGCCCGCTGGACAGCGCGGCGTCCTGCAGGCCGTTGTCCAGCCGCGCCAGCTGCTCGGGGCCCTGGCTGAAGCTGTCGGTCCACGCGAAGTGGACGACGCCGCCGAGGCCGTACTCCCGCACCACCTCGGCCGGCGTCGCGACGCCGTACAGGGCGGTGTTGCGCGGGTCCGGCGTCGCGGCGTCGCTGCCGTAGACGTACCCGGTGATCATCTGGCCGACCTTCTGCTCCAGCGTCATCCGGTGCATCGTCCGCTTCACGTAGACGTCCTCGCGGCTCGTCGCGGGATCCGCCGCGGCCGGCGCCACGGGCGCGAGCCCCAGGACGACCGCCGCGCCCGCGAGCGCGGCGAGGGACCGGCGCCGACGGCGCCCGCCCGCGCTGGTGAGCCGGTCCGGCGGGACGCTGGGCGAGGAGGTGGCGAGCTGGTGGGTCACGAGCGCTCCCTGGGTTCGACGGACGGGTTCGACGGACGGGTTCGACGTGGCGGGCGGACGCGGGGTGTCGACGTGGCGGGTCCGACGGGGTTCGACGCACCTCCCGGTCGCCTCGACCGGGAGGTGCGTCGCTGCAGCGCCGGTAGACCAATGGACTATGAACCGACCCGGACAACCCGGTCAAGACCCTCGGACCGCATCAGTCACCGCGGACCGGTCAGACCCGGTCGCCCCGACCGCCGTCAGGTGCCGGCCGACCCCACCGCCTCGTCGCCGTCGGCGACGCCCCACCGGCGAGGGCCGAGGTGTCGCGCGTCCCCGCGGCGGCCCCGGACGCCCCGACCCCGGACGCCCCGGTCCAGCAAGCGCGACGCGGAGCCGCTGGCCGGTGCTCGTGCTCGAGCGCCGGGAGCGGCGACCACCTGCTGCCGGCGGACGAGCCGCCGACCACCTCCGGGCGCCGCGGCGCCGTGCGGGAGGAGATGCTCAGCGCCGGACCACAGCCAGCCGGGCGCCGAGGCGTCGAGCGCCCCCGACGCGGGCGGGCCGCGTGTGCGCCCGCGGTCGGAGGTCGGCTCCCACCCGGTCCACCCGCAGGACGACCCCGAGGACGAGCCGGAGCAGGACGGGACCAGACCGACGGCCGACGACCGCGGCGCGCCCGCCCGGCAGCGTGGACGCCATGCCGCACCCCTTCGTCGAGCACCGCTCCGGCCAGCACCCCACCGGCCGGCACCCCACCGGGAGCCCCGGCCCCGCCGAGCCCGGACCGCCGCGCGCAGCACCGCCGGCCCTGCTCGGCCGGGGCCTGGTGAAGAGCTACGGGGACCAGGGCGTGCGCGCCCTCGACGGCGTGGACGTCGCCGTGGCCGCCGGCGAGGCGGTCGCCGTGATGGGCGCCTCGGGGTCGGGCAAGACCACGCTGCTGCACTGCCTCGCCGGCATCCTGCCCGTGGACGCCGGCGAGGTCGTCGTGCAGACGGCCGCCGGCCCCGCGCACGTCGAGCGGCTGTCGGAGGACGAGCGCTCCCGGCTGCGGCGCGAGGCCCTCGGCTTCGTGTTCCAGCAGGGGATGCTCGTGCCCGAGCTGACCGCGTGCGAGAACGTCGCGCTCGCCGTGATGCTGACCGGGGCGCCACGACGCCGCGCCGAGCAGGCGGCGGCGCCGTGGCTGGACGCCCTGGGGCTGGCCGGCCTGGGCGCCCGGCGCATCGGCGAGCTCTCCGGCGGCCAGGCCCAGCGGGTCGCGATCGCGCGGGCGCTCGTCACCGGCCCCGCCGTCGTCTTCGCGGACGAGCCCACCGGGGCGCTGGACTCCCGGACCTCCGACGTCGTGCTCGACGCCCTGCTCGGCGCCACGACCGGCACCGGGAGGGCGCTCGTCGTCGTCACCCACGACCCGCGGGTCGCCGCCCGCTGCGCGCGCACCGTGCACCTCGCCGACGGGCGGGTGGCCCGGTGAGCGGTCCGGGACCGCTGACCGCGCTGCGCGTCGCCGCGCTGCTGGGCCGCCCGCGCGGGACGGGCGCCGGTGCGGTGGTGCTGCCGCTCGTCGCGTTCGCCGTCGTCACCGCGCTCGTCCTGGTCACCACCGGTGGCGCGCTGGCGCTGTGGGCCTGGGACGGCCCGGACCCGGAGGGCCTCCAGCCGGTCTACCAGGGGCTCACGGCCGTCGCGGTCGTCCTGCTCCTGGTGCCGCTGGGCACCCTCGGCGGCTCCGCCGCGCGGCTGTCGGCGCGCCGCCGGGACGACCGCCTGGCCACCCTGCGGCTCCTGGGCGCCACGGGCTCGCTCGTGCGGGCCGTCACCGTGGCGGAGTCGGCCGCCGTGGCCGGGGTCGGTGCGCTGCTCGGCGTCCTGCTCGCCCTGGCGCTGCTCCCCCTCGCGGGGCTGATCCCCTTCCACGGCGAGGCGCTGGGCGCCGGGCGGCTGTGGCCGGGGCTCGGGGCCGTGGCCGGCGTCGTCGCGGGCGTCGTGCTGCTCGCCGTCGTGAGCGGCGTCGTGGGGCTGCAGCGCGTCGTCGTCTCACCGCTCGGCGTGCGCGCCCGGCAGACGCCGCCGCGCCAGCGCTGATGGCGGCTCGTCGCCGCAGTGGTGGTGCTGGCGTCGTGGAGCACCGTGTGGCAGCTCGCCTCCAGGTCGGCGCAGGAGGCGCTGACGCTCGTCGCGGTGCTCGTGGTGGGTCTCGCCGTCGCGATGGCGGTGCTGGGCCTGGCCGGGCCGGTGGTGCTCGCGCTGGTCGCGCGGGTCTCGCTGCGCCGCGCGGACTCCCCGCAGCGCCTGCTCGCCGCACGGGCGGTGCTCGACGCGCCGAAGGCGGCGTGGCGCCAGGTCAGCGGTGTCGCGATGACCACCTTCGTCGCCGTCGTCACCGGTGTGGGACTGGCCCTGGTCGGCTCGACGGCCGGCGGGGGCTCCCTGACGGCGGCCGAGCTCGAGATGACCGCCGACGTCCGGACCGGGGTGCTCGTGACGCTGGTCGCGTCCTTCCTCGTCGTCGCGTGCTCCGTCGGGGTCGACCAGGCGGCGGCCGTGCTCGACCGGCGGGAGCTGTGGGTCGACCTCGACCGCGCCGGGATGCCCCGGACCACGATGGACGCCGCCCGCTCGCGCGCCGTCCTCGCCCCGCTGCGGCAGGTGGCCGCCCTGTCGGCCGCCGCCGGCGCCGTCGTCGTGGCGCCGCTGGCCGGGATCGCGCTGCTCGTCGACCCCGTGGCCCTGCTCGTCGTCGCCGGGTGCCTCGCCGGTGGCGTGGGCCTCGTCGTCCTGGCGCTGCGCGCCACGCGGCCGGTCCTGTCCGCCGTCCTGGCGGCGCCCGAGCGGGTGTGAGGGCGGCGGCGGGCCGTGATCGCCCGCGGCGCCGCGGGGTCAGCGGTGCGCGTCGACGTACGCCTGCGCGCCGCGCTCGCCGGAGTCGACCCCGCGCCCGTCGGCGTGCTTCGCCTCGTAGACGGCGAACCGCACGGCGATGTCGTGGCGCTCCTGCGCCGAGGCGTGGTGGCGGAAGTCCGGCAGGGCCTCGCGCTCCTCCTCGCCCATGTGGTCGTCGTTGGCCTTGCGCGCGGCGTAGACGGCGTCCCACCAGTCCTGCGTGCCGACCTCGTGCTGCTCGGCGGCGCGCACGCCCTCGCGGATGTCGTCGTGGTCCTCGACGGCGTCGAGGGTCTCGTCCTCGGCGGACTCCTTGTCGCCCTCGCCCGCCCCGACCTGGAGCAGGCGCGGGTAGAACAACTCCTCCTCCGCCTGCGCGTGCACCTCGAGCAGGTTCGCGAGCCGGCCCCAGATCGCCCCCAGCGCGTCGGCGTCGTCGCGCGGCACCTCGTCGAGGATGGAGAACAGGCGCCGCTGCTCGTCGTGGTCGTGGAGGATGTAGTCGCAGATGTCCATGCACCGGAGCGTGGCACCGCCGGGCCCACCGGACCACCGGCACCAGCCCCGCTCGCAGGGCCGGGTCAGCAGGGGCGAGAGCGCCGACCCCGCGGCGCGACCGTCCCGGGTCTGCTCCGCGAACCGCTCACCCCCGCTGCGCGAGATGACCGGCCGCCGGCCACGGCGCCCTAGCGTCGCGGGGGTGACTGGAGCAGGTGCCACCGGGCAGGCGCGCGGGCGGCCGCACGACCTCGACGTGCTGCGGGCCGGGGAGGACCGGCTGGACGTGCCGCTCGAGCCGGGCGAGCGGTGGTGGGGCGGCGCGGTCGCGGACGGGCGGCGGATGCCCTTCGGCGGCGCGCCGCACGCCCGGGACCTCGGTGCGGCCGCGGGCACCGACGGCGAGGGGCGCGCGGGCTCGAACCAGTCCGCCCCGCTGCTGCTGTCGAGCACCGGCCGGCTGGTCTGGTCCGAGCGGCCCTTCGCCTTCAGCGTCCAGGACGGACGGCTGGCGCTCCGGGGGACCGATCTCCTCCTGGGGCGCGGCGGTCGGACCCTGCGGGAGGCGTACCTGGCTGCCTCCTCCTCGTTCTTCCCGCCCTCCGGCCGGTCGCCGGCGCGCGAGCTCTTCACCGGGCCGCAGTACAACTCGTGGATCCAGATGCCGTGGGCCCCCACGCAGGACGGCGTGATGGCCTACGTCCGCGAGCTGCTCGACGACGGGATGCCGCCCGGGGTGGTGATGGTGGACGACTGCTGGTCCCCGGACTACGGGACCTGGGTCTTCGACCGCGCGCGGTTCCCGGACCCCGCGGCGATGGTCGCGCAGCTCCACGCGTGGGGCTGCTCGCTCATGCTCTGGGTCGTCCCCTTCGTGAGCCCCGACTCCGCCGTCTTCCGCGACCTGGAGTCGCGGGGCCTGCTGCTCCGGGACCGCAGCGGGCGGACCGCGCTGCGCCAGTGGTGGAACGGGTGGAGCGCGGCGCTCGACGTCAGCGACCCCGCGGCCGTCGGCTGGCTCTGCGAGCAGCTCGACGCGCTCGTCGCCGGCACGGGGGTCGACGGCTTCAAGTTCGACGCCGGAGACCTCGTCGACTACCGCGCGGACGACCTGCCCGCCGGCGGTGGCGAGCCGGTCGACATGTGCGAGCAGTGGGCCCGCATCGGCCTGCGGTACCCCTTCAACGAGTACCGGGCCTGCTGGCGCATGGGCGGTCAGCCGCTGGCGCAGCGCCTGCACGACAAGCCGCCCTCCTGGGCGGAGGACGGGCTCGGCTCCCTGGTCGCCGAGCTCGTCGCCCAGGGGCTGCTCGGGCACGCCTTCACCTGCCCCGACATGGTGGGCGGCGGGGAGGTCGGCGCCATGGACGGCGGTGGGTCGGTGGACCAGGAGTTCTTCGTGCGCTCGGCGCAGGTCGCCGCGCTGGCCCCGATGATGCAGTTCTCCCTCTCCCCGTCCCGCGTCCTGGACGCGGTGCACCGCGCCGCCGTCGCCGACGCCGTCCGCGTCCGCCAGGCGCACGTCCCGCTGCTGGAGGGGCTCGTCGCCCACGCCGCCCGCACCGGTGAGCCCGTCCTGCGCGCGATGGCCTACCACCACCCGGGCCTGGAGGACGTCGTCGACCAGTTCCTGCTGGGCCCGGACCTGCTCGTCGCGCCGGTGCTCGAGCGCGGGAGCACGGAGCGCCGGGTGCAGCTGCCCCCGGGCCGGTGGCGGGCCGACGACGGCGCCCTGCACGACGGCCCGGGCGTCATCACCGTCCCTGCGCCGCTCGACCGCCTCCCCCGCTTCCAGCGGGTGGTCGCCGAGGTGCCCGCCCCCTGACGCGGAGTCCGCCCAGGGGCGGGCGGCTACTTCAGCCCGGAGCTGGCCAGCCCGTCGATGACCCGCCGCTGCAGGACGACGAAGAGCACCAGCACGGGAGCCATGGCCAGCAGGCTGGCGGCCATGACGACGGGGTAGTCCGTGGTCCGGTCGCTGATCAGGGTCGCCAGGCCGGCCGACAGCGGCATGCGCTCGCTGTAGGAGGAGACCACGAGCGGCCACAGGAGCTCGTTCCAGCTCCACAGCACCGAGGTGATGGCGAGGACGCTGATCGTCGGCCGGGCCAGCGGCAGCATGATCTTCCAGAAGACCTGCCACTGGTTCGCCCCGTCGAGGCGGGCCGCCTCCTCGAGCTCCTCGGGCATCGCCGCGAAGGCCGTGCGCATGAGGAAGGTGCCGAAGGCGCTGAACAGGCCCGGCAGCACCAGGCCGCCGACGGTGTTGAGCAGGCCGAGGCCCTGGACGATCTGGTACTGCGAGAGCAGGTAGGCCTGCGAGGGCACCATGAGGATCGACAGCACCAGCCCGAGCAGCAGCGACCGGCCCCGGAAGCGCATCCGGGCGAAGGCGTAGCCGGCGAGCGTGCAGAACAAGATCTGCGCGACCGTCCTGATGACGGTGATGGACACCGACGTCCGCAGCTGGTCCAGGAACGGCAGCCGGTCGAAGACCGCCGCGTAGTTGTCCCAGCGCAGCTCCGCCGGCCAGAACGTCGGCGTGACGCTCTGCACCTCCGCGTTGGTCGACAGCGACATCACCAGCTGCCACAGGAACGGGAAGGCCATCACGAAGCCGCCCGTCGCGAGCACCACGTGGGCCAGCACGTGGGACCCGTGGCGGCCACCGCGGCGACGCCGGCCGGGAGCCGGGGCCCCCGGGGTCGCGCGCTCGCCGCGCACCGCCGCGCGCTCCCGCACCACCGTCAGCGGCTCGCTCGCCAGGGGTGCGCCGGAGCGGGCCTGCCTGGTCGTCGGCTCAGCCACCCTGCGCCCACCTCCTCTGCAGCCTGAACTGGACGGCCGTCGTCACGCCGATGATGGCGAAGATCACCATGGCGATCGCCGCCGCGTAGCCCTTGTCGTTGCTGACGAAGCCCGCCTGGTAGAAGAAGTAGACGAGCGACATGCTCTGCGTCAGCGCCGGGTTCGCGTTCCCGAGGATGGCGTAGAGCAGGTCGAACAGCTGGAAGCTGGCGATCACCGTGACCACGAGCAGGAAGAAGATGCTCGGCGAGAGCAGCGGCACCGTGATGGAGCGGAACTGCCGGAAGCGTGAGGCCCCGTCGAGCTCGGCGGCCTCGTAGTACTCCGGCGGGATGTTCTTCAGCCCGGCCGCCACGACGATCATGGAGAAGCCCAGCGAGGACCACAGGCCCACCACGGAGACGGCGAGGATCGCCGCCCCGGGCGTGCTGATCCAGTAGGGGCCGTCGATGCCGACGAGGCCGAGCACGTAGTTGAGGAGGCCGAAGTCACCGTTGTAGATGACCCGCCAGACCATGGCCACCGCCGTCGGCATGGCCACGTAGGGCAGGAAGTACAGCACCCGGTAGAACGACGCGAAGCGCAGACCGGGCAGGTTCAGCAGGCTGGCGAGGTAGACGGCGATCGGGATGCCGAGCAGGACGACGCCCGTGTAGACGAGCGTGTTGGCCAGGCTCCGGTAGAGCAGCGGGTCGGTGAACAGCTGGCGGTAGTTGTCCAGGCCCGAGAAGGTGGCGCCGCCGAAGACCTCGGAGGTCGTGAGCGAGAACCAGGCCGTCTGCACGACCGGCCACAGGTAGAAGACGGCGATGCCGGCGACCAGGGGCCCCGCGAACAGCAGGGGCCAGGCGCCGTCCCGCCGCAGGGGCCGCCGCCGCCCCCCGGCGTCCGCGGACGCACGGGGGGCGCGGCGCCGAGCGGGCGCGCTCGTCGGGCTGGCCACGGGGTCACCCCTCCGCGAGGACGGTGTCCATGCGCTGCGCCAGCTCGGTGGTGACCTCCTCGACGGGCTCGGCGCCGGAGAAGGCCTGGGGCAGCAGCTCGACCTCGAGCGCGTTCCACTCCGCGGTGTTCTCGCTCACGGGCAGCGGCTGGGCGTAGTCCAGCGCGTCGAGGAAGACCTGCAGGTCGGCGTCGGGCATGGACGCGACGAAGGCGTCCTGGGTGCCGGTGTAGGCGGGGATGACGGAGCCGGCCTCGCCCAGCTGGCGCTGGGCGTCCTCGCTCGCCAGGTACACCTGCAGGGCCTGGGCCGCCTGCTTCTGGTCCGAGCTCGCCGCCACGACGTTCGACACCCCGTGGATGACGGTCGCCTGCTCCTGCCCCGTGGGCAGCGGGAGGGCGACGACGTCGTCGGCCACCGCGGAGTCGCTCAGCGCGGCCCGGAACCAGCTGCCGCCCCAGTACATCCCGAGCTTGCCCGAGGTGAACCACTGGTCGGCGGTCGTGTCCGTCAGCTGCGCCATGGTGGGCGACCCGCCGCTCTCGATGAGCTCGCGCCAGAAGTCGATGCCCGCCTGGGCCTCCGGGGTGTCGTACGCGGACTCCCCGTCCTCGATGACCGATCCGCCGGCCTGGTAGATGGTGTCGTAGTAGGTGGTCTGGCCGTCCATGCCGCCGGCGGCGCCGTAGACCCCCTGGTCGCCGAGGGCCTGCGAGATCTGCGCGGCGGTGGACTGGAACTCCTCCCACGTCCAGTCGCCCTCGGGCACCGGCACGCCGGCCTGCTCGAAGATCGCCCGGTTCGCCCAGATCGCGATGGTGTCGAAGTCTTTGGGGACCCCGTACTCGACGTCGTCGTAGGTGTACAGGTCGATCAGCGACTCGGGGTAGTTCGCCGGGTCCACGTCCCCCGCCTCGACGGCCCCGGTGAGGGGGGCGAGGAAGTCGTTGGAGGCGTAGAGCTGGAAGTTGGGGCCGTTCATCCAGAACAGGTCGGGCAGGGTCCCGCTGGAGGCCTGCGTCTGGAGCTTGGTCCAGTACTCGCCGAACGGCGTGACGTCGACGGAGACGTCCACGTCCGGGTACTGCTCCTGGAAGCCCGCGATGTTCTGCTGGATGCTGTCGACCTGGGTCTGGTCCCACACGCTGTAGGTCAGCGAGGCCGACAGATCGCTGTCCGGCGCGCTGTACTCCTCGCTCGCCCCGCCCCCGCCCCCGCCCCCGCTGCCGGAACCGCCGCCGCAGGCGGTCGTCACGAGGAGCAGGGCGACGGTCGTGGCGAGGGCGCCGCGCGGGCGGCGGGCGGGGCGGGTGCCGGTCGTGGTCATCGGGTCGTCCTCTCGGGGGCGGTGCGCGTCGAGGTCCGTGCGAAGTGGTCGAGCACGTGCTGGGGCAGGGGCGGGACGTCCATCGGGCGCGAGCCGTCGCGGAGCGAGGCGGCGGCGAGCGCGCCGGCGGCCACGGCCGCGCGCGCGGCGACCGGGGAGACGGTGGTCGGGGCGCCGTCGACGACGTGGTCGAGGAACTCCGTCATGGTCAGGACGTCGGCGTCCTCGTGGCCGCTGGCCACGCCGGCGACGGGGTGCTCGCGGTCGCCCGCGACGGACCACTCGCGGCGCCGGTCCCACACCTTGATGACGCCGCCGGCCGTGTCCCCGACGTTCTCCAGCCGGCCCTCGGTGCCGATCACCGTGTAGTTCCGCCAGTAGTCGGGCGTGAAGTGGCACTGCTGGTAGCTGGCCAGGACGCCGTTGTCCAGGCCCATCATCATCATCGAGACGTCCTCGACGTCGACGACGGGGTTGAGCCCGGTCTGCGCGGCCGGCGGCCAGTTGTCGTAGGAGAACCAGTCCGGCATGGTCTCGCCGGCCCGCGACCTCCGGTCCTGGACGTCGCCGTAGACCATGAGGTCGCCCATGCCGACCACGCGGCGCGTGGACGCGGACGCGAGGTGGTGGATGACGTCGATGTCGTGGCTGGCCTTCTGCAGCAGCAGGGTCCCGGTGCGCCGGCGGTCGGCGTGCCAGTCCTTGAAGTAGTAGTCCCCGCCGTTGCCGACGAAGTGGCGGACCCAGATGGTCTTGACCTCGCCGATCTCGCCCCGGTCGATGACCTCCTTCATGGCGCGGACGACGCCGGCGTGGCGGAAGTTGTGCCCCACGTACAGCGGGGTGCCCGTCTCGGCGGCCACCTGGAGCACCCGGTCGGCGTCCTCGAGCCGCGTGGCGAGGGGCTTCTCCAGGTAGACGGCCACCCCGCCCCGCAGGAGGTCGACCGCGATGTCCGCGTGCGTGTCGTCCGGGGTCGTCACCACCGCGGCGTCGATCCCCCCCGCGTCCAGCAGCGCGCGGTGGTCGCTGTGGACGGCGACGTCTCCGAAGAGGGCGCGGGCGCGCTCGCGACCGGCCTCGTCCGTGTCCACCGCCGCGACGACGCGAGCACCCGGTCGGACGGCGGGGACGTGCCGGGCGATGACGCTCCGGGCTCCCGTGCCCACCACCGCGACCGCTACGCCCTGATCTGTGCCGAGCACCATGACCACTCCTTCCGCCGACGACGCGGCGCCGGCGCCGCGCGCCAGCGTCGTGATCGAGGTTGACGCTTCAGTACGTCAATCGAGCACGAGTGAACAGTAACGGGCTCTCGGGCGACTGACCAGGGCCTCGGGCGCACTCGGGGCGTCCGGCTGAGGAGCTCGGGCGACCCGGCCCCGACCTCGGGCGCGGTCGGAGCCGCCGGGGTGCCCGGCGGCTCCGACCCCGCTCCCTCAGCCCTGCACGTCAGCCCTGCACGTCAGCCCTGGGCATCAGCCCTGGGCATCAGCCCTGGGCCGCGCCCACGGGCGAGACCTCGGCGTCGCAGCCCTCGCCGCCACCGGTCACCACGACGTCCTGCTGCAGGTCGTTCCAGCCGGTCGCCGGCTCCCACGTGCCCTCCGAGGCGAGCCGCACGGAGTAGTCCGGGTTCCCCGCGGTGCCCGCGTCGGCGGAGGGGAGGTCCAGGTGCGCCGAGTACCGGCCGGCCGGCACGCCGCAGAGCGGGACGGAGACGGTGCTGGTGGTGCCCGCCGCCCAGGTCCGGGCGTCGACCCCGGTGTCGAGCGCGAAGGCGCCGCGCGCGCCCTCGAGGACGACGTGCACCGGCCTCTCGTTGTACGGCGCGGCCCAGCCGTCGTTGCGCACGTCCACCTCGAGCTGCTGGGTCGGCCCCCCGCGGTCGACCGTCCTGCGGACCCGGCTCTCCAGCGGGACGAACCGGTAGCCGAGGCGGTCGGTCACCTCCGCGAGCCCCTCCTCGCCCCAGGTGCTCAGGACGTCGCGGTTGTAGTCGGCGTTGAGGTAGGAGAAGTGGTAGCGCGCCATGTCGGCGGAGGCGGAGGGGTACTCCGAGCGCGGCGGGTTGACCGCGCAGGTCTCCCCGCCCATGGGGACGTACCGGGTCTCCTGGGCGAGGTAGTCCTGGTCCAGCGAGAGCGGGTCGGTCAGGAAGGTGCCGAAGTCGTCGGGGCTCGCGAGGAAGCAGTCGTTGTGGTGGCCGACGCGCGCGAGGTCGGTGCCGGTGAACGCCTCGTCGGCGGTCAGCGCCCCGTCCTCCCCGCTCGGGACGTCGAAGATCTCCTGCTTCATCTGCATGGTGCGGACCTGCACCATCCGCTCGTCCGGGACGGCGTCGAGCAGCGCCCGCAGGACCTCGCCCCGGCGCTCCCAGTCCTCCTCGGTGACGACCCCGGGGTCGGCCGGGTCCGCGACGAAGTGGTCGGTGTAGTAGCCCTCGCCCCACAGCCCGATGAAGCCCTCCTGCACCGCCGTGATGACGTCCGCGTCGCGGTGCAGCAGCGGCGAGAGCTGCGCGACGTGGGCGAGCACGACGTCCAGCGGCGCGTCGCCGTAGGGCGGGGAGTAGGGCCAGTCCCCGCCCTGGCGGTAGGCGAACCGGGCGATGACGCTGACGCCCGCCTCGCGCGCGGTGTCCATGTCGGCCTGGACGAGGTCGAGCCAGGCCTGGTCCAGCTCCGGCTGGTCGGCGAACTTCTCGAGGTAGAAGACCCGGAGGACCTGCGTGGTCCCCTCGGCCCGGTAGCCCCGGAGCACGTCGGCGTCGAGCGGGGTGTAGCCGGACCCGTCCTCGCGGTAGTGCGTCTCGGTGTGCCGGTACCACCCGCGCTGGGGGTTGGCCAGGACGGCGTCGGTCTCCGCGTACTGCACCGCGCGCACCCGGCCCGTCGCGCCGGTGGGGTCCGCCGAGGCCGCCGGCGCGCCCACGAGGCCGACGAGGCCCGGGAGCGCCAGCAGGGCCAGGGCCCTCGTGCTCCGGC
>Ga0210040_10001120_pt1 | contig 41597 bp, 27 predicted proteins | sample CryGeyCG12114_NA_FD_185462 | JGI IMG/M metagenome (GOLD analysis project Ga0210040, IMG submission 185462) | Groundwater microbial communities from aquifer - Crystal Geyser CG19_WC_8/21/14_NA (SPAdes) (version 2) | ecosystem: Environmental > Aquatic > Deep subsurface > Groundwater | place: USA... | reverse complement strand
GCAGATGGACTTTATGACCCACGTGGCGGCTGGCCGGCTGGCTGAGATTGTAGGGCCGGAGCGCCTGGAGATGGACCGCTTTTTCCGGCGCATGGGCATGGTATACGGCGCGCAACGCTCCCTCGACTCCATGCTGGTGGACCCACGCACCAAGCTGGTCCTCACTGCCTACACCGACGGGGTGAATGCCTACATCAACTCGCTTGCACCAAAAGACTACCCCTTCGAGTACAAGCTTCTGAACTATGCGCCCGAGCCGTGGGAGCCGTTGAAGATTGCTTTGATAATCAAGCTAATGGCCTTCGACCTGAGCGGCCGCTCCGATGATTTACGCCTGAGCAATGCGCTGGGCAAATACGGCCCGGAGGTGGTCAAAGACCTGTTTCCGGACTACCCGCGCCTGGAGGACCCGATTGTGCCGGTGGGCGCGCCCCGCAGCTTCACGCCCGTGCCGGTGCCGCCTACCCCGGCGGGGTTCGAGGCCGCTATGTCGGGGAAGGTGCCGCAGCACGAGCCGGCGCCGGATTTGGGCTCCAACAACTTTGCGGTGGGCGCCAGCAAGTCGGCCACGGGCTACCCTATCCTCGCCAACGACCCGCACTTGCAGCTGAACCTGCCCAGCATCTGGTATCAGATGCAGCTTTCGGCGCCGGGTGTGAACGTGTATGGCGTGTCGATTCCGGGGGCGCCTACCCTCATCATCGGCTTCAACCAAGACGTGGCCTGGGGCGTGACCAACACCTATGCCGACGTGATGGACTGGTACCAGATCAGGTTCAAAGACAACACAAAGCAGCAGTACTGGTACGCTGGCCGCTGGCAGCCGGTGCGGCGGGTAGTGGAGCGCCTCAAAGTGAAAGGCCAGCCCGACCGCCTCGACACGGTGCTCTACACGCGCCACGGCCCTATTGTATACGACCACGACGAAAAGCCGTTCTCGCCCCAAACGCCCGCGCACCACGCCCTGCGCTGGACCGCCCACGACGGCGCCAACGAGGTGCTCACCTTTTACCTGCTCAACCGTGCCCACGCCTACCCCGACTACGTGGCGGCCCTTACGCACTACGGCTCGCCGGCCCAAAACTTCATTTTTGCCAGCAACCAAAAGGACATTGCCATTCGGCCCAACGGCCGCTTTCCGCTGAAATGGCCCGACCAGGGCAAGTTTATTCTGGATGGCACCGATTCGGCCTACGACTGGCACGGCTGGATTCCGGCCGGGCAGAATCCGTTGTCGCACAACCCCAAACGCGGGTTTGTGTCGTCGGCCAACCAGACGCCGGTGGGGCCGGAGTACCCGTATTACCTGGGGTGGCAGTTTTCGCTCTGGGACCGGGGCCACCGCATCAACGAGCGGCTGGCCCGTATGCAGCGCGCCACGCCTGACAGTCTGCGCCTGTTGCAGCTCGATAACATGGGCATCAATGCCCAGCTGATGCTGCCGCGAATGCTGGCGCTAGTGCCGTCGGCGCAACTGAAACCCGAAGAACAACGGGTGTACCAGGAGCTGCAACGCTGGAACTTCTTCTACGATGCCGATGCGCTGGGGCCGAGCATCTACGAACTGTGGTACAACCAGCTCACGAAGCGCATCTGGGACGATGATTTCGGCAAGAGCACTGGCCTGGAAATGCGCTACCCCAACCGCGACCGGACCAATACGCTCATCCTGCAACAGCCCAACTCGCCGTGGATTGACGATAAGCTGACGCCGGAAAAGGAAACGCTGGCCGACTTGGCTACGCAGTCGTTCCGCTGGGCCACTGACTCGCTCACGCGCAAGTTTGGTCCCCTGAACGACGACTGGCACTGGGCCAACCAAAAGAGCACCGACATTCTGCACCTAGCCCAACTGCCCGGCTTCGGGCGTATGGATTTGAACGTGGGCGGCGGCGTGGGCATCGTGAATGCCATTACCGAGCGCAATGGCCCTTCGTGGCGCATGGTGGTGGCGCTGGGGCCGCATCCCAAAGCCTACGGCCTGTTTCCGGGCGGGCAAAGCGGCAACCCCGGCTCCCGCTACTATGATAATATGATTGACCCGTGGGTGGCCGGCAAACTGCCGGAGCTGGTATTTCTGCAAACCCCCAACGAGCGCAACGAGCGGGTACGCGCCGCCTGGAAACTGACTGGCAAGTAAACCATTAGCTGACAAAAGAACGTCATTTCAACCAGCGGGAGAAATCTCGCGTGCTGATGGCGGGTAGTAATTCCTGTTGACGGAAATTACCGTAGCACGCAAGATTTCTCCCGCTGGTCGAAATGACGTTTTTATTAATAAACGGTCTCAAAGCCTCCCTCAATTAAGATGCTATTATTCCTTCTAATTCTTATCGTAGCCACCGTGGCGCAGGTTTTCCTACCCTGGTGGTGCATTGTGCCCGTGGCGTTTGTGTTGGCGCTGCTGGTAGGCCGCACCGGCGGCAAAGCGTTTTTGGCGGGCTTTTTTGGGGTAGGACTGGGCTGGCTGGTGCTGGCTATCTGGCTGAACGGGCAGAATAACAGCGTATTGGCACGGCGCGTAGCCGATTTGCTACCCCTCAGCGGCAGCATCGCGTTGCTACTGCTCGTAACGATGGTAGTGGGTGGACTGGTAGGCGGACTGGCCGCGCTTTCCGGCTGCTGGCTACGGCAGGCCGCTTGGCCGCCCAAGCCACAACCTGCGCCGGCTGCACCCACAGAAGCAGCGTAGCAACCGCCGTTTCAGCTTCTTAACGCCGCTCGTCAAACACCTGAAATTCGGCGATGGATGGCTGGTGGTCGTAGCCTTCGATGTGCATGCGCACTTTGCTACCCCACACCCGCCCGAAACGGTGGAGCTTGATGCGGTTGCCGTTTGTGCCCTTGAAAAGTGGCTGCCACGCCACGCCATCCCAATATTCCAGCGCGTAGTTGGTGATGTTGGGTTTCTCCTCGGCCACTACAATGGCGTTGAAGCCGCGCTGGTTTTTGAAGTCGATTTCGTACCAGGGCTGTTTCACCGTTTTGTTGGACTGCCAGCTGGAGTGGTAGTCGTCGTCGTTGGCAAAGTCCATGATGTGCATGTCATCGCTCCAGGTGGAGTTTGCTGCCGCGTGCTTGGCCAGGTTGCTGGCAATAATAGGCGGCTCCAGCGCCGATAGCTTGGTGGTAGGGCCCGTGTTTTTCCAGATCTTTCCAATTTCCTTCAAGCCAGCCAGGGCATTATCGTCTATCAATCCGTCGCGGTTGGGCGCCACGTTCAGGATGAAGTTGCAGCTGTTTTCGTTCAGGGGCACCAGCGTTTCCTGCACCAGTTTGGCGGGGTCGCGTACGGGCACAGTCGGGAAGTTGGTCTTCCAAAACCACGCGCTGTTGATGGGTAGACAGGCCAAGGACGGCATGCGCTTGCTATCGGGCGACAGGCGTTGGCCGGCCCCCATTTCGTAGGTTTTGATGTCGGTGTAGTACAGGCCCTCGGCCGGATATTTGGCGCCGTTCAGGTCCATCACCAAGCACTCGGGCTGTAGAGATTTCACCAGCGTGTAAATGTCCTCAAACGGCACATCGTCGTAAGAAATGCGCGACCAAGGCGCGTCCCAGCCATCAATAATCAGGGCATCTACCTTACCATAGTTGGTCAGCAGCTCTGTGAGTTGCGTCTTGATCATGGCAATGTGGGCGGGGGTAATCTGGTTGGGCCGTAGCTTGTGGTGCGTGTCCAAAATGGAGTAATAGAGCATCACCTTCAGTCCATTGGCCCTAAACGCATCGGCAAATTGCTTCACCACGTCCTTCTTATACGGACTCTGCATCACGTTGTAGTCGGTGCTCTTGGTGTCCCAGATGCAGAAGCCGCTGTGGTGCTTGGTGGTGAGGCAGCCGTAGCTCATGTTGGCCGATTTGGCCGCCTTAGCCCACTGCGTGGCGTTGAGCTTTTTGGGGTTGAATAGCGCCGGCGAAGCCTCCGGATCAGGCCAATCCTGATCCATGTAAGTTGGGATGTTGAAGTGGATAAACATACCGAAACGCAAGTCCACGAACTGCTGCTGCAACTGCCCCAGGTTGGGGACACCGTTTCCCGCCGCGGTTGGCTGCGCGCTAAGCAGCGCCGGCCAAGCCAACTTTAGCAATAACAACACAGCAAGCAGGCAGGCACGAAAGAGCATGGCGAGAGGTAGTTAGGAGTGAGGTAGTTGCGGGTAAAGAGGGGGAGCCACCGGCATAGGTTGCGCCGGCCGACATATATTCCCTGGCTCCTCACTTCGTCATCTGCACCTCAGACACCCACTGGTTTTCCCTACCCCATGCTTCGTTCGGTGCGTCGGCGGCCACGAATACCAGCGTGCCGCCGGCGGCCAGCTCCTGGTGCGTGAGCCAGTTGCGGTTCAGCGGCTTGCCATTCAGGCGGGCGCTTTGAATGTAGCGGCGGGCGGGCGCATAGTTTTCCACCTGCACCAGTAGCTGCTTGCGGTCAGCCACTTGCAGCTTCACTTCACGGAACAAGGGCAGGTTGAGGTAGTACACGGGCTGGCCCACACAGGCGGGCATCAGGCCGCAGGCTGTCAGCACAAACCACGCCGACATAGCGCCCGCGTCGTCGTCCATGGTGCGCAGATAGGCCTGCGGCTGGTTCTGGTAGATGCGGCCCACGTAGGGGTCGATGCCGCGGCTGTTGTCGTTGAAGTAGTGCTGTACCACGGTATCCACGGCCAGCTGGTGCATGAGCGCCTGCGACTGCCACGGCTGCCGGGTGGCGTTGTAGAGGGTAGGCGCTTGCAGGTCGGTTTCGTTGGCGTGGTTGTAGTAGTCGCCGCCGAAGAACGTATCCAGCTGCTGCCGGAACGCCGCTTCGCCGCCTACCATTTCCTGCATGCCTTTGATGTCGTAGGGCACGTTCCAGCGGTATTGCCAGATGCTACCCTGGTACATGCCGCGGGCGGGTAGGCGGTCTACATCGGGGCGGGTCATATCCAGGAAATCTTTGCGCCAGTAGTCTTTGTATTCCAATGCCTTGAGCCGATACTGGGCGCTCAGGGTTTTATCTTTCAGAATGCCCAATAGCTCGCTCAGCGCCCACGCATCGTACGACGATTCCAGGGCCTTATCGGGGTGCGAGTAGTCGAGGCGGTTGACTTCCCGAATCAGGGAATCCCGGATGCCGCGCAGGTCTACTTTGTAGCCTTTCCGCACGGCGTCCAGCAGCACCACAATGGCGTGTTCCGTGCGCACGGTGGGCGAGGGCTCATGCTGCGTTGCGAAATCCTTCTTGCCGTAGCGGTATAAGTTTGCCAAGGAAGTGGCTACCCCCTGAAACTCGGTGGGGTAGGCCAGCGAAAACAGCGGCAGCTGCGTGTGGTAGTTGTCCCAAATAGCCCACCCATTGTAAACAGGAGCCTTCGATTTCTGCACCGACCCATCGGTGGCCCGGTAGCGTCCATCCGGCTCCGACACCACGTAGGGCGACTGCAACGTGCGGTAGAGCAGGGAGTAGAACAGCTTTTCGCGGTCGGCGTCGCCCTGCACTTGCACGCGGGTGAGTAGGGCGTTCCAGGCTTGGCGGGCGGCGGCGCGCACCTCCGCAAACGAGGATTTGGCTTGCCCTTGCACCGTGGCTTTAGCATCGTCGGCACTCACGGAGGAGAAGGCCACGCGCACCTCCACATCGGCGGCGCCAGTGGCGGATAGGCGAGCTACCAGCTGATGTTCCTTGGTGGTTTCCCACTGCACCGGCTGGTCGATTTCGAGGTAGTAATAGAGCCGGTATTTGCCCGCGCCGCAGGTGGTGCCGGCTTCAATCCAGCCCGTGAGAGCAGCGTTTTGGGTGGTGTGCTCTTCCTGCTTGAAACCGTTGGCGAAGGAGTGGCTCAGGTTGAAAAACAACCCGCGGGCGGCGCCCGCCGGGAAGTGGTACCGGTGCAGGCCGAAGCGTTGCCCCACCGTCAGCTCGGCCCCTACCCCGTTGGCAAACCCGACGCCATAGTAGCCGGGCTCGGCTTGTTCGGTTTTTTTCAGGAGCTGGGTTTGCGCCGGATCTGTGCCTACAAACGGCTTCACCAGCAAATTGCCGCCCGCGCCCTGGCACCCTACCCCCTCAAAGCGCGTGTGCGTGAACCCCAGAAACGTGCGCGCCAAATGCTCGTAGCCGGTGTGCAGGTTGGGGTAGGTTTGCGGCCCCAGGCTCAGCATAGAGAAAGGGCAGGAAGCCGCTGGCGACAGTTGCCCGTGGTCGCCCGACGAGCCCAGGAACACGTTCACCTGCTCAGCGGGTGTTTGGGCTAGTGCGGGTAGCGTAAGAAGGGACAGGAAGAAAAAAGCGAGGCGAAAAAGATGCTGCATTGGAAAAAGGAAGGATTCGATAGTCGGGCAACTTACTAGAGTGTATGGATAGTATCTAAAGGTACTGGCGAGCCTTGTAAATCGTCAGGCTCCATCGGACGTCCACACGTCGCCTGCCGATTCGACCTGCTCGTAGCGCAGGCCGCTTTTCCCTACGGATCAAGGGGATCGAGCGGGTCGGGCTGGCGGGCTTCGGGGACAGGGAAGTAGCTGTTTTCTGTATCGGAGAGGCGCTGTAGGTCGCGGTAGGGCACGTAGCCCAGCTCGCGGCGGCAACGCTCGGCCATGGTCACCATGTAGCCGCTTTGGCTGGCGTCGGTAACGGTTAGTACGGGCTTCTCCGTCGGGAAACCGAAGGCGTAGAGGATGCGGTTGACATTGCGCAGGTTGGTGGTGGTGTGGCGGGCGTGGGGTTCAATGAACACGGCCGCATCGGGCAACCCCAGCGTCTCAACGAGATATTTCTTCATCTCTACGGCCTCGTTGTACGGCGTTTTATTGGGGTGCACGTGCCCACCCGACACCACCACAAACGGCGCCTGCCCCGCCCGGTAGCGCGCTGCCGCCAAGCGGCAGCGATAAGCACTCATCGAGTCCAGCGCTACGCCGGGCTGTTCTGGTCCCATGCCCGGCACCAGTATCATGGTGTAGGGAAAACGTGACCATTCGGTGCCGGCTACGGCAGCGCGCGGGGCCGCATTGAGGCCGGCACCCAACGGCTCGTAGCGGGCCGCTTCGTCGCGACCATTCAGGCGCAGCGCTGCTAAAGCAGCGCGCAGGGGCAGCTCGTAGAATGTAGCGGGCCGACGCTGGCTGCGCTTCTGCAAGGGCTGCACCTGCTGCTGTAGCGCCTGGGCGAAAGCAGCATCCTGCCGCGGAAAGCTGATGGAGTCGATGACGGGGTAGCGCGGGCGCATACTGGCCACGTATACCCGCAACGTACGGTTGAGGCCCTGCGCGGCATCTTGCCAAGCCAGGCGCAAGGCGGCCGTGTCGGGTTGGGCAGCATAGAGGGGGTAGCGTCCGCCTGGGCCAAGCAACGGCTGCACCGCCGTTTCAAACGCCTTGTTGGCCATATACAACCGCGCTAGCTCCTGCCCAATCGCACGAATCTCCCGCGGCTGCCACACCAGCGAATCGACGTAGCGCTGCAGGTTGGCAGGACGCGCCGCCAGCAGCGGGTAGCTGCGTTGGGCTTGGCGTTGGGCCGTGCGCTGCAACACTTTATCGGCCTGCACTAGTTTTCGCAGGGCCGGTTGTGCCTCCAACAGGGCCAGCAGCGGGTAGGTTTTTGCCACAAGCACCGAATCGGTGCGCTGGGCAGGCTGCGGCGTTTGGCCGTGGCCGAAGTGGCCCAGCAGCACGAGAAGCAGCAAAGCGGTAGGTAGTCGCCACATCATTGAGAACTGTTGTTATGTTGTGTCTTACCTCTTTCTTTTAAAGGCTGTTTGCGTTACCTACTGAACGGTGTAGAGACGCATACTTGCGTCTCGTCGTTCGCGCCAGATGGCCGAAATCGTTCAACGACGAGACGCAAGTATGCGTCTCTACACCGTTCAGTAGGTAACGCAAACAGTCTCTTTCAAGCTAAAACGCCATGCAGAGAGCTTCCCTGCATGACGTTTTAGCTTGAAAGAAACGAGGCTTAATTAATTATACCCTGGGTTCTGCGTTAGCTGTCCTTTGCTCAAGTTGAGCTGCGACTGCGGAATGGGCCAGTACTCGTGCGTGCCTTTTATGAAGCGCGCCGTGGACATGAACGTACGGCGGCTTTTTTCGCGGTTGAAGTGGTCGTTCATCACCTGATCGGCAATGCCCCAGCGCACCAAGTCGAAGAAGCGGTGGCCTTCCAGCGCCAACTCCAGGCGGCGCTCGGTGCGCACGGCCTGGCGGGCGGTTTCTGGGTCGGTCCAGGGCGCGGTGTACTCGGCCACGTTGTAGGTAGCGGCCGGCGTACCAGTGGCACTCAGCACCTTATCGTTGTTGGCCCGCCGCCGAATCTGGTTCACGGTGGCGCGGGCGCCTTCCAGGTTGCCGGTTTCCACCTGGGCTTCGGCCTTCAGCAGCAGCACGTCGGCCAGCCGGATGATGTCGTAGTTCAGGGCACTCACCCACGGAAACTGGTTGAGGTAGAACGTGGAGCGGGAGCTCACCATGCGCTTCTTGAAGCTGAACACACCGTAGGTACCGGCGTCGCGGGCCCAGGTGGCGGCGTAGGGCGCCAGGTCCAGAAACTGAATGCCCGGCCGGGCCACAGCATGGTCGAGGCGCGGGTCCACGGAATCCGCAGCACCCACATCCGACTTATCGGTTTGGGGTAGGCCGGCGGTGGTGGTTTTGAAGGCATTCACCAGGTCCTGACTAGGCATATCGAAGCCGTAGACGGGGTAGTAGGGGCCGCCAGGGTTCAGCAGGCGCTCATCCAGGCTACCCCGGTAGTTGCTGGGCGTACCGTCGCGGATGGAGCGCTCAATGGCAAACAGACTCTCCGGGCCGTGCTCCTTGCTGGGGTCGAAGTTGTCGTGGTAGTTGTCGTTGAGGCGGTAGAGGCCCGAGGCCAGCACCGCGTCGGCGGCTGCAATCACGTTGGGGTAGTCCTTGGTGTAGGCGTAGAGCTTGGCCAGGTAGGCCGTGGCGGCGCCTTTGCTCACGCGACCCAGATCGGTTTGCTTGGCGGGCAGGTTGGTTTGGGCCAGCAGGAAGTCGTTTTCAATGTTCTTCCACAGCTGCGCATCCGAGAGGTTGTTCGGGATGTCATACTCCGTCACGTCCCGCGCCGTTTCGTCTACCCACGGTATGCGGTTGTAGATCTTTTTCAGATCGAAATAGTAGTGGCCGCGCAGCAGGTGCAGCTCGCCCAGCCGAATCTTTTTCAGGTCGTCGCTCATGCCCGCAAACTCATTCACGGCCCGAATGGCGCGGTTGGCGCGGGCAATGCCCTCGTAGCAAGCACGCCACTTGCGCTCCACATCAATGATGTTGGGGTTGGTGAGGAAAATCTCCATCAGGTGCATACCGTTCTGGTCGCCTACCCCGCCGCCGCCCTTGTAGGCGTCGTCCGACACTACGTCGCCAAACGTCCAGTTGGTGCCGGGCGAGTTGAAGGCGTTGTTGGCATCGTCAATCTGCCCGCCCAGCGGCGCGTAGGCCGCCGTAATGAGGGCTTCTACCGCGGCCAGGTTGTTCAGGTCCGTAGAGGAAAGGCTGGCCTGGGGCTGTTCGTCCAGGAAATCTTTGTTGCAGCTGGCCAGCGAAGTTGCCAGGGCCAGCAGGAGTACTTTATTTTTCATGACAAAAGGAAGGAGCGTGGAAGGTTAGAACCGGGCGTTGATACCGAACAGCACCGCACGTGGCTGCGGGTAGTAGCCGCGGTCCACGTTTTGGTCGAGGTTGCGGTCCACGGCGCTGTAGTTTTGCAGGTTCACCTCGGGGTCCATGCCCGTATATTTGGTGATGGTGAAGAGGTTCTGCGCCTGCACATACACCCGCACGCTGCTGGCCCGAATGGCCGAGGTCCAAGCCACCGGAATGGTGTAGCCCAGCTGAATGTTCTTCAGGCGAGCGTAGGAGCCATTCTCAACGAAGTAGGTAGACGGCCGCAGCTCGTCGTTGGAGTTGGTTTTGCTGAGTTGGGGCAGCGAGGCACCGGGGTTTTCGGGCGTCCAGGAGTCCAGGATGCGCGTGTTCTTGTTGAAGGCGTCGAAAGCGAAATCGGTGTTATACTTACTGAAGTTGTAAATATCGATGCCCTGTACCCCCTGAATGAACAAGCTCAAATCCAGATTCTTGTAGGCAGCATTGAGGTTTATACCGTAGGTCAGATCAGGCTGGGGCTTGCCAATCTGCTGCTGGTCCTGCTCGTTTACGGTGCCGTCGCCGTTCAGGTCCTGGTAGCGCCAGCGGCCAATGGCTTTGCCCCGCTGGGCGGGGGCCGCGTCTACCTCGGCCTGGTTCTGGAAGATGCCATCCACCACGTAGCCGTAGAAATACGCCACCGGCTTGCCTACCTCCGTGCGCGAGAGCGACAGGCCCCGCGTCAGGTTGTTGCTCACGTAGCCCGGAATGGAGAGGTTGCCCTCGCCCAACGACAGCACCTTGTTGCGTATCACCGACGCGTTGGCCGACACGCCCCAGGTGAAGTCCTTGGCGGCGTTGCTCTGGTAGCTGGCCTGAAACTCCAGGCCGCGGTTGCGGATGCGGCCGGCGTTTTCGTACGGCACCAGCACCTCGCCTGCCAGGGCAGGGCGCGGTATCCGCACCAGCACGTCTTTGGTTACTTTATCGAAGAAATCGACGCTGAAGCTCAGTTGGTTGCGCAGCACGCCGAAGTCCAACCCAATGTCGGTTTGAGTGGAGGTTTCCCACTTCAGGTTGGGGTTGCCAATGGCCCGGGCCGCGTAGCCAGTTTGCACGGTGCCGTTGCTACCCGTGATGGGGTAGTTGGTGTTGGTAGGGCTGATGCCGTAGATATCGAAGGCCGGATAGTTACCGATTTCCTGGTTGCCGCTCTGCCCCCACGAGGCGCGCAGCTTCAGGTTGCTCAGCCAGTTCACCTCTTTCAGGAACGTTTCTTCCGACATGCGCCAGCCCGCCGAGAAAGCCGGGAACACGGCGTAGCGGTTGTTGCTGGGGAAGCGGCTGGAACCATCGCGGCGCACCGAGGCCGAGGCCAGGTACTTGCCGGCAAAGTTGTAATCGAGGCGGCCAAACTGCGAAAACAGGGCCCAGGCCGAGCCGGTGCCGCTGTTGGTTTGCAGGCCCTGGCCCGCATCGAGGTAGCGGAAGTTGGGGTCGTTGATCAGGAAGTTTTCCCGGTAGGCCGCAAAGCCTTCGTTGGTGTTCTGGATAGCTTCCGTACCTACCACGGCCGCCAGACTGTGCTTGCCAAAGTCGCGGCTGTAGCGCGCAATGTTGGTCCACGTCCAGTTGATGGTGTAGGCGTTGTTGACGTTTAGGTTGGAGGTAGGGTTGTTGGCGATGCCCTCGGTGTAGCTCGGCGAGAAGCCCCGGAAGTTGCTCGACAGGTAGTCGATACCGATGGACGAGCGCACAAACAGGTTGTCGAGCACCTCCAGCTCGGCGTAGGCGTTGCCCAGGGCGCGCAGGTTGCGGGAGGCGTTGTCGCGGTTGTTGTAGAGGGCGCGCAGCGGGTTGCCAGCATCGCCCAGGCCCGCGGCCGGACCGGCAAAGTTGCCGTTCTCGTCGCGCACGGGCACAATGGAGGGTAGGCGGTAGGCGTCGTAGATGATGCCGCCGTTCACGGCGTTGGAACCCGCCTGCACCGAGCGGGCGTAGCTGGCCGTGAAGTTCTCGCCTACCTTCAGCCGCTTCAGCACGGTGTATTCGGTGTTCACGCGCAGCGAAACGCGCTTGAAACCCGTGTAATCCAGGATGCCATCTTGCCCGAAGTAGGTGAGGTTGATGGCGTGCCGGCTGGTTTCGCTCCCGCCCGACAAGCCCAGCGAGTAGTTCTGAATGGGCGCCGTGCGGAAGATGGTTTTAAACCAGTTGGTGCCGGCCACGTTGGCCCGCACATCGGGGTTGCGCTGCAAAAACTCGGGCAGCACGGGTTGTGCGCCGTTGCCGTACTGCGGGTGGGTAGGCGTCTGGCCGCTGTTGCGCTGGGCGTCGAACTCCACCTGCGCCAACTGGGTAGGCGACACCATGCTGGGCAGGTTGTATACCGATTGCAAGCCGTAGTAGGAGTCGAAGCTCAACTGCGTCTTACCCGATTTGCCCTGCCGGGTTGTGATAACGACTACCCCGTTGGAAGCCCGCGCCCCGTAGATGGCCGTGGAAGACGCATCTTTCAGCACCTGCATCGACTCAATATCGTTCGGGTTCAGCTGGTTGATACCGTTCTTAGTAGGCACCCCGTCAATAATATAGAGCGGGTCGCTGTCGCCGAGCGTACCCAGGCCGCGCACCCGCACCACGGCATTGCCACCGGGGGCACCATCGGTGCTCACCTGCACACCGGCCACCTGGCCTTGCAGCAGCTTTTCGGGGCTGGCCACGGGGAAGTTTCTCACCCGATCCAGCGGCAATACGCCCACGGCGCCGGTCACGTCTTTGGCCTCCTGCGTGGTGTAGCCTACCACCACTACCTGCTCCAGGGCGGTGGCACTTTCGCGCAGGGTCACGGCCAGGGTAGTCTGGTTGCCTACCTGCACTTCCTGGCTTTCGTAGCCAATGAAGGAGAACACCAGCGTCGGCTGCCCTACCTCATCGGGAATGGTGAGTTGGAACGCGCCCGTGGCATCCGTTACGGTGCCTTGCGTGGTGCCTTTCAGGGAGATGGACACGCCCGGCAATGTCTGCCCGTTGGTGTCCTTTACCTGTCCTTGAATAGCGCGGGCCACTACGGTTGCCGGACGCACAACATGCGCGTGCGCAGGAAAGAGTGGTTTAGCTGTGGCAAGTGTGGTCCAGCTTAGCGCCAGCGCTACCCCGGTCAGGTAGTAGGGCCGGCGGTATCCGGAGCGTTTGGGTAGGCGGTGTTGCATGCAGGAAGGGTTTTGGTGATGAAAGAAAGCAGCTGCGCAATACGTAGGGAAGCGTGTTCACGGTATCTGGCTGCATGCAGCCGGATGCTGTGAACACTTTTGTGTATCAGGTAACTAGCTGCCGTACGCTGCTGTGTAAGTTGCACTAATATTCCTATTAGTTGCACTGCTGATGCAGTGGCCGTTTGGTTGCCAAGTGCGGGTTACTACCGGTGGGCAGCTTGCGCTCACGTGTTCACTTCACGTCTACAGCTGCCTAGCTGGGCTATTGGCGGCACAAAAGAAGCCTGTCCGGCTTTCGTTATTGTTTCCGGTAGGTTACCAAACTGTTACCATGCCCAGCGCATCGCAGCTACGTTGCTGCCCGGCAACCAGCGAGAGACTACACAACTATTTGATACTCAAATTCTATTAGGACTTACGCACTCGCTCGGCTGTGCCGAGTGAGGACTATGCCCCAGCAGCTCTGCTGCGCGCGTCTGTCAATCGCTAGGCCAATAGAACGCCAGCGACGCAGCCGGATTCGGGGCAGAGCCCCTCAAGCGTAGGGCTCACTCGGCACAGCCGAGCGAGTGCGTAAGTCCTATCTATATCGTTACTTGCCTATCTACTTTGCCCTGCCCGTATGAAACAGCAAACGCTCGCCTTCCTCCTGTTTCTGCCTGGCCTCGGCTACCACGCCGCCGCGCAAACGGGCTGCACCGATCCGCGGGCTACCAACTTTGCCCCCGCGGCCACCCGCAACGATGGCTCCTGCCTCTACCCTACCACTTCCACTTCGCTACCCAGCCGGGCCGCCCTACCCTCGGAGGTAGACGAAACGTCCGGCCTGATCTACACCAATCAGCAGCTGTGGACGCTCAACGACAGCGACAACGAGCCGCTGCTCTACCGCCTCGACCCTGCTACCGGCGCCGTGCAGCAGCGCGTACACATCAGCAACTTCACCAACGTGGACTGGGAAGACCTGACCGCCGACGAGCAATACCTATACATCGGTGACTTCGGCAACAACGCGGGCAACCGACGCGACCTGCGCGTGCTGCGCATCCCGAAAGCGGCCATCGGCACGGCCGCTGAGGCAACGGTAGCGGCGGAGGCTATTTCCTTTTCCTACCCCGAACAGACTGATTTTCAGCCGACCGTCAATCAGCACAATTTCGATGCGGAGGCTTTTTTCTACGCCAACAACGCTCTGCACATTTTCACGAAGAACTGGGCCAACCGGCAAACCAGCTACTATACCGTGCCTACCACGCCGGGCATCTACACGGCCCAGTACCGCGCCACACTCAACGTCAATGGCCTCGTGACGGGCGCGGCCCTCAATGCAGCGGGCACCGAAGCGGCACTGTTGGGCTACACCGCCACGGGCCAGACATTCGTGTGGTTGCTGTTTGATTTCCCGACGAATAACTTCCTGCAAGGCAACAAGCGCCGCCTGGAGCTACCCTCGGCCTTGCTGGTAGGGCAGGTAGAAGGACTCACGTTTGTGGACCGCTACTCGGTGTTGGTGTCCAATGAGCGCCTGGCTACGCCGCTGCTCACGGTGCCGCCGCGTTTGTATGCCCTTGGGTTAAGCGAGTGGCTGGCCCCGGTGGCTACCACTGGCAGTCGGTCGGCTGGGGGCGCCAGCTTTGCCCTGTATCCTAATCCGGCACGCCACGTGCTGCGCGTGCAGGCGCTTGCTCCTACCGGTGAGGATAGCCACCTCACGCTACACGACCCCAGCGGCCGCCTTGTGCTGACAACGCAGCTGTACGCCCGCAACCAGGCCCACGAGTTAAACCTCGCGCACCTGGCACCCGGTCTGTACATGGTGCGCATTACCTCCGCGCACACCACCTATTCACAAAGCCTGCTGGTTGAGTAAGAAACTGTTTGAGTTAACTACTGAACGGTGTAGAGACGCATACTTGCGTCTCGTCGTTGAACGCAATTTGGTCGTATGGCGCAAACGACGAGACGCAAGTATGCGTCTCTACACCGTTCTGGCTACCTTTTTAGCTAACGCCAACAACCTCTAACGGATTAAATATAGCCGCCTATCTCGCCCCCTTCATGCCCTAAAAGCGAAACGTCATCCCAGCTACTGGCCGGGATGACGTTTCGTTTGCACCAATTATCTATGCGCTAATACTGCGCAATGAACGCGTAGGCCGCCAGCGTATACACCGCAGCGGCCGAGAAGTGGTTGCCGCCCTCAATGGGCCGTAACTCTACTTGGGTAGCGCCGCGGGCGCGCATGGCCTTGTAGGCATCTTCGGAGTTGAAGAAGGGCACGTAATCATCGGCGGTGCCGTGGAAGAGGGCCACGGGCGCCGTGGGTTTCCAGTCGTAGATGTCGTTGTCGGTGAGGGTAGCGGCCAGGGGCGCATCGTTGCCTGTGAGGACTGCGTCGCGGAAGGTAGTGGTAAAGAGCTGGCTGGGCAGCTTGGGCACCGTGCTGAATTGGTTGGCTTGCAGCTGGGCGGCGTAGGGCGCTTTGTAGTAGTAGCTGAACGGCCGGTTCAGCTTATACACCCGGTCGTAGGTGCTGAGCACCCACACGTAGGTACTCAGGAAATTCAGGGGCTGGTCGTTGCTGAGGATGTAGCGCGCAAAGGCCGATTTGTGGTAGGCGCCCGCACCGGGCGCACTGGCCGTGACGGTAAACTCCTGGCTGTTTTTTTCCTCTATCAGCTTGTGCAGCGCCATGGTGGCAAAGCCGCCCTCGGAGTAGCCTACCAGGAAGTTCTGGTCGTTGCGCTGGATTTTCTGCTGAACGCAGAACTCCCGCGCCGCCCGCAGCATATCCAGCGAGGCCGAAGCCAGCGAGGCCGCGTGCTCGTAGGGATGCGGCAGGTTTTTGCTAGCGCCGTAGCCAATGTAGTCGGGCGCGGCCACAATGTAGCCCGTAGATGCCAGCACCGATACCGCCGAGTACACCTCGCTGCTTTGGCTGTAGTACGAGGGCGCCCGGCCCTCGTCGGAGGGGCGCAGGGTGCCGTGCTGGTAGCTGAGCAAGGGTAGGGCCACCGGCGCCGTGGGCACCAGCAGCGCCCCGGAGGCCGTCACGGTCTGGCCGTCGGTGTTCTTCGTGGTATACGTCAGCCGGTACACCTTAATAGGATACTTGGCCAGCGCGCCCACCAGCGGCACCGCCGACACGCGCCCAGCCAGCGCCTGCGTGCTGTACTCGCCAATCAGCTTGCTGCCAACCAGGTGTGTGGTCGCCGCCGGGGTTTCTGGAGTTTCGGCAGTAGCAGTAGGAGTAGGAGAATCGGAATTGCAGCTGACGGCTGTGCCGGCACCCAGGGCAATGCCCAGGAAACCAGTCAGCCACGCGAAGCGAGTAGCAAGCTTGGGAAAACGCACGGCAATGGAATAGAATGAATTGAAGGTCTTTGTATAACACCGCTACGCTTAAAAAATTCGCTTTCCGCACCTGTCATTCCGAGTATTCTGCGCATCAAGCAGAGACGAGGAATCTGAGTAATCCGCCAAGACAGACAACTCAGATTCCTCGCTGCGCTCGGAATGACAGACAACCTTTTCACTCTTTATCTAAAAAATTAGTTGTATAACTAAATAATTAGTTATACCTTTTCATCATCAACAATTGCTTATGGAAAACCTACCCGAACTCACCCGCGCCGAGGAGCAAGTCATGCAAGTGCTGTGGCAGCGCGGGCCGTCTTTTGTGAAGGACGTGCTGCCGGAACTGCCCGTCCCTACCCCTGCTTACACCACAGTATCCACCATCATCCGCATTCTGGAACAGAAAGGTTTTGTGGGGCACGAGGCCTTTGGGCGCACGCACCGCTACCATGCCCTGGTGGCGCAGGATGCCTACCGGAGCTTCTCGCTTACCAAGTTGCTGGGCGGCTACTTCGGCGGCTCGTTCAGCCGGCTGGTCAGCTTCTTTGCTCAAGAAGAAAACCTGGATGCCACCCAGCTCGATGAGCTGCTGCGCCACGCCCAACAGGACCTTCCCCCTACCCCCACCACCCCAACCGATGACGACGCCCCAACTGCTTGACTGGTTTTTGCTGAGCACGCTCATACTGGGTGCGCTGTGGCTGTTCTACCATCTGGCCTTGCGCCGTGAACGGTGTTTCCAGTACAACAGAACGCTGTTGCTCCTGGCTCCGCTGCTGGCCGCGCTACTGCCACTCGTGCGCCTGCCCACGGCCTGGCTCCCAACAGCTCCAACGGCACAAGCGCCCCTGCGCCTGCTGCTCCCCGCCGTAACGGTAGGCGCATCCGCTACCAGCACACCCGCTACGTCGCTGCTGTTCTGGGTTCTGCTGCTGTATGGCATTGGTGCGGTCTTGCTGCTGGGGAGGTTGGGCTGGCAGCTTCTTACGCTCTGGCGCTTCACGCGCACCCTACCCGCCGAGCACTACCCTACCCATACCTTGCGCCGCACCGGCGGCAGGCGGCCTACCGGCTCCTTCGGCCGCACCGTGTACTGGGACGATACCGCCCCACTTTCTGCCACCGAGGCCACCCAGATGCTGCGCCACGAGCTGGTGCACGTGCGCCAGCACCACACTATCGAACGGCTTTGGCTGCGTGTGTGGCAGGCCCTGCTCTGGCCCAACCTGTTTGTGCACCTACTACCCCGCGCCCTCGACCTCACCCACGAGTACTTGGCCGATGCCGCCACGGCTGCCACGGCCCCTACCGACTACATCCGCCTGCTGGCCCGGCAGGCTACCGGCTGGCTGGGGCAGACGCCTACCCTCGCGCATTCCTTCTTTTCATCTTCCACCTTAACCCGTATTGCTATGCTGAATCGTCCGTCCGTACCGCGCCGCTGGAAGCAGTGGCTGGCCCTACCCCTTGGCTGCGTCCTGTTGGGCGTAGTGGCTTGTGAGAAGAATACGCCCGCTGATGACGCTGCTCTTTCGCAGACTGCTAATCAGGCCTCATCGATGCCGGCACCGCCGCCCCCACCGCCACCCGTTGTATATAAGACAAAAGCAGACGCGAGAGGTGAGCGAGTGTACAATTACGTTGAGCAAATGCCGGAGCCTCCAGGCGGAATGAAGGGCTTATTGAAGTATATAGGCGAAAACATGCAATACCCGGCTAGCGCCAAAGCGGCGCAGCTAGAGGGAATGTCATTCGTCAGCTTCACCGTCAACAAAAAAGGCGATATAGAAGACGTGTACCTTCGGAAAGGCATTACCTCTCCCGAACACGAAGCAGCAGCCCAGGCGATGAATGACGAAGCTATGCGCGTCGTCAAAAACCTACCCCACTGGACACCGGGTAAGCAAGGCGGCCAGCCCGTGAATGTATCCTTTACTATTCCGATCAGCTACGCTTTAAAAAAGTAGCCATTTGCCCGCTACCCCGTCTGCATGGATAGGGTAGCGGGCAAACTTTATTCCCTCCCTCCCGGAACGTCCTTTCTATGCAGCGCGTATCTTTAGCTTCCATATCAGCGCGTTCGTGGCATCTATCCGGCTTTTCTTTCTTTCTCCTACCCACTTATGCTGTTGGGTAGTATGGTTGCTGCTGAGTAGTAGTTGCTCGGCGCCCCAGGAGAAGCCCCAGCCGCCCAGTGCCGCCGAGCTGGCCCTACTCCGGCGCCACCAGTTGCACCAGGATTCGCTCCAGGCCGATTCAATAGCCAAAGTGCACGGCGAGTTGCCGGGCGCCATCCTACCCGATTCGCGCATTGTGGCCTATTATGGCAATCCGCTGCACAAGCGGATGGGTATATTAGGCGAGTATCCGCAGGATGAAATGCTGCGCCGCCTCAGCGAGCAGATAGAAGAGTGGGAAGCCGCCGACCCCAAGCGCCCCGTGCGTCCGGCCCTGCACCTCACGGCCATCATCGCCCAGCGCGACTCCGGCGCCGACGGAATGTACCGTGCGTCCCTACCCGACAGCACCATCCGGCGCATGATTACGCTGGGCCGCCAGCAGCACGCCTTGGTGTTTCTGGACGTGCAGGTTGGCCTGAGCACGCTGCCCGAGGAGCTGCCCCGCCTGGCGCCCTACCTGCGCCTACCCTTCGTGCACCTGGGCATCGACCCGGAGTTTTCGATGAAATCGGGCCGGCGGCCGGGCACGGAGGTGGGCGAGTTCGACGCCCAGGACGTGAACTACGCCCGCCGCTTCCTGGCCGACCTCGTGAGTGAGTACCAGCTGCCGCCCAAAGTGCTGGTGGTGCACCGCTTCCGCCAGGATATGGTCACGAACTATCAGGACATCAAAACCGACCCGCGCGTGCAGATTGTGATGGACATGGACGGCTGGGGCACGCCCAAAATCAAGCGCGGCTCCTACCGCAAGTTCATCAAGCAGCAACCCGTGGAGTTTGCTGGCTTCAAACTCTTCTACAAAAACGACCGGCGCCCCGGCTCCCGCCTCATGACCCCCGCCGAAGTAGCCGCCCTCGACCCCAAGCCGCTGTACATTCAGTATCAGTGAGGTAGTGAGTAGTGAGTGGGAGTGGTGAGTGGTGAGTGGTGAGTGGTGAGTGGTGAAAACTACGCGTGTCATCCTGAGCGCAGCGAAGGACTTTATGCCCACAGAACGAATCGTTGTGCTTGTCGTTCTGTGGGTATAGATCCTTCGCTGCGCTCAGGATGACACGCGTAGTTTACCTCAGCCTTTCGCACTCGCTCAGCTATGCCGAGTGATGTCTACGCTTGAGGGGCTATGCCCCGAATCCGCCCGCGCCGCTTGCCCAACACCGCCCCAACGGGATGCAGACGCGCGCAGCAGAGCTGCCGGGGCGTAGGCCTCACTCGGCGCAGCCGAGCGAGTGCGAGGGCGGCCATTCACTCTCCATTCCTTACTTCCACTTACTGAAAAGCTGATCGAACTGCTCGCGGTACCGGTCGCTGACGGGGATGGTGACGTCGCCGATTTGCACAGTGCCGCGCGTGATGGACGTGATGTGGCGCAGGGAAATGATGTAGGAGCGGTGCACCCGCATAAACTGGTTGCTGGGCAGGCGTTCCTCCAGTGTTTTGAGGGTAGAGAGCGAAAGCAGCGCCCGTGGCTCACTACGCCGATACACTTTCAGGTAATCCTTCAAGCCCTCTACATACAGAATATCGTTGTACTCCACGCGCACCAACTGGTACTCCACCTTCAGGTAGAGGTAGTCCTCTACAGGGACAGAAGCGGGTGCAACTAACTGAGGCACTGTAGGCGTTTGCGTTAGCTCCACATAGTGTTTGGCCTTCGTAGCAGCCCGTAAGAACTCTTCGTAGTTGAAGGGCTTAAGCAGATAATCCAGCGCATCAACCCGGAAGCCCTCGACGGCAAACTGGTTGAAAGCCGTGGTAAATATCACCCGGGGGCCGCGCCCGTTCGGTCCTTTATCAAGCAGGCGCGCCAGCTCCAGACCGTTGAGGTCGGGCATCTGAATATCCAGAAAAACTACGTCGATTTCGGGGTGCTGGCTCAGGGCGCGCAGGGCTTCCACGGCTTTACTATACCGACCTATTAGGTTCAGGAAAGGAGTTTGCTCAATGAAGGTACACACCAGCTTTAGCGCCAGTGGCTCGTCGTCAACAGCAATACAATTGATGGTCATGATGGGTTGGTAATTGCTCGGCTGTTGGATTGCGGGTGTCCTACTGAGACGTATGGCCCGTTACGTGCTGAATACGCAGTTGTAGCGCGGAAATCCATTTCGCGCTACAATAGTACGACTGCCCGCCGGGCGTAATTTGATATGAAAGTACCCTATTATATCAATTCATCAGCCAACCTCAATGAGAAGCTGCACGCGGTATTCATTGGCGGGCGTGCGCTCCGTGACGGTAAGCGTGTGGTGGCCGGGGTAGAGCAGTTCGAGTCGCCGCCGGGTATTGACTAGCCCAATGCCGCCGCCTTCATCCAGTGAGGCCTTCTGAACAAATAAGTGGTTGCGCACTTCCAGCTCCAACGTGCGCAGAGTAGGCTGGCGCACGGCCACGTAAATATGGCTGTCACCGTCGGGATTAATGCCGTGCTTGAAGGCGTTTTCGACGTACGGTAGCAGCAGCATGGGCGCAAGGGGCACGTTGTGCAGTGGCTGGGGCGTCTCAAACGTCACTGTTACTTCGTCGGTTAGGCGTAGGTGCATCAGGTCGATGTAGTCGCGCAGGAAGGTGATTTCCTGGCTGAGCAGCGTGGTATCGGCGGGCGTTTCGTAGAGTACGTAACGCATCATGCGCGAGAGCTGGTGCAGGGCCGTGCGGGCCTGGTCGCCGTCGATGAGCGTGAGCGAGTAGATGTTGTTGAGCGTGTTGAAAAAGAAGTGCGGATTGATTTGGGCTTTCAGCAACGACAACTCCGTAGCCAGCCGCGCCTGCTCCAGCTGTTGGCGCACCTCGGCGTCGCGCTGGCTTTTCTGCACCACCGACAGGCCCGTACTCATACCCACTACCAACAGGCAAATCAACAGCACACTCACGTTGATGAAGTGCCGCCCCTCTCCGGGCCGGGGCGGGCCAGGCGGCCGGGGCGGGCTGCTTGGCTCGTCGGAAGGAGACGCGCCGCGATGAAAAGAGGGCCGGAAGCTACGCCAATGGTCGTTGCGGGCCTTTTCCAGCAGCTCCCGGATATGCAGGCGCTGATCTAGCTGTTGGTTGAGCACCAACAGGCTCAGTATTGTGCCCACCAGCAGCAGCACGTACCCGGTTCCTCGCCCCCGGTACAGCAGCTGCGGCACCGCCCACAGGCTGTTAGCGTAAAAAACAACCATCAGCACAGCCAGCAACACGCCTTGTTTCAGCCAGAAAGGACCGGGCAGAGTAGTGGTTGGGCCAGGCGGCAGCGCCAGCAGCATACTCACCAGACTCCAGATCAGCGCGTGCAGCAGCACGGTGGGGGCGTAGCGCAAGAAGGACGTATACATGAGAGCAACCAGTGAAGCGAACAACAAAACGAAAATACGACCAGCCGCCCGGCATCGCGCCACGAATCGGCTACTACCTGAAATGTACCGACTATACTGCCCTTTTCCTGCTTTGTAGGCAGGCACTTTCGGTTTTTTAGCTGGTTTGCAGGAAGCTCCTCTATAAAACCCGGCATGGTACTAGAAAGAATGACATCTTGCATGTTCATTCTTATTTCGTATTGTGATGTACGCCCGTTTTTCTTCTACTTTCCTTCCCGCTTTGGGAATTGTGTTGCTTGGTTCGATTACCAGTTGTGGCTCCCGTCAGGAGCGTAAAAACCCCGACGCGACGGCCACCGCCAGCGTGGAGCAGGTAGACGCCGTCCCGCCCGTTGTTGACTCCCTACAGCTCAAGCGTGAAGCCATGCGCCGCGACTCGCTCTGGGCCGACTCCCTGGCTCGCGTGAACGGGCAACTGCCGGGCGCCATTTTGCCGGGGCACCGCATTATCGCCTTCTATGGCAACATCCGGTCGAAGGGCATGGGCATTTTGGGCCGCGAGCCCAAGGACCAGATGTTTCGCAAGTTTGAGAAGGTATTGAAGGAGTGGCAGGCCGCTGATACTACCCTACCCATTCAGCCGGCGCTGCACAGCGTGACCATCACGGCGCAGGGCGCGGCCGGCAAGGACGGAAAATACCGCCTCATGAACTCCAAAGCCACCATTGAGGAAACCATGCGCTGGGCCAAAGAGCACAACTGCATCCTGTTTCTGGACGTGCAGGTAGGCCTCAGCGACCTGGAGCACGAACTGCCGAAACTGGAGCCCTACCTCAAAGACCCCATTGTGCACCTGGGCATCGACCCGGAGTTTGCCCTGGCCACCAAGGGCGTGCGGCCGGGTAAGAAAATTGGCACCTACGATGCCAAGGACGTAAACTACGCCATCAAGTTCCTGGCTGGTATTGTGCGCGAAAACAAGCTGTCGCCTAAGATTCTGATGGTGCACCGCTTCACGCAGGGCATGGTTACGAACTACCAGAACATCAAGCTCGACCCGCGCGTGCAGGTGGTAATGCACATGGACGGCTGGGGCAACCCCATCCTGAAAAAGGATTCCTACAAAGCCTACATTCAGAAGCAACCCGTGCAGTACACTGGCTTCAAACTCTTCTACGAGTACGACCCCCGGCCCGCACCCCACCACATGATGACGCCCTCGGAAGTACTAGCCGAATTGACACCCAAGCCGCTGTATATTCAATATCAATAAAGGTGAAGTTGTGAGTTTGTGAAGTTGTGAAATAAAAAAAGGCGTGTTATCCTGAGCTTGCAAAGGACCTTCTGGCGGTTGAACGACCATCGTACCAACGAATCGTTCTACCGTAACAAGGCCCTTTGCAAGCTCAGGATAACACGCCTTTTTTTATTTCACAACTTCACAAACTCACAACTTCACCACCTAATGCGCGGCGTTCAAGTCTACTTTCTCGCCGGGCTTGGCGCGCTTGATGAGTAGCACCAGGGGCACGCAGATGATGAAGAAGCCCCCAATCATGAGGAAAATCTCGGAGTAGGTGATGATGGAGGTTTGCTTCAGCAACGTGCCTTCGAGGGCGGCGTAGGCCATTTGCTGGGCCTGCACCAAATCGGCACCCTTGGCCTGGAAGTTGGCGATGAAGGCGTTGAGGCGCGTGACGGTTTCGGGGTTATAGAGCGAGATATGGGGCAGCAGCGCATTGCGGTTCTGGAAGATGGCGCGCTCCAGATATGTGCCCACCAGGGCTACCCCAAACGAGCCGCCCAGCTGGCGAATCATACCGGTGAGGCCGGCTGCCTGGCCCGCGTCCTTGCCACTCAGGCCGGCCAGCGACATGGTAGTGATGGGTAGGAACAGCATGCTCAGGCCAAAACCGCGCAGGATCAGCGGCCAGAAGAAGTCGCCCTCGCCGGCTGTGGGCGTCAGGCGCACGCTCATCCAGTAGGAAAAGATGAAGAAGACGGTGAAGCCCACCGGAAGGATAAACTTCTGCGAGATGCCCCGCTGAATCATCTTACCCATCACTGGCATCATCAGACCCGACACCACGGCACCGGGTAGGAGAATGTAGCCGGTTTGCTCGGCCGAGAAACCCAGAATACGCTGGCAGAAAATCGGGAACACAAACACCGACGCAAACAAGCCAAAGCCTAGCACAAACGACAGGAATGCCCCAATGGACAGGTTGCGGCTCTTGGTGAGCACGCGCAAATCCACGATGGGCTGCTTGGCCGTCATTTCGCGCACTACAAACCCTACCAAGCCGATAATGGCCAGCAGCGTGCCTATCACAATGTAGGGCGTCTCAAACCACTCTTCCCGCTCACCTTGTTCCAGCACCAGCTGCAACGCGCCAACGCCCATGATCAGCAGGACGATACCAGCCCAGTCGATTTGGCGCAGGGGCCGCGGAATAGCGTTTTTGATGCGCTCGGGGTCGCGGATGAACAGAACAGTGAAAATACTGGCCAAGATGCCTACCGGCACGTTCACGTAAAAAATCCAGGGCCAATCGTAGTTATCCACAATAAAGCCGCCGAGGGTAGGGCCGATGGTGGGGCCGATAATCACACCCATGCCAAACAACGCCTGGCCCAGGGCCAGCTCTTCGGGCGGGAAGGTGTCAACCAGGATGGCTTGTGAGGTAGCCATGAGGGCACCACCGCCTACCCCCTGGATAAAGCGGAAGGCCACCAGCTCCCAAATATCGGTGCTCTGGCCGCAGGCCATAGAGGCCAGGGTAAAGAGTATAACGGAGGCGAGGTAGTAGTTGCGGCGTCCGAACTGCTCGGCCAAAAAGCCGGTCATCGGAATCACAATCACGTTGGCAATGGCGTAGGACGCCACCACCCAGCTTACCTCCTGTTGTGTGGCCGAGAGGTTACCCATCATCTGGGTCAGGGCCACGTTCACGATGCTGGTATCAATCAGCTCCAGCAAGCAGCACATCACCACCGTAATGACGATGATCCACTTGGTAAATCCGGTTTCCATTAGGTGAGTAAGTAGGGGCGCCTTGCAGGCGCCCGTTGGGCGGAAAAGGTAATACAGAATGGCTCGGTGCCGGGGAGGGCGTTAGCGAACGGACCTCCCCAGCGGGCGCGTGCAACGCGCCCCTACTTCACCGCCACCGTGGCCGTCACGCTCATGCCGGCGCGCAGGGGGTGTTCGGGGTCTGTTTTGTCGAGGGCGATTTTGACGGGCACGCGCTGCGTTACCTTCACGAAGTTGCCGGTCGAGTTATCGGGAGGTAGCAAGGCGAAGCGGGCGCCGGTAGCGGCCGACAGCGACTCCACGTGGCCCTCGAACTCCTCGTTGGGATAGGCGTCTACCTCAATGTTCACCTTCTGGCCCACTTTCATGTTTTCCAGCTGGGTTTCCTTGAAGTTGGCTACCACCCAGGTACGGTCGCTGGCCACCAGGCCAAACAGCTGCTGACCGGGTGCTACCACTTGACCGGGCTGCACGTTCTTGCGGCTTACCACACCGTTGGCCGGAGCCGTGATGGTGGTGTAGCTCAACTGCAACTTAGCATTATCGAGGTCGGCCTGGCGCTGCTTCACCACGGCTTGCGCCACGGCTACCTGTTGCTGGGCCGAAGCCACTTGCTGCCGGGCCACAGCTACTTGCTGCTCGGCGGTAGCGCGCTGGGCCGTAGTGGATTGCAGATTGGCCTGCACCGCATCGTAATCACTCTGCGGAATGATGTCCTCTTTGCGCAGGAAGGTGCTGCGCTTTAGGTCTTTTTCGAGGCGGGTGCGGTTGGCCGAACTCACGCCAATGGTTGCCTGGGCAGCTTTCACGTTGGCCTGCGCCGTGCCGATGGAAGTGCGGGCAGCTACTACGTTGGCTTGGGCAGCGGCTAGGGCTGCTTCGGCGGCATTCACGCGCTGCTGGTAGTCAGAAGGGTCGAGGGTTACGACCACGTCGCCTTTCTTTACTACCTGGTTATCGTCGATTTTCACTTCCAGCACGGGGCCACCCACGCGCGGAATCACGGGGTACACGTCGCCCTCTACCTGGGCATCGTCGGTGTCTTCGTGGGCCTGGCCAAACTGGTAGCGCTGGTAGCCGAAATAGCCTCCCACCAGCAGCACAAGCGCCAGAATAATTAAAATAATGGGGCGACGCGAGTTGCTTTCCGGCTGCTCGCTGGTAGGCGTTACTACGGCGGCGTCTTGTTGAACAGAAGTTGCCATTAGAAAAGGGAGCTTAGAATGTGTTCTTAAATACGAGTTGAGAAGAGGTAGGACGCAGCATCTGAAAACAGCTTTGTCGCTACCTAGTAGCTAGGCCGATTGGCGGTATTCGTCAGCCTGACAGTCCTTTACGAGAAGCGTAGCGCAGGGTGCAGTACGCACCACGGCTTCGGCGGTGCTACCCATCAGGAAGCGCGTGAGGCCAGTGCGGCCGTGCGCCCCAATCAGGATCAGGTCGGCGGGATGGCGGCGGGCTTCGGCTACGATTTCCGTCGCCGCGTCGCCCTGCACAATAGCCGTGCTGACCGCTACCCCATCCTGCTCTGCCAGTAGCCGGTAGTTGGCCAGCTGCAAGGCAATATCCAGATCGAGCGGGCGCGACAGCCCGACTACGGGCAGCTCCGGCTGCGGCTCCAGCACGTGCAGTAGCCGTAGCTCGGCACCGGTGGCCGCCGCCAGGGTCGTGGCGTACCGCACCAGCGGCTCCGAAGCAACCGAGAAATCAAGCGGACACAAAACGGTGGTGAGGGTCACGGGAATAGTGAAGTTGTGAAAGGTGAAGTTGTGAAGTGAGGCTATGAAAGGCTGAGTAGGAAAACTTCACAACTTCACCTTTCACAACTTCACCACTTACCAAATCTGCTCGCCGGTGGCGCGGCGGAGCTGGTATTGGCCGATGGTATAGTTATAGATGGCCTGCAGGCGGGAGAGGCGCGACTGGGCCAGTTGCGTTTCCGCGTCCAGCACGTCCAAGTTGTTGCCTACCCCGTAGCGGTAGCGGGCCTTGGCACGGGTGAGGGCGTCGGAGGCCTGCCCAATCTGCACCTGTGAGTTGTCGTAGCGGTCGGTGCTGGCCTGCATGTTGTTCACGGCTTGCAATACGTCGGCGCGCACTTGCTCCTGCGTGTCCTGGGTGCGGGCCTGGGCGCCTCTGATAGCCGACTGCGCCTCAACGCGCTGCGTTTTGTTGCGGCCGCCGTCGTAGATTGGAATAGCCAGTTGGGCGCCGGCTACCGTGTTGAAGCGGAAGCGGTTCAGGTTAGGCACGATGTAGCCGTTCTTGCCGCCGGCCTGGGCCAGCACGTTAAGTTGGGGCTTGTTGCTTACCTCGGCCACGCGCAACTGGGCCGTAGCAGTGGCTTCGTTGTCTTTGGCCAGCTTCACCTCGGGGCGATTGGCAGCGCCGGCTTCCAGCGCCTGCTGCACATTCACGGTCTGCGGGTTGTATTCGAAGCGGCCGCGCACCGGCACCACCGTCGATTCGGATTTGTGTAGCAGGCGGGCCAACTGCACTTCCTGGTTTTGCAGCTGGTTTTGCAGGTCAATCTTCTTGTCCTGGGCCTGTGCAATGCGTACCTGGGTAGTGGTCACGTCGAACTGCGTACTCACGCCGCCTTCCACCCGGCGCTGCATTTCGCGCTCGTGCTGCCGCAGCGACACAATCTGCGCGTCCTGCACCCGAATGGCTTCGCGGGCAAACAAGATGCTATAGTAGCTCTGTGCGGCGGCGTAGGCTAGGTCGCGGCGGGTGACATCGATGTTGTCGGCGGCGGTGAGGGTACGGCTGCGGGCCGCCTCAATGGCCGCATTGGCCCGCCCGAAGTCCAGCAACGTATACTGGGCCGTCACGTGCGTGTCGTAGTTGTTGTTGGGCGCCAGCTGAAACGGTGCCTGCTCGGGGCTCAGGTTCAGCTTCACCTGCGGATCGACGCGGGTGTAGCTAGCCGTACCGTTCACTACTGGCTTGAGATACGTGCGTTGCTGGGCTAGGCGGCTCTGGGCCTGGTTCACTTCCTCCTGCAACGCATTGATGGAGGGGTTGGCATCCAGCACCGAGCGAATAGTCGTTTCCAACGACAGCGAATCGCCGGCAGTGGCGGTGGATATGGGTACCTGCGCGTAGGCGGCGCTACCTACCAGCAACCCTAGGGTTGTGAGTAGCGGTGCGGCAAAGGTTGGTCGGAGATGCATAGGAAAACAGCGTATGGATGATACCCCTTATCCGAATGATGTGCCAAGCGGCAACATCTTGTATGATTCATCTTAGAAAACCTGTTTCAAGCTTATTAAGGCGTATTTCTAGTGCTTCTATTAGAAAATAATACGCGTGCCAAAACATAATTTATCCTGATATTTTAGGAATTTCTCACTTTTATATCCTCATATTTGAGGAAATTAAGAAGAGTTCTGGTTGTTATTTTCTTTCTCTTCCCTACCGCCATGTCTCATTTCAACAGCCAGGACGAGTCGCTGCTGCTCTACCTCAACGATGCCATTGCTACCACGCGCAACAAGGAAGCGCTATTTCAGACCGTCACCGAAAAGCTTCGGCTGATCTTCCCGTTCGATGCCATCACCATCATCACGCTCGACAACGAGCAGCAGTATCGGCGGGTGTTTCTGCGCGACTACCTGGGCGAAATAATGCCCGAAACAGCCAACCCCAGCAAAGCTATTACGGGCTCTCCCATCGCAGAGTTTGTGCGCGCGGCCACCCATTTACAGCAGCACGACCTCACAGAACTGCTACAGCGCTACAGTAGCTACGAGCCTCTGGCTCAGCTTCTAAAGAAGGGTTTACGCTACTTTAATGTAGTGCCGCTGCGCACGGGCGGACGGCTTATCGGGCTGCTATCGTTGGTGGCGCGGCGGCGCCCTACCTTCTCGCCCGACGACGTTTCTCTGCTCGAAAAGATTGGCAGTCTGGTAGCTGTGGCTGTCAACAATACGCTGGCATTTGAGGACGTGGCCCGGCGGGAACAGGAGAAAAGCATGCAGCTGGCGCTTACCAATGCCCTGCTTACCATCAAGGAGCGGGAGGAGCTGTTCCAGCGCATTGCCACCGAAATAGACCGGGTGGTGCCGTGTACCTACTTTGGGGTGCGCGTGCAGGAAGCCAACGGCCCTGTGCAGGTGTTTGCCGAATTTGTGAAGCAGCCCGATGGCACCTTCCTACCCACCGACCCCATGCGCTGGGACCACCTGCCCGATTACGCGCAGATGCAACAACAAATTGCCCCGTTGTTTTCTAAACCGGGCGTATACGCCGGCTCCGAGTTCCAGGCTCTGGCGGCGCGCTACCCTCTCATGCGCCACATCTGGGAGCAGCGCGGCACCCGCGCCATTCTGTGCATGCCGCTTTGGGTGCGGGACGATCAAAACGCCACGTTGATTTTATCCACCAAGCAGGAAGATACCCCACTGACAGAGGACGACTTGCAGCTGATTCGGCTGCTGGTGCCCCAGCTCACGCTGGCTATCCAGAATGTCTTTGCCTTCGAGCAGATTGAGCACCTGCGCGCCCAGCTGGAGCGGGAGCGCACCTACCTCATCGACGAGATTAACACCACCGCCGCCGCCCGCTTTGCCGATTTTGTGGGCGGCAGCGAGGCCATGCAGGGCGTGTTCCAACGCATTATGCAGGTAGCACCCACCGACTCTACCGTATTGGTAACCGGCGAAACCGGCACCGGTAAGGAGCTGGTGGCGCGGGCCGTGCACCAGCAGAGTCCGCGCCGGGCGCGGGCTTTGGTGAAGGTGAACTGCGCCGCCCTACCTGCTCAGCTAATTGAAAGCGAGCTATTTGGGCACGAGAAAGGCGCGTTTACGGGCGCCATCGACCGGCGCATTGGTAAGTTTGAGGTGGCCGACGGCGGTAGTATTTTTCTGGATGAGGTAGGCGAGCTGCCCCTTGATTTGCAGGCCAAGCTGCTGCGCGTGTTGCAGGAAAAAGAGTTTGAGCGCCTGGGTGGGCAGCGCGTACTAAAAGCCGATGTGCGCGTGATTGCCGCCACCAACCGCGTGCTGGAAGACGAGGTGGCCGCCGGCCGCTTCCGCGCCGATTTGTACTACCGCCTCAACGTGTTTCCGGTGCGCCTACCCGCCCTGCGCGAGCGGCCCGAAGACGTGGAGCCCCTGATGCGCCACTTTTTGGAGCGCTTCACCAAGCAAATGGGCAAGCCCGTGCGCAACCTGCGCGAGCAGGACTTGCGCGCCTTGCAGGCCTACCCCTGGCCCGGCAACGTGCGCGAGTTGGAGCACGTGGTGGAGCAGGCCGTTATTGTATCCAGCGGGCCGTTTCTGGATTTTGGCGGCTTTGCGGCGGCCTTACACCCGGCCTCAGCCGAAGCTTCTCCCCTACCCTCATCTGGCAGCAATCAGCCGCTGAAAACCCTGAAAGACCAGGAGCGCGACCATATTCTGGCGGCGCTGCACCACACCGGCGGCCGCGTGAGTGGCCCTAGCGGCGCAGCTGTGTTACTCGACATCAACCCCAAAACCCTGGAAGCCCGCATGAAGAAGCTGGGCATCCGGCGCACGGTGGGGGTAGGGTAGGGCGCGTTGCCGCACACCTGTTTTCGTTGATTATCCGTACAAGAACGGCACCTTTCCAACTCACTCAGCCATAGAACGCATGCGTAAACCCTACTTCCCCCTGGGCGACTGGCGCCGGAACCTGTTGCTGACAGCTGCCGCTGCCAGTTTGGGCCTGGTCCTGCCCGCCTGCTCCGGCAATTCCGAACCGGACCGCGCCGCGACCGAAACCGGCAGTTGGGACAATGCCGCCGACTCCTACTCCCAGGGCGTCATCACGGAGCTAACGGAGGTGCAGCCCGATAAGTGGCAGATTACCGCCGAACGCCCGGCCGGCAAAGAAGAAGTGGCCGCTATTCTCAAGCACTTCGATGGCAAGGTAGACACCCTGCAAGGCCAGGCCCTGCAACAGCAAATGCGCCAATACAGCCAGCAACACCCCGAAAACCAAACGGTGAGCAGCGGCGGCGGTGGCCTCATGAACATCCTGATGTGGAGCAGCCTGGGCTACATGGCGGGGCGCTTCCTCACGCCCCGGCCCGCGGCCTACGCCAATCCCGGGTTGTTGCAGCAAAACCAGGGTTGGCGCAGCCAGGTAGCGCAGGAGCGCGCCCAGGGCCGTGGCTTTTTTGGACGGGGCTTTAGTGGTACGCGCGCCGCGGCGGGCAGCAACGGCATCCGGCCCAGCACTAGTGTGGTGCGCTCCACGGGCTACGGCAGCCGTAGCAACGTGCGCACGAGTGCTCCTTCGGGACGGCGCTCCGGCTTTGGCAGCCGTGGCTACGGCGGCCGCGGGTTTGGTGGGTAGGCCCGGCAGCCGACCGACCTTTTTACGCTAGCATTCGCCTTTCCTACCCCCTTATATGCCCGCCATTAGTACGGTACCCCTCACCGGCGATATTGCCCCTACCCTGCACAACTTAGGTTGGGACTGGGCCGTGGAAGATGTGTGCCAACACTACGTGGCGCAGGAAGCCGTGCAGCTCCCCGAGGAGCAAGCCGACGCCCTCCTGGAAGCTGCTGATACGCTCTATGACATGCTGGTGCAAGCCGTGCCCGACGAGCTGCCCGACGACTTTTTGCGGCGCTTGGCTATTCCGGAACTGCTATGGGATGCCGTGCGGCACTCCTGGGCCGATGACCGCCACTGGCACCTCTACGGCCGCTTCGACCTGGCCAAAACGCCCGATGGCCCCAAGCTCCTCGAGTTCAACGCCGATACCGCCACCAGCCTCCCCGAAGCCGCCGTGGTGCAGTGGGCCAGCCTGGTAGCGGCGGGCCTCAACGAGAAAGACCGGCAGGCCAATGGGTTGTTTGAGGGTTTGCAGGCCCAGCTCACGCACTGGCTGGAGCTGAACGATGACCTGACCCCTACCCTCCTGCTCGTGTATTTGCCGGGTAGCGAGGAAGATGCCACCAACTGCGCCGTGGTAGCCGAAGCCGCGCTGGCCGCCGGCTTCGAGTTGGCGCATCTCTGCGAAGCCGACGCCATGACGGTGTCCATGGCGGGTGCCGACCGGGGCGCCTGGGCCGAGGTAGAGGCCGGCCAGTGGCAGAAATTCGACTTTGTGTTTAAGCTGGTGCCTTGGGAGATTTTGGCCGAAGAAGAACCAGAGCTAACCACCGACCTCACGCAACTTATGCAGTCGCGGGATGTGGTGGTTGCCAACCCCGCCTACTCCCTGCTTTTCCAGAGCAAAGCCATGCTGGCCTGGCTGTGGCAGGAGTTTCCGCACCATCCGTTGTTGCTGGAAGCCTCGTTCGAGGAACTACCCGGCCACAGCGTGCGCAAACCCGTGTTTGGGCGCGAAGGGCAGAACGTGACGGAGCTGCGCGCCGGCCAACTAGGCCAGGCCGTGGAAGGCGACTTTGCCCAGCAGCCCCAGGTATACCAACGCTACGCCGCCCTACCCCAGGATGCCCAAGGGCGCTATTACCAAGCAGGCGTATTCTGGGCCGGCGAGGCCTGCGCCATCGGCTACCGCCGCGACACTGGCTTCATGACCAACCTCTCGGAGTTTGTACCGCACGTACTGCTGTAGTCAAGTCTACGGCCGCTGTAGTTCAGTCAAACAAAGGCGGATGCCGTACACAGCGTACACCTCAACCAAAACTTCCATGGCTAATCCTACCAGCACCCCAACCCACACCGATCCGGCTACCAAGAACAAGGAGAAGGAAAACGAAACCACCGTGAAGGATAAACCCGACGGCAAGAAGAAAACCACACAGAAGAAGTAACCCCTAAGAAGCTACTAGAGTTAAATCAGATGGCCGTTTCAAGGATGTAGAGACGCATACTTGCGTCTCGTCGTTCGCGTCACAACGCCGCATTTCGTTCAACGACGAGACGCAAGTATGCGTCTCTACATCGTTCAACCATCAACTCAAACAGCCTCTTATTTGCGTTGTCAGCATAGAACAAGGGCCCCGACTTACGTAGTCAGGGCCCTTGTTCTATTCGCCGGGGTAGTGCACGCCTAGCTGTTGCCGGATATCGTCGAGCGTTTCGATTAGCTTTTCGCTGAATGCAAGCGGCACCAGCGGGCTTTCTGTGAGGCCTTGCGCCAGACATTCCTGCACGTGTTGGGCCTCGTAGCGGTAGCCGTAGCCAGCGTCTTCAAAGTGAAAATCCTGCGGTTCCTCATCGGTGCGGTGCAGGGTGATGTGGTGCGCGTGGTGAAACTTGTGATGCAAATGCAGCTTGCCCTCGGTGCCGTAGATGGTGCAGGTGGTATCGGTGGTGGCGGCCAGGGTGGAGTAGAGGCTGGCCGTGGCCCCGCCGGGGTAGGCCAAGGCCAGGCTGCACGTCAGATCGACGCCGGTTTCGGTGAGGGTGCCCACGGCTTTCACTTGGGTAGGCTCGCCTAGGAAAAACTTGCTGAAGAACACCGGGTAGATGCCAATATCCAGCAACGAGCCGCCCGCCAGCCCTGGGTCGAACAAACGGCTGGCCGGGTTGTAGTCAGCTGCAAAACCAAAGTCGGCCACCATATGTACGGGGCGCCCGATGGCGCCGGCGCCTACCAGTTCCAGTGCTTTATGGGTAGCGGGCACAAAGCGCGTCCAGAGGGCTTCCATCAGAAACACCTGCTTCTCGCGGGCCACGGCTACCATGTCGGCTACCTCGGAGGCGTTACGGGCAAAGGCTTTTTCGCAGAGCACGGCCACGCCAGCCCGCAGGCACAGCAACGCATGCGCGTGGTGCTCGGAGTGGGGCGTGGCCACGTACACGACATCCAGATCGGGCAGCTGCACAAGCTCCTCGTAGCTACCGAGGGCATGCGGGGCGCCGTACTGCGCGGCAAACTGATGGGCTTTTTCCAGGGTGCGCGAGGCCACGGCGTGCAGGCGGGCACCCGGCACCAAGGCTAGGTCCTGCGCAAATTTGTGGGCAATCTTGCCGGGTCCGATAATTCCCCAATTGGTTGTTGACATGAGGTAGGCGGTAGGGGCGCCTTGCAGGCGCCCGGTACAGGTGAGGGAGAATAGAAGGCCGGAATGTATGGCGAAAACTTTTGCTTAGAGCGGTTATACGGTCAGTGTTGGAAATGAAGCTGTTTAACGGTCATGCTCATCTGGCGTCTGCTTGCCGAAGTCTCGTCGTTGAATGATTGGCGCTTGCAAGACAACGTCAGCAACGACGAGACTCCAACTATTACGCCTCTACCCCATTGAATAGGCTCCAAGAATTAACGTAAACAGCTTCAATATTTTGGCTACACGTAGCGTCACTTGGGTATTTTTCTTTCAAGCTATTATAAAGATGATGAAGCTATAAAGTGCCGTAGCGAACCGGAGCGTGGTGCATCACGTTTTGCTCCTATCTTGCCTGCCATGCCCGCTTCCAACACACCGTCCGATTTCCTACCCGAGCATCTTACCCACGCGCACGTGCTGGATGCCCTGCGCCATATCGAGCAGAACGAGCTGCGCCTGGCGCCCGGCACCGTGTACGATCTGGTGTTTGAAAGTCGACGCTACCCGCCGCGGGCAGTGGCCCAGCTGGCATACCGTCTGGCCACGCAGCACCCCGAGGCTCGCTGGCCTTTGGCCAGCGGCACGCCCACCAATGCCCTGCTCGAACGCCTCGATTTCACCATTGCCACCAAGCGCCCTACCCTAGCCAACTCCCCGCAGGATGGCAACGTGGCCGAGCAGGAACAACTCCCCGCCAACCTCTACCCCGGCCGCCCCGCCGAAAAGCCCGCGCCCGATAAGCCCGTGCCCATAACTACCACTGCCCCGCTGGTAGCCGCCGAGCCCACGGCACCCTACCCTGCCGCGCCGCGCCCCTATACACGCGCTCAGGCCCTGGCCGAGCTGTTTATCAGCGAGGAACAGCTGGGTGCGGCCCTGGCGGCGCTGCGGCGGCGCCGAAATCTACTGCTGCAAGGGCCGCCCGGCACCGGCAAAACCTTCTTGGCCCAGCGTCTGGCCTGGCTGGAGCTGGGCGCCGTGGACGAAAGCCGCATTGAACGGGTGCAGTTTCACCCCAGCTACAGCTACGAGGATTTTGTGCAGGGCTTCCGGCCCGATGCAGGCGGCGCGTTTCGGTTGCAGGACGGCGTGTTGCCGGATGTGTGCCGCCGCGCCGCTACCCAGCCCGATCGACCGTTTTTTCTATTAATCGATGAGCTGAACCGCGGCCACATCACCCGCATCTTTGGGGAGCTGCTGCTGTTGCTAGAAGCCGATAAGCGCGGCCCCGCCCACGCCGTGCGCCTGCCTTACGCCCCGGCCGATGCCCCTCGTTTCTTCGTGCCCGACAACCTCTACCTCATCGGCACGCTGAACACCGCCGACCGCTCCCTCACGCCGCTGGATTATGCCCTACGCCGCCGTTTTGCTTTCGTGGCCTTGGCACCCGAGTTTGGCGCCAAGCTGCAAGCTTTTTTGCAAGACAAAGGCCTACCGCCTACCCTGATTGGGCAGCTCGCAAGCCGCCTCACCGCCCTCAATGCAACCATTGCCGACGACCCAGAGCTAGGCTCGGAGTTTCGTATCGGCCACAGCTATTTCTGTCAGCCGCCCGCTGAGTCGGCGGCGGCGGCACAGTGGTATACGCTTCTGATAGAGCAGGAAATCGGGCCGCTACTGGCAGACTATTGGCAGGACGAACCCGCCAAGGCAGCAGCTGAGCTGAAGCGTTTGTTGATACATGAGTAAAATACTGTCCGTCATCCTTCAACCCAGCACAGTAGCTTGATTCCCGTTCACAACCTCTACTACCTGCTTTGCTACGCCTGGCAACGGCTGCCGGAGCCGGGCGAGGCGCAGGCGGTGGAGGCGCAGGAATTTCACCGGCCGTTGCACCTGCTTGCCCACGTGTTGCTAACTGCTACGCAACGACAGTTGCGGCGCGGCCTGAGCGTGGGCTACACCGAGCGCGAAGCCGAGCTACCGGAGCTGCGCGGCCGGGTGCTGCTGGCCCCTACCCTCGCCCGCGACCTGCTACGCCGGGGCCGGGCCGTGTGCACCTACGATGAGCTGAGCCCCGATACTCCCCTCAACCAGGTAGTGCGGGGTACGCTCGCGCAGCTAAGTCGCACGCGCAACCTCCCCGCGGCCGTACGCCAACACGTGCGGCAAGTACTCCGGCAATTTCCGGCCGTCGTGCAGCCTATTTCGCCTACCAGCCAGACGTTGCGCCTCGCCCGACGCCAGCGGCTAAACCAGCGGGAAGTTTTTCTGCTGCACATCTGCGAGTTGATTTACCAATGTGCGCTGCCCGAGCCAGACGCGGCGGGCCGCTGGCGCTTCCGCGACTTCCGCCGCGACGAAACCCTGATGGCGCGGCTGTTTGAGCAGTTTGTACGTAATTTCTACCGCCTGGAGCAGCGCCACTACCACGTGCGCTCCGAAACCATTGCCTGGCAAGCCACCACCGAAGACCCCGCAGATCTGGCCCTGCTACCCACCATGATTACGGATACCTCCCTGGAGGCTGCCGACCGCAAAATCATCCTCGACACCAAGTATTACGCCGCCGCCCTGCGCACCCGCCACGACCGCCAGCGGCTGATTGCACCGCACTTGTACCAGCTCTACGCCTACCTCCAGAATCAGCCAATCACGCCGGGGCAGCAGTTGGAGGGTGTGCTGCTCTACCCCGCCGCCGCGCAGGAAGTGGACTTGCGCTACACGCTGGGCGGCCACCCCGTGCGCGTGGTCACGCTGAACCTGGCGCAGCCCTGGCCCGGCATTGCAGCTGATTTGTTGGCGCTGATAGCGTGAATAGAGCAGCAATAATGATTGCTTTCTGGTTGATAAATAGCATATTAATATTTAGTCTAAATAAAATTAGGAATACTGGTTGTGTCACGCTGAACTTTGTAACTCATTCAGCATACGCACACTCATGCCCTCTCTTTTACCCTCTTCTCGGTCAGCATCTTATATAGGCTTGCTGTTTCTACTTGTATTCCTGAGTCAGATAACGCAGGCTCAGACCCTGCTTAGAGGCCGCGTAACCAATGCAACGGGCACACCGCTATCAGGCGCCTCCATTGGAGTGCAGGGCACTGGAGTGGGAGCCGATACCGATAATAACGGAGAGTATACGCTCACGCTCAGCCAGGGCGGTACCTACGTAGTGGGCGTGCGCCTGCTGGGCTACCTCAACCAAGAGCACCGCGTAGCGGTGAAAGCCGGCGAAACGCAAACTCGTAATTTCATCCTGACCCCAGGCGACCAGCAGCTTGATGAGGTAACCGTGCAGGGCGACCGCACCAACAAATTCTCCCGCAAAAGCAGCGAGTACGTGGGCAAAATGCCCCTCTCGAACCTGGAGAATCCTCAGGTATACGCTACTGTGGGCAAGGAGCTACTAACTGAGCAGTTGGTATTTACCGTGGATGACGCCACGCGCAACGTGCCCGGCCTGCAAAAGATGTGGGACGCCACCGGCCGCGGTGGTGATGGCGGCGCCTTCTATGCCTCGCGTGGCTTTGTGGTATCAAGCCAGTTGCGCAACGGCGTGGCCGGCAACGTAACCAGCGACATCGACGCGGTGAACCTGGAGAAGCTGGAAGTGATTAAAGGTCCTTCTGCCACATTGTTCGGTAGCTCCTTGACTTCGTACGGTGGCTTGCTCAACCGCGTGACCAAGAAGCCGATGGATACTTTTGGCGGTGAGGTGAACGTGGCGGCTGGCAGCTACGGCTTTCACCGCGTGAGTGCCGATGTGAACCTAGTGGACAGCAACGCGCCTATCGACCAGCCCAAGACGCTGGCCTTCCGCCTGAACACGGCTTACACCTACGAAGACAACTTCCAAAACGCAGGCTACACGGGCTTCAACAAGAGTCTGGCCGTGGCGCCTAGCTTGCAGTGGCGCCCCAACGAGCGGCTGACTGTTAATATCGACGCCGAAATCTACAAGAGCTCGGGCGTAGGTAAGCAGCTCATTTTCTTCTACTTCCCTTCGTCAGCGCTAGGTTTCGACCGTGCCGACAAAGCGCCTTTGGACTACCGGCAGTCGTACATGGGGCCGGGGCTAATTCAGGACTCGCGCAGCACCAACCTGTTTGGGCAGGTGCAGTACCGCATTTCGCCTAGCTTCACCTCTACTACCTACCTAACGTCCAGCCACAGCTTCTCCAACGGCGCGGGTCCATACTTTTACCTAAACCCAGCCGATACTATTACCAATGCGGTAACCCTGTCGCGCGCCGATCAATCGACCCAGAACAGCCAGCGCCAGATTTGGGAGGTGCAGCAGCTGTTCAACGGCGACTTCCACCTCGGCAGCTTGCGCAACCGCGTGGTACTGGGCCTGGACTTCCTGCGCGTTGATGCAGATGTAAATTTCTTGGGCGGTGGTTTCGATGCAGTGCCCGTGGTGAATGTACCAGACTACAACTACCGCACCTTCAACGGTACGACCCTGGCTGCCGCTTATGCTGCCTCGCCGCCACCGCACTACCTGGTAACCACCAAGTCGAACACCTATAGCGCCTTCGTTTCGGACGTGCTGAACCTGACCGACAACCTGAGCGTGCTGGCAGCCCTGCGCCTCGACCACTTCGACAACAAAGGCGGTATATCTTATTCGCCCAACGCAGCGTATTCGCAGACCTCGCTGTCGCCGAAGTTTGGCCTGGTGTACCAGCCGGTGAAAGACCGGGTAGCTCTGTTTGCTAACTACCAGAACAGCTTCCAGAACCCCACCGATGGCACGTACATCGACGTGAATCGCCAGCAGCGTACATCCAAGATCATGCAGGCCAACCAGTGGGAAGGTGGCGTAAAGCTAGACGCAGCCGGCGGCCGCGTAAGCGCCACAGTGAGCTATTATGACATTCAGGTGAAAGATCTACTGCGGTCTACGCCGATACCAGACAGTGCTCCGGGAGCCAACGACGGTATTCCGAACGCGCAGACTCAGAACGGCACGCAGTTGAGCCGGGGCGTGGAGCTGAACCTGACGGCTAACCCCTTGGTGGGCCTGAACGTGGTAGCCGGCTTTGCCTACAACTTCTCTGAGTGGAAGAATTCCAGCGAAATCGAAAACGGCCGCCGGCCCAATAGCGCTTCCTCTCCCTATTTGGCCAATGCTTGGGTGAGCTACCGCCAGCCTGCGGGCGCACTGCGCGGCCTGGGTGCGGGCTTCGGCGGCAACTACGCCAGCGACAACCGCATTCAGAACACAACCCTCAGCGTGTTTACCTTGCCCAGCTACACGGTGCTCAACGCCAGCATATTCTATGATCAACCCAAGTATCGCCTGTCGGCGAAGGTAGACAACCTAACCGACCAGAAGTATTGGGTAGGCTATACCACCATGAACCCGCAGAAACTGCGTAGCATTATCGGTAGCATCGCCTACAAATTTTAACCCCAACACTACCGCCTATGACGGTTAAGCAGCTCGTTGGCAAAGCACACCTCTGGCTCGGACTTGCGTCCGGGCTAGTGGTGTTTATTGTGAGTATCACCGGCGCCATCTTCACGTTTCAGGACGATATACGGGACCTGACGGAGCCCTGGCGCAAGGTGACGGTGCAGGCCACGGCGCCCGTGCTACCCTCGCAGCTGCAAGCCGCCGCGCTGGCATCCCATCCTGGCGTAGCCGCCGAAACGTCTTGGGTGACGTACTTTGCCCCCGACCGGTCGGCTACCGTGTTTTTCATCGACAAGGCTGGCCTACCCATTCAGGTGTATCTGAACCCCTACACGGGCCAGGTATTGAAGGAGCAGAACCTACGCACGCACTTCTTCACTATCATTCAGGAAATCCACATGCATCTGCTACTGCCCGAGGCGGTGGCGAAATGGGTGGTAGGCATCAGCATCTCCATTTTTGTGGTGATGCTGCTAACGGGCCTGGTGCTGTGGTGGCCCAAGCGCAGGCAAGAGCGCAAACAACGCTTCACCATCAAGTGGGGAGCCCGCTGGCGGCGCGTCAACTACGATTTGCACAACGTACTGGGCTTCTACGCGGCCAGCATTGGGCTGGTGCTGGCCCTCTCCGGCCTATTCATGATTTTTCCCTGGATGCTGGAGTCGGTCCGGTTGGTGGTAGACGGTGGCAAGCCAGCTCCCCCGGAGCTCATGACCACCCAACTCGACACCCTGCAAACTGTATCGGCCGCTACCCAGCCGCTGCCCGATATTGTATACCGCAACGCGCGCCGCCTTTCGCCCACGCACGAGATGATTCTGATTGGGCCAACCGGCACGGGCAAAGCCCCCGCCTACTGCTGGACTTACCAGAAGGCCCTCCACTATTACCACCGCGACGAGTACGCTTTTCATCCTGTTTCGGGCAAGCTGCTGGAGTCCCGTTTTCACGCCGCCAAAAGCCCTGGCACCAAGTTTTCCGATATGAACTACGACTTGCACACGGGTCAGATTCTGGGTGTAGGCGGCAAGATTATAGCCTTCCTGGCCAGTCTGATTTCGGCCAGCCTTCCCGTTACGGGCACGGTTATCTGGTGGGGTAGGCGCCACAAGAGCCGTCAGCCCCGGCGCCCCACGCGGGTAGCGGCGTAGCGAGTATCCTAGCCGTTAGCTTGCATACCGGCCGGTAGACAACAGTTTTTTTTTGGTAGAAGCATCTATGCAGCCTTGCGCCGCTACGTGTGTCTTTGTTGTGAAGTTTCACGATTTATTGGTAAACTTCCGATCAACTTTCTACCAAAACCAAGACCTGCTTGAAAAGACGTGACTTTGTGGGGCTGACCGGCCTGGCCGCCGGCTCCTTATTCCTACCCTCCGTGCCTAGCTTCGGCGGCACGCCGGTTTCGCCCGAACGCCTGCTGGAAAGGATAGATGTGGCCGTAAAGAAACGCTTGGCCGACGCAGCCCTGAACGCGGCCAAATCCAGCGGTGCCAGCTACGCCGATGTGCGCATTGGTCGCTACCTCAACCAAAGCGTGTTCACCCGCGAAAAGCAGGTGCAGAACATCGCCAGTGGCGAAAGCCAGGGGGCGGGCGTACGCGTTATTGCTAACGGCACCTGGGGCTTTGCCGCCACCAACGACCTGTCGGAAGCCGGGCTGGCCAAGGCTGCCCAAACGGCCACAGCCATTGCCAAGGCTAACTCCAAGGTGCAGAAGGAGAAAGTGCAGCTGGCTCCGCAGAAAGGCTACGGCGAGGTGAGCTGGAAAACGCCCATCGTGCAGAGTGCCTTCGAGGTGCCCATTGCCCAGAAGGTAGATCTACTGCTCTCGGCCAACGGCAAAGCGCTGGACGGCGGGGCTTCATTCGTGAACTCGGCCCTGTTTCAGATCAACGAGCAAAAGTACTTCGCCAGTACCGAAGGTTCCTACATCGACCAGGACGTGCACCGCATCTGGCCTACCTTCAGCGTGTCGGTGGTAGACCGCGCCTCGGGCAAGTTCCGCTCCCGGCAGGCCCTGAGTGCGCCAATGGGCATGGGCTACGAGTACCTCACGCCCAAAGCCCAGGATAAGATTGCCGGGCCAGCCGGTTCGGGTTTAGTTGGCTACAAGATGAGCTACGACATCCTGGAGGACATCACGGCCGCTACCCGCGAGGCCAAGCAGAAGATTACGGCCAAAACCGTAACACCCGGCAAATACGATTTGGTGCTCGACCCCAACCACTTGGGCCTGACCATTCACGAAAGCATCGGCCACGCTACTGAGCTGGACCGCGTGCTGGGCTACGAGGCCAACTACGCCGGCACCTCGTTCGCTACCCTCGACTGGAAGAAGCAGAACAAACCCTACGGCTCGAAGGTGGTCAACATTGTAGCCGATAAGCTGCAACCCGGCTCTTTGGGCGCCGTGGGCTACGACGACGAAGGCGTAAAAACCGGCCAGTGGGACATCATCAAGGAAGGTATGTTGGTGGACTACCAGAAGATTCGTGATCAGGCGCACATTGTGGGCCAGGACCACTCCGACGGCTGCTGCTACGCCCAGTCGTGGGAAGAT
>Ga0210040_10001119_pt1 | contig 41621 bp, 10 predicted proteins | sample CryGeyCG12114_NA_FD_185462 | JGI IMG/M metagenome (GOLD analysis project Ga0210040, IMG submission 185462) | Groundwater microbial communities from aquifer - Crystal Geyser CG19_WC_8/21/14_NA (SPAdes) (version 2) | ecosystem: Environmental > Aquatic > Deep subsurface > Groundwater | place: USA... | reverse complement strand
CGTGCCATCTTGTGCCCGCGTCATATCAGGAGCTTGGGCACCACCCATATCTGCCATGAGAGCAGCGCCCGTAGCCTGTTGTATCGATGGAATTGCTTCTCTTGGTTTTCGTTCATTGTTCCTGGCTTCTGAGCTTTTCTTGACCTTGTCCTTGGCTGTTGTTCGGATGCGCTCAACTTCAGGCTCGGTGAGATAGATTTTCAGGTCATGATTCGAGTGAGACATGTTGGCCCGCAGCTACTGGATCAACTTGACGCCGGTGATTCGTTGTTGTGTGTCTAGTGAGAAGGTCCAGAGGGAAATCAGCAATGGTGCGGGAACTAGTGGGGTGTTTATCGATAGGTACCCCTTAATTAGCGCGGGGTGGCGAAGCGACACTTCAATTTTCCGTTGCAGTTTCTATCAAACTTCCTACCCTTTCGAATATATACAGCTATAACCTCCTCACTCATACTTACATCTTCTGGATCTGTCTCAATGCTGGTATGGATAGAGATCATGCTCATATCACATGCGCATATGAAGAAGCACAAACGCTCTTGATGAGCGTATGATTCTTCTCAATTGCGAAGGCTAACATCGATTTCCTCTTTGGTTCACACTTTCATACCTTTAATTGCGATATATCGTTGTTCATTAATGTCTTCTATCACGCTTTTCCGCTAACCTCTTCAACCTCCAGCACCCAAGCCATACTTAGTGAGGCGCATCGCCTCTTACCCCATAAACAGTTCAAAGTCCTATGGTCTTTGTCTTCTCACGCCTTTACTACACCTTTGGCGACATTATCTATTCTATATTTATCTGGCCTTAATCTCTGCTGTTCGTTGTGCTGTCGGAAGTCGCCGCCTTTCGAGCGCTACCTTCCGACAAGCAGCATTTCTATAAAGTCTTATCGCATCTCTAAAAGGATCAAAGGAACCTCACAGACCGTGGATTTCCGAATCACGCATCTTCTGTGTCTCCTCATATCAAATCCGCATGCGCCATCAGCTCAACCATGTCCTCCACCTCAAATGCTCCATCATCCTCCCCATCAACCCTCGTCTCCTCCCTCCTCCAAACTGTCGAATCCTCCATCATTCCCCTCACCCGCACTGGCGTCTCCACCGGCTCCAAACTCTTCGGCGCCGCCATCCTCGCCCGCTCCACCCTAATGCCACTCACCATCGCCACCAACAACGAGCGCGTCTCACCCCTTCTGCACGGCGAAATAAACTGCATACAGCGATTCTTCACTGTCGACTATCCCGACGCCTCCACGCGCCCCAGCCCCAGCAAAGACTGCATCTTCTTCGCGACGCACGAGCCGTGCAGCCTGTGTCTGAGCGGCATCGCGTGGTCCGGCTTCAGTGAGTTTTATTACTTGTTCACGTACGAGGACAGTCGCGATTTGTTTGCGATTCCGTATGATATCGAGATTCTGGAGCAGGTGTTTAGGGTGAAAGGGCAAGAAAGCGAGGAGCAGGTGGGGAGCAGGGCGCTGTATAATCGGAAGAACAAATTCTTTACGGCGAGGTCAGTGGAGGATGTTGTGGCGGAGGTAAAGGAAGAGGAGGAGAGGATTAGGTTGATACGAGAAATCGAAAGGGTGAAGGGGTTGTATAATGGATTGAGTGAGACGTATCAGGAGGGGAAGAGGGCTGGGGTGGGGAGTGCGAGTGCTTGGAAGTGAGTTTTGATGTTTACCTACGAACGACGATAGGCTTATTGCGAATATCATACGACTTCACGAGAATAATCACAACTATCTCTCCCTGCAGCTTTACGTGAGGTAATGATTGCCGAAAATCCTCGCCCCTGTGCGCAGCATGATAGGTTGTGTTGTTCACCTTTCCATGCCGAGGTCCATCAGCGTGTCATCCACACGTCATTTATTGAGACCCACCTTCCGCCAACGGTCGTGCATGCCTAGCCATGTTGCGACATGTCTTGGTATCATGCGAAGAAATTTGGATGATGCGGAACCGCTTACATGGGTCAAAGAAGTGTATCCATGTCGTGCCAGCATCTTTTTCTATCTCTTGCAACAGCCTCTTGTACCTTTCTCTCCAAACGAATAACAACCCAACATGTCAAGCGCACAAGAAAGAAAACAGGCTCTAATCGAGCACAAAGTCATCACGGATGTGTTGCCTGGCGCCCTGGATCTCTCATACGACTTGACGGTGAGATGGCCGAAAGCCACGTTGGATACGGCGGGTGAAGAGCTAGGCCGCGAGGAAACACAAGCCGAGCCAACTTTATCGTTGAGTCCTGCGGTCAGTCAAATACATCTCTACCCCTTCAATCGTTCGTGAGATTAGCTCATCTAACGCGAGGACAGCCATCCGAGCAACTCAAGAACCTCGTCCTCATCATGACCGACCCAGTACGTCTCGAATCCCAATCCCGAATCGAAACTCATTTACTTCGCAGGACCTCATGATGAACAACGACACCTACTTCGGCCAAGTGCGCCACTGGCTCGTCTGTGGTATCTCGACCGACTCTTCAGGCGCTCTCTCCTTCTCATCCGCCTCAACAATCTCACCCTACGTCGGGCCCGCCCCGTTGCCCAATTACCTTTACTCGCGGCCCCACCGCTACGTCTTCATCCTTTGTTCCTCTCCTTCCTCCTCCAACGTTGAGATCTCGGCCGACGACTTGCGCGAACTGCAGAAGCCGTTTGTCGCCGCCATGGCGGGCAACCAGGAGGCGCAGGACATTAAAGATCGATGGGGTTTTAGTGCGCAGGGGTTGATTGGGCTGAAGGGGTTGAAGGTTGAGGCTGTGAGTTTTATGAGAGTTGGTGGGACGCTGAAGTCTGCGGTTGCCAATGCCGGAATGATGGCACAGGGCATGGCGAATAAGGTAAGGAGTTTGCTTTGATGCCTTATGCGTCTTGTTGAGCGAGTTCTGATTTTGGGTGTGTAGGTTGTTGGGAAGTAGCGCTTTATGCGATGAGTCGTCTTGCTCCAGATGAAAGTATGGCCTGGGAGGCGCCGGTCCCCAAATGCTAGGGTTAGTTCGTGTGTGGTAACTCGCTACTCTCCCACACTTTAGCGAAAATCCATCATGTCAATGGTAACGTTGTCAAGAACGTCCATGGCGAAGGCTCCGTCAAAAATGGCCATGTATGTTGGGCCAACGACTTGGTAAAATGCATCTTGTTGGCGCACTGCCATCGGCGCTCCAACTCCTGGCAAAACAACGATATGATCACCGGGATGACAAGCTGCCGGACACAACCCAATGTGACCCTCTTTCGTCAGGAACAACCTCTTGCAGCGCAGTGCGCGGGGCAATGTCTCGCGGAATATCCAGATCAGCTGCTCGGAATCACGCAAGCTGGGATCAGCTTTTGTTAGTTGTGAGCCTTGTTCGAAACGGTTTTGCAAAAGGTGCAGAAACGAGAGAATTCTGGTGACAAGCGTAGGGGCTGTTTCGCCTACATCTGCATCCAGTGTCCATTGGATGTACCTTGCGACCAGCCCGCAATCACTTCCGGTCGGGAACCCGCAAACGATGGTCTGACACAGGTCCCTGCAGAGGTCGCGACCCTCGTGTTGCGACTGCATTGCTTTGATATGGTCGTACCAGAAGGCTACCGTAGAATGCAGAACCCGAATCGACGTTTCCGTGCATAAGACATCAGAGATTGCTACGACACTGTCCAGCTTAGCGCCCAGTACTTGCATGGTATCTTTTTTCTCAACGGAGGTGGGGAGACTAGCTTGGGTGCCTTTTAGAATTGTGGAAGTGTGAAGGCTGTATTCCGCTTGGATCTTGAGGTGCTCCTGCAGCGCGTGCACTAGGAGCATCGAGTTTGGTAACTCAACTTTGTCGTCCACATTCCAGCGAGGCACCCACGACGGCATCTGCCCGACGCGCCATGGCTCGAGATGGTGTTGATGCTTAATGCAGCCGAACAAGCGCTTCCCAAGGCCGCTTTCCACCATTCCCACAGCAAAGTCCCAGTAGATATGCTCGGCAGATTTCGTATAGTCCGGTATAACAGTGCCGATGGACGATGCGTTGCGTACAGCATCGTGATGCTCCCAGAGTCCAATTAAGCCATATATTCGATCTCGGTCGTCAGAGCATGACAGATGACGAGCAAAGGTCAACAGCTCGATGAAATCTAGCTTAACCGCGAGGGGGTTTCTGAACGCGATGACTCGATTCATGGGCGCGAATCTTCCCGGGTAAAAACCGCTCGGTAGAGTCGCGAGTACCATGCGCTGCAGATGGCGGAAAGTACGTTCTATACTGATCCATTGCAATTCGTGAACTCCCCACATGAACAATGCGGAACGAGCTAAGACCAGCTCTTGAACGACCTGCATTAAACATCATTGAGTTAGTAATTTGACATTCCATATGTATGAGCTTTCTTACCCAGAGGCGGGACCACCACGCACACTCAGCAAGCTTCGCCAAAGACATCCATCTAGAATCGCCGGACGCAACATGTAGCGTGACTGACCAACGCTTCTCCCGTGCTAACATCTTCTCCACCTCGTTATCGACTTCGCGGCATATCGAGAAGGCATCTCGCGCGTTACCGGAGACGTCCTGACCAAGCCAGACGAGCACGTGTCGTGCAGTTCGATATATGCGACGCATGAGCTGTACCTGTTGAGACTTCTCTGCATTATCGCCTTGGTTGATACAGAGACCATCTACCCAGACGGTCCGGATCTCAGCGGGCAATCGCACTCGCTCCAAGACCTGGAGCAGACTGGGCGTGACGTAAACCTCACTGTTGTCGCAGACGATATGGCCTGTGAAGACCGCGTCGCCCCAAACATACGATATTGCTTCGTAGTCTGGCTCAGAGTCGAGATCAGAGTGCCTCAGGCTGCATATCAAAGAATCGCTATGCTGTCCAGGCTTAATGTCGAGGAGGCGGATCGTCGTCGCTGTTTCTAGAGGCCGATACATGGCGTACCAATCATTAGCAGATAACGGCCAAAGCAACGAGGCAAGTAGTGGTGTGGTAGCATGCTAAAGGCGAGTAGAGTGTGCGCGGCTGAAGGAAGTCGTAGCCTAGCAACCTCAACCAGTCACATACAATCTAAAGACCTATTCCCGCACCTGCAGGATGCTAAGTGATGGAAGTTAACGCATTGTTCAAACACGATTAGGCTATCCAAATTAGTCAAATTTCTAACGTGATATGTATGCATTCGTAGAATTATGTATACGTCTCGAAAAAAGCTACATGCGACGAAAGTAGGATATGCAACTCCGTAAATCGTTACCAAGTGGTATATAATCACTCCATCCCTACCCACCCAGCAATCACAAAACGCTAGAAACGCCCGTGCTATGACCTCTTCCCCAGCACACCCTCTTTACGCGGCATTCGGCCCGCTCGGCTCAACATAATACCGACTTCCAATACTCTGCCTAATTTTCTCTCTCCTCTTTTCCTTTGCCCTCTCCCTAAACCTCTGCTTCACACCACTGAGTCCAATATACTGGACCTGGTATTTCTTCCCATTGCGCCAACTCGCTCCTCTGCGCGGAAACTCATAGCTCTTCAAACTGGCCCTCGATCCGCTCTTCCTAATGCCCGTGTTACCGTGCGACCCCAACGGCTGCGTGGGCGGTTGAATCAGGATCTTGAGGGATCCTTCATTCTCCACCGTGCGCGGCGAGCGCGGAAAATTGGGAGGCAGCGTGACGTGGTGGCGTCGTTTATTCGTCCCATGCCTCTCCACACCCAAAGAATTGCCAATCAAGAAACCCCCAGAGCCGCGCCAACTCGTCAGCTTCTTGCCCAGCGTATTCGATCTCTTCGGCGCCTCAGGCAGCGTCTCGACATCGCTCGTGTCGCCGCCGGGATGCAGACCCTCGTCTTCACTTTCAGAGTCGGTGAAATCGTCCCAGAAGCCGCGGGGGCGCCAGAACGGATGCAGGGTCCCGGCTTCGTCGGTGACGGTGGGGACGTCATGCGGTTCGTTGCGGTGGTGGGATCGGCGCGTGTCGCGGTTTCGGTTGCTTGTGCCGCGAGAAAGGAGGGTTGGGATGAGATTGTCGGAGTAGCGGCGCGCTCTCTGCACTAGCGACAGTCGTCGCTGTGGATGTGAGTCTGAGCGTTTCGGTGGGCCGGGGACGAGTTGTTTCTCGAGCTCTTCTGCAGGAGTGGGTGGAATGAAGTTGATTTTGGGTGGTTCGGGAGGCGGTCGGGGGTTCTTGAGGGGCGAGTCTACCGCGCCGGGTTGAGGCAGTGCGATTTGCAATGGGGGTGTGGAAGGCTCGAAGTTTAGAGTCGGTTGCTGCGGTCGTTGCGCCTGCTCGATCTCGTCTATGTATTCTTCACTGGCATCCACGAAAGGCGGTGTTGGCGTGGAGCGGATATCTCGATAGTCGTTCGGAGAGAGGTATGCTTCGTCCGCCACCTGTCGCTGCTCTGGTACCATCGAAGTGACACGGGACGGCTGCTGCTGCACAACCAGCAAGGAAGTATTGTTATGAGGAATGATGCAGACTTGGGTTGCTTCGCTGATCTCAACGGGAGTATCCGAAAATTGCGAGAAAGGTGTCGTCGATGCATACAAATGCCTCGCGTTCCCATACTCCTCTGTGCGCATGGTCGATCTATCGAAGCTAACTCTGCCGTGTTCTTCAGATGGTCTTCTCCACTCATGACTGCGACGTCCAATCTCTTCCGTCGAAGGACGATCCAAGCTCGGCCGGATTGGGTAGCTGGGAGATATTGAGGCACGCTCTTGACTCAATGAGCTTCGTCTGCGCTCCCCTGATCGTCCAGGCGAGGATCGCGAGCCCTGTCGAAAAGGTGGTGAATTCTCTTTGGCTGGCGAGAATGCCCTGGGTTGCTCCGGCGACGTTGGAACCCTCGAGTGCTCAGGAGAGGGTGGACTCTCCTTGGACTCGACAGGAGCAGCCTCTTCGGTCGCCTCACGCGCAGCCACCAGCTGTCGCACCCTCTCCAGTAGTGCAGATGGCGGCCGGGCGTCCTCTGCCGGTCCACTTGCACCAAGGAACACGTCCTGCTCCGCGCCATCCCTCTCATCATGCGGCGGAATCTCTGGCAGTGACTTGTTGACATCAGCCGCCTGCTTGGCCTGGGCCACATTCGACCGCTGCCGCCTCTTAAGCGACCTCGGCGATGCGACAGAAGGAACTGGCGACTGGATCGGCGAAGTTCGCTCCATGGAAGTCTGGAAAGTCACATTGGCGGCACGACGCGGACTGGTGGGCGGTGAAAGTTGCGAGAAAGCCCTGGGCGTTGCAGACAGCGCCGACGTGCGTACAGGCTCGGGCGCAGACGACATGCGCTTGTGGTAGCCTCTGTCGATGTGGTATGGTCGCGTCACACAGCTCGATCGACTCAGGATGTCTGCAGCGGGTTGCAGGACATTCCGAAGAGACTCCTGGTGCGCAAGTGTAGCTGCCGAGCTGTCGATGATGCGCGAGCGGAAGGACAGGGGAGAAGACATGCTGCGCTCGGTTCCCAGAGTGTCAGAATCGGCACTGATCCTTTTCGATCTGTCTGCCAAGGCGACCCTCTTGTGTACCAGTCGATGGAGCGGCTCGTCAGGTTGTGAGGATTGGCGATTCGAATGCCGTCTGGAAGCACGAGCTGGTGTTGGTGATGCCTCGTCTCTATACGCCATGTTTTTGCCAGAATGGCGCAGTGTCTGCCTTGTCCGTGGCGGTGTGACGATGATCTTGGCCTCGACGACTGTCGACCCCATTGAAGAGGCCGAATTGCGCTTGTCCTTGTCCTTATCCTCACTCGGCCACCCAATCGATTGCGCAAAGGTGTCGATTGACGGCGTGACGGGGCTGTTCGTGCTCGCCTCGACGCGCTCGCGCAGGCCCGACGTGCGGCGCGGGCGCGGACTCGGTGACGGCGAGGCAGTCTCAACCATGTCGACGGCAGGAGGGGTCTCCTTGTCCTCGTCTGCGCCGGCCGTGGTGTCCGCGACGTGCGGGTACTGGTATACAGGCCGCACGTGCTCGGTGGGTGTGATGTCATTGTCGCCGTGCTCGAATGCCAGTCCCAAGCCCCGGTCTTCCTCGACAGTGCTCAGCCTGTCGCCAAGGGGTGTAATGGATCCGCTCTCGCTGGGCTCCGACGATAGCGGGTCTTCGCGCGCCGTCATGAACGACTCGGCTCGTGACGATGGGTATGCGAACATGTTGGGGCGCTCGGCCGCTGTGTTGGAGGAGCTGGCGGTTCGCGGCGGGCTGGCATCGGGCGTTGGCGGGCTGCGCGCATTGACGGGCGTGCTGAGCGACGACTTGCAGGTGGACAAGTGCTGCGTAGACTGTCCGTCCTGCGAATTGGTGGGCGGCGTCGGCGGCAGGCCAGATTCCGCGCCATTCAGCGGGCCTGGGGGCTCCAGCGGCGTGGGCGGCTGGCTGCTGAATACCGACTCGGTCTCGGTCTCGTCGTCTGGCTGCTTGTCGTGTCGCAGCGTCAGGTCGTTGAAGTTCGCCTCGAGCAGCGCATACGCGTCCGGCTGCAGTTCCTTCATGTTGGCGCCTCGACCGCCCCGAGTCCAAGCGGTTCACTCCCTCCTTATTGTGACGAAGCCATGTCCTCTGCGTGCAAAATCACGGTATCCAGCTCCACGCGACACTGCTGTCGCTGTCTTGCAGTCGTTGCGGCTTCCTTCACCATGTAGCTTCCCGACGAGTGATGACGCAGGTTGCCGGGCTGCCAAGGCGATCGTTTGTGATGGGATATGATCGAGGCGATTCGCGTGCGCTTTGAGCGTGTCGACAGCAAGACAGAGCCTGATGATGCGATGTCAGCAATGCGACAGCGTGAGATGGTATGCGGTGGGTGAGGGGGTTGGGAGTCCAAAGCAAAGTACCAGTAGCACGTCGCTTGTGCAAGCTGGCCTAGGCGCTTCAAGAGGCGCACCTCCGCCCCCAACCTTAAGGTCCGACAGACATATCGTCCGCCCGTGCATCAGACTCCACATACACCAAGCGCTTCCCCTCTCCGGCAATGCAGTGCAACCGTGATGCATGACCAGCCCGCATCAAACCTGGGTCATGTGCTTAGGTACCAATGTATCTTTGGACGAGACCATCTTCCCCGCAGGAACTGTCGTGTTACCGACAACGCATCAAGTGCGCCATGACCAATTTCCAACCCAACTGCGTAAAGGAAGTCGGTGTGCAGTGAAAGGTGATGCAAAGGTATGCAAGCTTCGTTCTTGTTCTCAAGTGATATCTTTAGTCCTGCAACCATGCCATGTGAAGCTTACAGCCCATCGCAGTCCATGCGTACAAAATTGTAGAATAACAAAACACCCCAACCTGTGCCAGATGCCTGGCTGAATGCCCCTCCCAGGGCTCGCTAGTCATGTTGTGAATATGCACAATATACGCCGCCAACGCCATGTGGGTTGAGAGCCGCTAGCACCGCCGGCCAATGTGCGAAAGTAACAAAAGAGATGGGTATGCTGTTGATCCAAGTGAAGACCGACTTGTGCGTCGAGGTGCGTTATATCTTGCGGCGCACGGTGAACTTGCGATTCATAGTCGCAGCAGGTAATGCAGCCGCGAACATGTCGCGTGCTGATAATTGTTAGCCTATGCTTTACTACAGTGTAATGCTGACTTACTCTCCGCCGAGTCAAATTGGATCAAAATATCATCATGCTCGCCAGGATACTCAATCTCGTCCAGGCAGACAAATTTCCGCTTGATGCCCGCCCAGCCGGTCAGTCTGCCTTCCTCCTTCTGCATCTTGCCCTCGCCTCTCCGCTCCTCCACAGGAAGGGCAAACTTGGCGTCCACGAGCTTGAGACCGAACTTGCCGCCCTTGTCACTCTTCTCAAAAGTGTCCATGGTGCTGAGCTTAAAGTTCATGGCGTCGGCGTGCGAGAACTCCTCGAAGAAAGCGAGGAGCTGTATGATGTTGTCTTGCTGCACGATTTGCAGGCGGATAATGTTGGCCGTCCATTGTTTGTAGATGGGTACTACCATGCGGCGGCGAGATATGGAGAATGAGGCGGCAATGCTGCAACATGTTAGTCTGCATACACAGTCATGGTGACATGACTACGTACCCATCGAACTTGACGTCGAAGCCCGTGACAGCGAATTGGAAGTCATGCAGATCCTTGAAGGAGTTGAAGGTAAGTTTCCGTATCGTCGACGCCGCTGTAAGCGTCCTGAGGAGTTCAGCCAAAGAGTCGGGGATGTCGCGATCTGTCCTGGTGCCATCAATGGCAACGGCCAAGTCCTGTTGCGCATTGCGAAGGAGCGTAAGTTCTGGGGCACCATCCATCGGGAGCCGGACAAGCAGTTCACCCACGCCTGAAGAGGTTAGCATGCACCCCTCTCAAAACATTGTCCAACGAAACATACCTAGATTCATGCGGTCGGCAATGATACCAGCACTATGCCGACACACAATCCTCAAGCTCTCGCTCATGACAGTCGGCGCAGACTCCAACCCTGCAGCCTCCGGGTCTTGGTTGACGACTTTGGCTTCCTGCCACTGCAGCTTGTCCAGCACACGACTTCCCTGCTGGCTGAAACCTTCCGCTTGATCTGCGCTCTCAATATGGTATGACTTCAGTGGTACCTGGGCGAACGCCATTTCGCCAGGAGCAATGTTCATCGACGTGAAGGTACCAAACAGCTGATTGCGGTCCTTCGACTCTTGGAACACCAGATGAACGGTACAGGTGCGGAGCTTCTTGTCGGGCGTTTCTTCACGGAAGTGTAATCTCATTGCTGGCACGTTGTCGGCCTCGGTTACGTATTCAAAGTTCATAGGCGCTTGTCTCGTCCCAATCTCGTGGTTGATGAGGCTGACTTGCCTGTTCTGCTGAGAAGTGGCCAGTGCCATTCTGTAGCCGCGATGTAGTTTTCTCTTCCCAGACCCTTCACTGCTGCGTTCCATCTTCTCGAATACCACCAACTTGCATCCTGGCACTCGATCTGGCGGGAAGGCCCCGGGGTTTGCTGGATCCTTGTAACTGGCTTCACGCAGCTGCAGCCTGCATGCGATCCGCTCGTCTCTCTTTTCACGTAAATCTCCCTGGACGCGGTTGGTGTGGTCTACTATCGAGAATAGACTGCGCCAATCGGCCTCGCTGAGCTCGAGCGTGAGTGTGAAACCGTGCCGCAGATGGATGGAAATCTGACTCGATTGCTTCTTCCAGTTGACGTCGTCCCAAGTCGGTCCACCGTCAGTTCCTGGTCCTACGATTATGTTGATGAGCTCGTTCTGACTGCAAATGGCAAGCTTAACCTGATATTGGTCCTTGGGACGTAGAACGGACATTACCGCAGTCATCGGCGCTCGATCGGTTCTGGAGTCGTCTGTCGACATCGACGCTTTCAGGAACATTCTGAAATAGCAAAAGTCGTTCTTGGTATCAGCGAGTGGTATCAGTTCCGATAGGCCAATTGCAGGGTGTGCTACACCGTTACTTCCAGGACCAGACCTTGGGACTCCTGCTTGTAGCACACTGGCCGCATCAGCTTCGAACGGTGGATATTCTGCCCAAATTGATTGATCCTGTCCTTGAATAAGTGCTTGTGTCGGAGGCATGCTCTGGTGTTTTTTCATGCTTCCAACCAATAATTTCATGTAGTGGAGAATTGCTGACTGGATCTCGTAAGCTTCAGCGCTTACTCTGTCGCCCGCTTGCCTCGCCAGGTCAAGTTGTGCCTCGAGCGTTCGACCACCGTATTGATGGATGCCTGGATGATTAGGAAGGACTTGAGTAAGAATCCAGAGCACCTTGGCGAGATCCACATGCCCTTGGGTAAGACGCTCTGGTTGTGCTTCCGCACTTCGTGGTCGACTCCTTATCGCACTTTCCATCGCAGCGCGCCCTTTCAAAAAGTACCAGGTAGCTATCCGTAGCCATTGCGCCGGTGTGTGATCGTAAAGTTGGCCTCCGAGCTGGGCGGTCAGCTGGAAGATGCCTCTCATGTGGATCACGCGCTCAGCGAATTCTTTGTACGCCGTTTCTCCAAGCGATCTGGTGTCCGACCTGCCTAAGGGAGCTACTTCACGTTCGCGTGCATCAGATCTGGTCCGCAGCGGAAGTTGCTCAGCTAACGGCGCCGGCTGCAATCGAGGACTTTGCTCAAACTGTGGTGGGGCTGGAAGACTCGGAGCTTGGGTCCCGTTCGAGGGAGCCCGTTGTATTGAATTGGCAGTCGTGGAGAATGGTTCTGACCTCGTTGCGGGGGACGGGCGTGCATAAGAAGCAGCTGAGGGTAAAGTTTGATGTGCGGAGCTCGAAGACGGAGGTCGGGCGTCTGTGTTAGGTGGAATAGCATGTCTTGCTGGTGAAGGCCCCCTCACTCGTGATCGATATGGATCCTCAGCTTCCAAGCGATGTGAAGGCGATGCTCTCTGAGGTGGAACTGGGGGTGCTTGAGGTGGGGTGCGACCAGCACTTGGTGGAGGCTGCCAGGATGATGGTGGAGTCCCAACTTGGAATGGAGTCTCTGACTGCATTGATGAATCAGAGTCGCGCTTGCTGTGCGCAGCTGCGTGAAATGCCTTCCCCTCGTCTGCTCTCATTCTGTGCTTCACTCGTGCTGACTGCGAATCGGTGCGTGATGGTTCACGCTGAAGGTATTGTTCGGCTAACATAGCTTTGCCGTCTAATGGGGACTGGTCGTCGTGCTCGACCGTGTGCGTGTCCGGCAGTCGTGGTATAGCTGGGATTGGCTCGCTGTTGGTTGTGGTCGTCGTCTCGTAGCCGTGAAATCCGGTTTGCGTACGCGATATAGGCTTGGGCCTAAAGTTCTCCTCTTCCTCGTTTATTGTGGGTTCAAGATTCGATACTTTCCTCGCCAAGACTGGGGACGACAAGTTGTCGGAGTCCTGAGAGTGATCCGAGCCGTTGCTGGGCCGGCGCGCAGCATCAGGGTCGGCCTGCACGTCGAAACCGGTTGGCGCGCGCGCGAGATGTCCTGGGCGTGGAGGTCTCGATCCTAGACCCATCTGGCCTAAGCCCTGGGGGGCCGGTGGAACGGGTTGGACGTACGTGTTGATGTTCCCCATTTCGAGCTTCTTCCCAAGCGGAGGACTGAGCTCGCCCCCAGATGTATTGGTCCTGGTCAGACTGTTGCGTTGGGTTTGTAACGACGGGGTTCGGTTTACTCCGGCTTGGAGGTTCGTGTCATCCTGCGGCCGCTGCGGCTGGAGAGTCGCATTCGCCGCATGGCCCGATTTCTTGCGCCTCGAGACTTCGACCGACGGCTCATCATACTCCTCGCCGCCGTAACCAATTATCTCGGGCACCTGTCTTACAAATCCCACTGTCAGGCCCTTCTTTCTCGTGCCCGACTTCAAGCCCCCAGGGCCAGGTGACTTCCCTGCGCTGCTTATGATGTCTCGAGAACTCGGCCAGCGTTTCGCGCTCGCAATGTCGAGTCGAGGCCGAGCGGCGAAGGCATGAGCGGCGGCGTCTCGCTGTTGTTGCGCCTTGTCGGTCGAGGGCTTCAGGAAGGCGGACACGTCATCGTCGACCTGAGTCTGCGTGGGCCTCGGTTCAGGCTGCTTTGACGGCGCCTCCTCCTTGCTGAACAGTTTGGTCTTCCACCTGCTGGACTTGCTTTGGAGCTTCGCCATTGCCTCGTGGGCAGCATCGCGCGCCTCGACCATGGTGCTGTGCGCGGTTGCGGAATTGCGTGGGGCGTGTGCAAAAGGATCGAGTGAGGCTGGTCGCGTGCCTGTGCCGTTCTGGGGCTGACGAGCGCTGGTCGATTGGCGTGGAGACGTGGACGTGGTTCCGAGGGGCAGTAGCGAACATGAAGATGAAACGCCCTGGTGCGCTTATCGTCTTCAGCCAACATAGCAACCCCACAGTTCAGTGTTTGCCCTCAATCACGCATTCAACACATGCCGTGCCGTACTGGTACTATCTTCGACATGTTCATGTCTTACTTGGACTCGAGCTTTTCCCTGAGACGCCGTTCCTGCCGTCTATAGATACTCGCCAGGGTCTCCCCACCTTCCCCATGGTCTCCGGCTAACGGCCGTTCCTGCCTCGCTCCACACCTCTGGCCTATGCAGCATGTCTATCCTCAATACAACTCTTTCACATCACATCTGCTGCATCGCCACTAAACAGCAATCTGCATCAACTCCACATTGCTTGGACGTCTAGTCTGGCCAGGACGAAGCTGATTGCATTCTTCGTCAACTGCTTGCTGTGACAGGCAAGCACTCTGTGCATTGATGATATCCTGGGCATGCTGACCGGTCAAATCAATCAGGTATGCATCCACCTCGAATTTCGAAACATCAGGTCAACTTCACATCCAGGTCAATCAACTCGCACTCAAAATTGTAGCGCAACCTTCCCAACGGCCTTCCCACCCTCGATAATCTCGTGCGCCTTCCTTAACCCTTCCTCATCCAGCCTCAACTTCTGACCACAGTGGCACTTCACCGTCCCATCATCCAACAAGCCCCTGAGCTCATCCAGGATCCTCCCATGGCTCTCCACGTCGACTCCATAGTAGGGCTTTGTGCCTAACAGCGCCCACACAAAGGTCAAGCTCTTCGCCATGAACTCGGTCCCATACATCGGTATCTCCTTGTCCTGCACAATCGAACATACCTTCCCAAACGGCGCGCATATCTTCGCCGCAGGAGCGAGATATCCTGAAGTAGGTGTGTGTGTGATGAAGACGTACTTGATCGGCACATCTAGCTTCAGCTCTTCCATCTGCTTCACAATGTCCTCGCGATGGTTGACGGTGTGCGTCGCACCCCCAATATCTTTGGAAAATTTGATCGTCTCCTCTCTGGACGCAGTCGTGACCACGACGGGTAACTCCAACACATGCCGAGCGATCTGACTCGCCACGCTTCCCACACCACCAGCGCCATTGATGATTAAAATCCCCGCTTCTTCACCTTTCTTGATCTCCATCCTCTCCACCAGCGCCTCGTAAGCTGTAATCCACGTCAACGGCATAGCCGCAGCTTCACCCCAATCCAGACTTTTCGGCTTTAGCGAGACTGCTCTTGCATCTACGATCTGGAATTCTGCGTTGCTGCCCTGTCGAATGGGCGAGCCGGCGTAGTACACTTGATCTCCAGCTTTCACGTTCTTGACGTCGGAGCCCACGCTTTCTACAACACCCGAAGCGTCGAAACCGAGGATCTGGGGCAGGGCGGGTGTGCGGCTATAGTAGTCTGGATAGTCATCGTATGTGCCTGCGCGTACTTTTGTGTCGACGGGATTGATGGAGCACGCTTTTATGCGGACGAGGATGTCGTAGCCCGTGGGATCCGATGGCTTTTCTACGTCGATCTTCTTGAGGTTTGAGACCTTGCCGTACTGGGTGACTGCGATGGCTTGCATGTTCGCGATTCGTGAGGTGACGAGGTAATGGGAACAAGCTTTTGTGAATACTTGTGGTATTGAGTTTTGACAGCTTGATGGACCCACTTTTCGCGGGTAGAATAGACGTCAAAATGCGCTCAGGTTGGTGATGTAATGCGTGCTCACAATGTGCAAGGATGTCGACTTCTCCACCATCGACGCTCCGAACAGAAGTCTCAGAAGTTTTATTGGGTTCCCGTGCTCCATCAAAAGCCTACGACTGTCACGTACTTGGAGTCGACGCGTTGTCTGATCGCACGTAGACATGGATGTGGGTACATCCATCAGCCCCACCTCTCGCACTGTACTAGGAAGTGAGGTCGTCGGTCTTCCACTCACACATTCCCTCCAACCCATCACACATAGATATAGCAAAACGGTCCTCACAGCGTAATACTCGCCTCTCCAATCGTCGTACTCGACACACCAAAGGTGAATTGCGCCGCTTCCAGTTCATAATTCCTTTTCTCACTGACCATCCATCGCGCCCGGGAGAATTTCTCTGCATCATCTCCGTAGAAAGCTCTGTCTCTTTGCGTCGTGTATGCGTGGCTCGTCGCCTCCATTCCGGCTGGAACAAAATATCCACCGAGAATCTTTCCACCTTTCGGCATGACTCTTGAGAACAGGTTAGTTGCAGGTGGATTAAGACGAAGGCCTTATTTGATGCAAGCGACGAAGAATGGCAGATGCGTGCGTGTCTCTTCGTACTGGATGGGAGTTGAGAGATGCCCGGCTTAATCTGCGACAGCTATCTCGACCCGAGCGCGTGCAAGAGCTGATGGATGTGTTATCATGAAGCGCAATATCGACCCAAGCGCGGTGCCAGTCGTATCTGCACCGGCTTGTATCAATAGCGTAACATGCGCGCGTCTTTGCATGCTCGTCAGGGGAGAACCATATGGCATTCGCGCCTCGAGACAGCTGCTGCCCTATCTATGGAAGCGTGACAATGTTCTCCCGAAAGAAACGGCACCGAGCGACGAATCCGAAGAAGGTCAAGCCCTTACGCCAGTTTCCCAGTATCTCCTTCTCGTCCCCTTGGTTCTGTACGGAGCCAAAAGGATCCGTGAAGCTGATCATACTCATGATATCCGCTGCAAACTCCGCAACCCTATCTGATAGACAGATTGTGCGCTCCGCTGCGGCATGCTCACGCATCTTTTTAACGAAGAGTTTAACTTGATCGTCGAATCGCGACTCCTATGCATTCTTCAGCTGACCAATCGTCTATAGTGCGTTCGAAAGCGCCTTGCGCAGTATACGATGTTGTTCGCCGTTAAGGGTGCTGAAGATATGAGGCAGTCCTAAAGCTCCGCTACTGTAAAGAGAACCCTTGGTATTTCGACGAGGATCCTAGTAGATACCGTAACGCCCGCCCCCCCTTTTTTAGCACTATAATATAAGCATATTATTATTAGCATAGTGCTATAATAAAGTTTAAAATTACCTATAGTAAAGTAATAATACTAAGTAAATAGAATACTAAAGTTTAGTACTATACTATATTAAAAACAGTACTTAGTAACTATACTTATAAGGTAGTATTAGAGCTAAATAAGCTTAGAACTTTATTAAAATAAGTATATTAATTAGATAACTACTTAAAAAAAGATAAGATAAAAATCTAATATATATACTTCTTTTTTAGAAGGTCTTAATTACTAAACTTTTAGACTTAATCTTATAATTAGCTTTAGCTTAAACTTCTATACTATAATATACTCTCTAGTTTACTTACTTAGAGATATATAAACTATAAAAGTAAAAGTAGTTAAGCTTACTTAGCTTATAATCTCTTATACTATAAAGTAAGATTAAGTATATTCTTTAGCTACTATTATATAGCTAGCTCTTTATACTAAGTACTTTAAAGTAAGTAGCTAATTAGTTATTTAGATAATATTTATAATTACTAAGAGATCTAATAGTAAGAGTAGTATAATTATATATTTTATTTATAGTAAGATTATAATAATAGCTTACTAAGCTAGTACTCTAATCTAACTTCTAAGAAGTATATATTAAAGTACTTAACTTTTTAACTTCTACTTACTACCTCTAATATTATTTTCTAATATAGTAAGTATACTTAAGTACTTCTTAATCTTTTACTAACTATATATAGCCTCTTAGAAAAAAAGCTTTTTATACTCTTACTTAGCTTACTAATAATAATTACTTTTACTAATAAGATTATAATTACTCTATAGCTCTTTTACTATAGCTTCTAAAGTTACTATTAAAGCTATCTTACTACTTAGCTTATTATAGCTAAACTCTATTTAATAAGTAACTATCTAGTATTTATAAGCTAGCGTATTTAACTTTAACTTTATCTAAAAGTAAAAATAAAGCTTCTATTATTTAGCTTTCTAATATTAGTAAGCTTTATAGTAATTACTACTAACTTTATATTAAGAAGATCTTTAATAGTTAAACTAATATTAAGTACTATAACTATATTAGTATAAATAGTAAGTATTATACTAAGTATACTTTATACTATACTTTACTATATAGAACTAATCTTTTACTTTCTTTTTTTCTTATTTATACTATTTAAGTATTTTACTAATCTTAACACTATTTACTTTTTTATTACTAGTAACTTAGAAAGTCTTAAGTAAACTAATATATATAATAATCTTTAACTTATTTAATCTTTTCTAACTTTTTTTAGTATAATTACTTCTTATAAAACTACTAGTATATCTTTATAGCTATTAATAATACTAATACTAACTTTAAAGCTATATAAGTAGCTAAAATACTTTATAAAGCTAATCTACTATAAGTAGCTAAAGATACTTTAATTATTTACTATACTTATAATAGCTTCTTTACTTCTTTTACTAAATAGCGCCTAGTAAGCTATTAGTTAGCTTTAGTAATAGTAGCTTAGCTATTAGTAGCTACTTAGGCCTATTTAGTATCTTCTACACTAGTATTCTTAGTATTAAGAGACTTAGTATAAGTAGCTCTAGTATTAGTAGCTTTAGTATAAGTAGTTTTAATATTAGTAGTCTTAGTATAAGTAGCTTTAGTATTAGTAGCTTTAGTAATTTCTAAATATAAGCCTATTACCTAAGTATAAGCTATTCTTTAACTTTACTTAAGTTATAAATACTATAAGTCTTCTTAATTATCTATACTTCTAGCTTATTAACTATAACTTTAGTAATTAGTATACTTAGCTTTTATAGCTATATTCTAAGTAAGTATTTAGCTACGCTTATTAGTTAGTTAAGGCTACTATAGCTAAGCTACCTATCTACTATATTAGCTATAGTAATATTTATAATAAGTATATTACTAAAAGCTTTAATAATAATCTAATAGTACTTAGTATATACTATATTTAGTCTACTTATAAGAAGATACTTCTATAAAACTTTAATTAAATATATATATACTTACTTAAGACTACTTAGCTCTATAATAATATTAATAAAATATTTTAGAAGTTCTTTAAGAAGTATAATAGTAGTAGTAAAAGTAGTTATAAATACTAATTTTTTATTCTTAATTATAGTTTAACCTATTTCTTTTTCTTTATTCTTATACTTTTTCTTAAAAAAGTTAAGCTATAAACTTTATACTTAGCTACTCTCTTTTTAAGAAGTTAAGCTTACTTATTTTTTTTTAATTAGTAGTATTAAAAGTAATTTTCTATAACTATAAATAATCTTCTCTTTCCTATTACTTTTTATCTATAATTATAACTATTTTACTTATATCTTTAAAGTTTAGCTACTTCTTAAAGTAATTAAATTACTAATATATAAGTAACTTAGTAAGCCTATTAGTAAGTATAGAGTCTACTTCTAAGTACTCTACTAAAAATAATTTTTACGTATACTCTTATTATTATAGAATATATACCTATTAAGCCTAAGTAGTACTTAAGATCTTTTTACTATAATAGTTATAAGCCTTTCTTTCTACTACTTAAACTTAAGTATTACTCTCTAGAATTATTACTTAGTTAAGTAACCTTAAGTAAGAAGTAAAAAGATAGGTAAAATAAGAAGATATCTATAAGTCTATATACTTAAGAGAAAACCTAGCTACTCTATATAAATTACTCTAGAAGAAAAAGAGTATTCTAGATAATCTAGGGGGTATATTATAGAATATATACCTATTAAGCCTAAGTAGTACTTAAGATCTTTTTACTATAATACTTATTATAGCTATATATTCTAGATATTAATATAGTATAAGTATATTATAATTTATTTATTCTTCTCTACTATAAGTTTAATTATCTACTAATTATTATACTAAATATTCTAAAGCTTACTTAGATTAAGTATTAATTCTCTAAAGAAATACTTAAGCGCTATTACTTCTTTAGTTATATATTCTAGTATAAGTAGCTTAGCTTTAGTAGTAGAAGTAGTAATAGTTATCTACTTAGTAGCTTTCTATATTACTAGTCTACTAAATATTATAGCTATATATCTATAAGAAGATTAGTATATCTCTAGATTATTAGTAAATAATATATTTCTATATACTATAAGATCTAGTCTATTATTATTCCTATACTAGATTACTTCTTAGTATATTTAGTATAAGTATATAATTACTTAGTCTATAGCTTTCTAGTACTAATTACTAAGATTTATAAAGAAATATAATAGCTTAGATACTAAGAATATAATATTTAAGTATAGTATAATTACTATATATAATACTAAGCTTACTTTCTCTTAGTATACTTTAATTTATTACTTAGTAGCTTTACTAGTATTTTTAATTAGTTCTTTTAATAGTAATAGAGTTACTAAAAAGCTTCTATTTTTTAGACTAAATCGTTTAGTAATTTTATTAATATACGTATTATATACTAGCGTAACTATTTAGTTATAGTAATTCTTAATAACTTATATACCTAAAGACTACTCTACTAGCCTTTAATCCTAGATCCTATACTTTACTTTAATCTTTTCTTATAGCTTATATACTTAACTTTTATAGCTTTTATAATATAGTAGTAGAATATTATTAATATAAAATAGTATTAAGATCTTTTAATCTTAATTAAAAAATAAGTATAGTTCTTCTTTTATAGCTATAAAGCCTAGTAATTAGAGTATACTTAAGAACTTTTTATACTAGAGTAATAGTAAATCTCTTAGACTATAAAGCGCTTATTTAAGTCTTATATATATACTATTTTTCTTAAATCTATCTAGTATTTCATAAATTACTAAGTTCTTTACTATAATTTTAGTACTAAAGAATACTCTTATAATATTATATTATATAATCTCTATATTAAAGTATATAGTAATTACTATTACTATATAGAATAACTTTATAGCTAGTATAGCTATATATATTAAGCTTAATAAATCCTTTTTTTAGAAATTACTTTTTATAATAATTCTTACTTTATATCTAAGTAAAAAACTATTCTAATTAAACTTATAAGTCTATACTTACTTTAGTAGAAGTAGCTAGCTTATAGTATCTAATTTCTATATCTCTAACTAAATTCCTTATTTACTTAGTTAATTAACTTTTTTCTAAGAAACTTCTTTAAATAGCTTTTTATATCTATACTATAGTAATTACTTCTATATTATTAGTAGTAGTAGAAGCTTATCTTAATAAAGAAAAGTATTTTTTAAAAGTAGTACTTTTAGTATTTACTTAGTAAGTATAGCTACTTTAGTTACTAAGTTTAGTATTTTATAGCTTAACTACTTATTTTAAGCTTTATCTACGCTTAATAAGTAAGTATTCTAAAAGTTATACTTTAAATTTAATAGCTTATCTAGCTTATTAAGTTCTATAATTAATATAGAAGTACTTTTAGTATTTTTTCTACTTTCTAGTTAATTATTTTAATCTTAATCTTAAAGTCTCTTTATTTACTATAGTAAGTACTAGTAGACTAATATCTTAGTAGTAGCTCTATATAGTTATTTACTTAACTTAGTAGTTAGTAGTTAAAATAGTTTTACTTTACTTATTATAGTAAAAGTAAAGTAAGTAAATTAAGTAGTAGATATAAGTATATATAGTAGTATAGCTTTTAGAGGTTTTAGACTTTTAGTATATAGTAGACTAGCTCTTACTATAAGAGTATATACTTCTTACTAGCTATTAGTACTTTTATAATTATATTTTATATAATTACTTTTTATAATCTCTAGTTCTAAAATTATATCTAAAGTAGTAATCTTAGTATAATTAACTTAGCTTATATAAATTTTTAAATAGTTACTAGCTATATTTCTATTCTACGTAGTATCTATATCTTTAGTATTTTAATTATTTACTAAGCTTAGCTTATTTTTAAGATCTTAAGTTTACTTACTTTTAAGTATTTACTTAGTAGCTAGTTTTTTAACTCTAGTTACTAGCTTATTAAGTAGTAAGATATTAATATTTAGCTTCTTAATTACTTTATTATTATAGAGTATATTAATAAGCTTAACTACTTATTCTTTAATTATACTCTTTTCTTCTTTTTCTTTATAGTATAAAGACTTATTAAAAGTAATATTATATATAGTAATTACTTAATTAAGTATTAGAACCTATATTTTAATCTAAAAAGTATATATTATAGCTATAAGTATAGATTCTACTCTAGTTAATTTAAAGATTAGTAGTTTTCTACTTTACTTCTACTAGTTTATAGTACTAGAAGTACTAATAGAACTAGTTCTTAAGTACTTTATTAAGTAATTAGTAGTTATAAAGCGTAATTAGGCTTATATTACAGAAATAGCTTACTACTTCTATAATCTCTAGCTATAGATCTTAAAGAAGATTTATACTTATATATATAACTATACTCTTCTTAATAATCTCTTTTCTTCTTCTTTTAGCTAAGCTACTTAGCTTATAAGTATAAGATAGTAGAGTAATAATTTTAATACTTATTTTATTTACCTAATCTTTATACTTTAATTTTCCTTTCTATAAGTAAGTTACTATATTAATATTTTAATTAATATATACTACTTTAAAGTTATACTTTATATAAGTATATCTAATATATTTAGTAATTATTTCTATAATTAACTTTAGTAACTTATCTTATAAAATTACTATAGTAATCTTACTAGTAAACTCTTCTTTAATTATTAGCGTCTATTATTTTTCTAATTATCTATATAGTGTATTAAAATAATTTTATAAAATATAGAAGTATAGCTATAGTAATTATTCTCTAAGCCTACGTAAAATAATTTAAGTAGTATAAATAACTAAGTAGTTAGTATATTTAGTCCTTTATATACCTATAATCTTAATATTCTATATAGTATAAGTAAGCGCTTAAATTACTTAATAACTTAGATATCTAGATCTTTAATACTATAAAGCTTTATCTCTTTTCTTAATCTAAAGCTTCTATAATCTTCTTATTATATTTATTATTATTAAAGATAATAAATAATAGTAAATATAATAGATTAGTTTTTATCTTATCTTTTAATATTCTATACTAAAGCTTAGTACATTACTAGCTTTGTACTAGCTCTATACTAGTAGGAAGGTAGCTTTCTACTTTATGTATAAGCCCTCTCTATAGAGCTCTAATATAGTATCTTACTTATAAGCTAATTTAACTATTATCTTAACTTTAAGCTTTTATACTATACTATATTCTTTCTATATCTAGGACTTACTATAGTAAATACTACTATACTAATAGCACTATAATAATAGTAATAATCGTATAATAAAGCGTCTTTATAAATCCTATACTAAGCTAAGCTATAAGTAATTATTAGTTATATATTAGAGTAGCTATAACTATAGTTACGCTTATAAGCGTATTAGAATACTACTTAAGAACTTAGGCTACTAAGCTAAGTAAGCGCGTTATACTAGATACTTACTACTAGTATATATTAAGTTTCTAAATAATAGATAAGCTAAGAGACTATTATTATTAAAGAAAGATATTAAGTAGTAGGTAAAAGATAGTATATAGCTTACTTCTTAACTATAAGTAGTAGTACTTTAATAAATTAGCTTATATACTAAGTATTATACGCTATAAACGTAGAACCTTTAATAACTATAATACGCGCCTTACTACTATAGTAATAAGTAGTACTATACTTAGACCTAGCTACTATACTACTAAGAATACCTAAACCTAAGATATATTAAAGACGCTAAGTTAAGGTAATAATAATAATAAAGATAATACCTAATATATATATTGCTCTAAGCTTAATTAATAAAGTACTTTTAGCTTTTTTTAGCTCTTAAAGTAAATCTTAATATAGATATATCTAAGCTTATAACTCTAAACTATAATAGTAATAGAGTTTATAATCTTAATATTTATAAGATCTAAGTATAATATCTTAACTAAGCTAATATAGTCTATATATAACTAATATATAAGAATAGATAATAGCTCTAGATTATTAAAAGAGTTATTATAAATAATAAGAATAATTATATAATTTAAATAGACTATAATCTCCTTAAAAGTAATATATAGCTACCTAAATAACCTATAGAAGTAGAGATTATTAATAATAGTAATTTTAATAAAGCTATATATCTATAACCTAGCTAGTACTATTAGAACCTATTTTAAGTTATTATAACTATCTATAACTTAGCCTTTATATCCTATAACACTATTAATAAAACTATAAATAATAATAGACTCTTATAAGAGAAGCTTAGTAAGAAGCTTAATAAGATTACCTAGCTAATAGCGTAGTGCGATACTATAATAGTAAAGCTATAAGAACTTAAAAGAAAAGATCTTACTCTACTACCTACTCTTATACTACTACTATTACTATATAAAAATCTACTATATATTACTTTTACTACTAAGCTCTAATAAGTAATAACTAATTATAATAATCTATAATAATATATAGACTCTAACTTACTTTACAATTTAGAAGAATATAAGTAGTAGTATAATAACTAGTAATATAAGAAGTATAAGGTAAACTACTTCTTTAATAATATTAGAGAATATAAAATACTACTTACTATTACTAATAAGAAGATTAAAAATAAAAGATAATAAGTAGACTTAAAATATAATAAGGCTAGCTACTATTATAAAGATAGAGATATAAAGAATATAGAATATAATAAACTTAAATATAAACTTAAAGCTACGTAGAATATAATCTATAGTAGTAAGTAAGCTACTAAGAAGCTATAATAAGACTATAATAATATTATACTATAACTTTAGTACTATATTCTAAACTTTTACCTATATACTATATAATATTATAAATAAGACTAATACTATAGTAGCTAAGATAGTAAAACCTTATATACTAGTACTAGATATAAAGGTTTACGTAAATTACAATACTATAACTACTATACTACCTTACTTACTATTATACCTAGTAGAGTTAACTATAATAAGACTTAAAGTAACTAAGATAAGTACTCCTAGTAAGATAAAGATTATAATAATAATAATTACTTCTAATATAATTACGATAATAATAACTATTTATAATATAACTATAATACAAACTAATTTTACTATAACTAAAGTACTCTATAAGACTACTATAATAAGTAAAATAGGTACTACTTACTATATATAGAGTATAGTAGCCTAGCCTAATAATTAACTCTTACTACTACTATAGAAGCTAGTAACCTATAAGTATACTTTAAGCTCTCTAAGCTTACTATATAGAAGAGAGATAATAAAGATATAATATATAAGAAGTAGTAATAAGAAGCTATCTTTAAGTATAAATTACTTTCTAAAGATAAGTAAGTTAGGTACTTAAAGAGTTACGTTAATAGTAATACCTAGTTATATATTAAAAGTAAAAAGTTTTATAAGTTCTTAGATATTCTAGAAGCTCTTAACCTATATTATAGTAAGTCTACTTATAAGTAAGTATTAGAAACTTAAGAAGAACTCTCTAATAGCTTATTAAAATAAAAGAATAGTAAAAGCTTTATAGAATAGTAAAGCTACTTTATATATATCTAGTAGCTTATTAAGTTACTAGATAGTACTATATTAAGTTACGCTTATAAACTTATATAACCTATACTAGTAGACTAAGCTTCTATTAAGTTTAATAATAAATAACTTTATACTCTTATTAAGTTCTTAGATACTACCTATAAAGTAGATCTTACTTAGAAATAGATTAGCGTAGAGCGTATAGAGATATAAACTAGTAAATCTAACCTTAGTACTATAAGTATAGCCTCTTCTATAACGCTATAACTAAACTACTTCTAATATAATTTATATAATAAATCTAGTAAATATATAAAGAGTAAAGCTAAGAACTTCTATATAAATAAGTAGAAAAAGTAGCTATCTAAAGCTAAAGCCTACTTCTACTATAGTAGTAAGTATTACTAAGCTTATAACTAGATAAGCTATCTATTACTACTTTAGAACGAGATTAAGATATAGTTTAATACTATAGAAGCTAAGTTTACGCTAGATAATAATAAAGCGTTAATAGAAGAAGAAGAGTTAGATAATATAAGTAAGCCTATAATACCTAATAGTAATAAGAATTTTTAAATACTCTTAAGTAAATTCGCGCTTAGGAGCTTATATAGCGTAAAGCTAAATAAAAAGCCTAGTTAATAGCTAAATATTATTAGTACTTTAAACTTACTACTTTTAAGCTTTATACCCTTAAAACGCTAGTCTTCTATTAATAACTTTATATCTCTACTATTACTATTAAAGCTAGCCTATAGCTAATACTATTATAATAACTTAAGTTTAAATCTACTACTTTAGATAATATAAGAGTATAGTATAAGATAGTAATACTAATTAATACAGAAGCTAGTATATACTTTATAAGTTAATACTAAGTAAAGTAGTATAGGCTTAGAACTATTAAAATAAGTTAACTAATTAAGCTCACGCTTATAGATAGAGGCGTTATAGATACTTTCTAAGATATAGTTAACTTACTTATCTACTATAGTAATTATACTAGTACTATCCTATACTATATAACTAATATTAGTAAATATAATATTATACTTAGTATAAATTAGCTTAATTATTATAAGCTAGAGATTAAGTTTAGATCTCTATAATTAATAAAGTTTAGTTTACTAAAGTATACCCTAAACTACCTCTATTAAGAAATCCTAGATACTATATATAATAATAGTACTCTAGCCTATAGTACTATAAGGAAAGTTACGTCTATAAGAGAAATCTACTTATTAACTATAACTATAGTATACTAGATAGCTACTATAAACTCTAAAAATATTATATAGCTTAACTCTACTAACTTTAAAAAGCTTAAGCGCCTACCTAAAGATAATAGTAACGTATTCTAATAGAATATTACTAATATTACTACTATTAGCTAAGTAAACTTTAATACTTACTTTACTAAAATAGATTACCTAAAGCTTATAGATAAGGAGATTAAAGCTTTTATCTCTAGCTAGGTATATAACTATATAAAAGAACTCTTTAACTTAGTTAATATAGATAAGCTTCTTCTATAGAGACTAAGTGTAGACTATATAATTAATACTAAACCTAGATAAGTCTCTAAGCCCTAAGTCTATAGCTTTATAAGAAAAGAGACTAAGGCTATAAAAGCCTATATTTATAATATAATAGGTAAAAGCTTTATCTAGCCTAGTACTTCTCTATATATAGCTCTAGTACTAGTAGTTAAGAAGCTAAGTAGAAGTCTCTATATCTATATAGACTATTAAGTACTTAATAATATTACTAAGAAGAACTATAACACTCTACTTACTATTAAAGAAATATTTACTTATATAGCTAAGGTTAAGATTAGAAGTATTATAGATATTATTATAGTATTTAATACTATCTACGTTAAAGAAGGTAATAAAGAGAAGACTATATTTCTAATATACTATAGCCTATACAAATATTAAGTTATACTCTTTAGCTTCTATAATATACTAGGAATATTTTAAACTTTTATTAATAAAATACTCTATAAGTACCTTAATAATATCTATACTACTTATATAGATAATATTCTTATCTATAGTAAAGATAAAGCTAAGTATAAAAGCTATATACTTAAAGTTTTATATAAGCTTTAGGACGCTAGACTATACTTTAACTTTACGAAGTATAAGTTTAAAATAAAGTATATAAAGTATTTTAACTTTATTTTTACTACTAATAGACTAGAAATAGATCTAAAAAAGGTAGCTATAGTACTAGAATAGTAACTTCCTTAAATAGTTAAGGACGTATAAGTATTCTTTAAGTTTACTAACTTCTATTAATACTTTATTAAAAGATTCTCCTATATTACTAAAGCTCTTATAGCTTTTACTAAGAAAGAGCCTAATAGTAAAGACTAGTAATACTAGTTCTTACTTACTACTAACTTACCTATAGTACGCTTTTTCTAGTAGCTAAAAAACGCGTTTTAAGTAGTAGACTTCTTTAAGTACTTTAATCCTAATTAAGAAATATAGCTAGAAACTAATATATTAGATTTTATTACTATTACTATCTTATTATAGAAAGATAAAGATAAGATTCTATACCTAGTAGTATTCCTATTATATAAGATATTACTAGCTAAGTATAACTATAAGATTTATAATAAAGAGCTTTTTACTATTATTAAGGCCTTTAAAGAATAGAGGTTTAAGCTATCTAGTATAGGAAACCTTATACTTATACTTTCTAATTATTAAGCTCTTTAAATATTTATAACTACAAAGCGCCTTAACTAGTAATAAGCGTAATAAGCTAAATTTCTTACTAAATTTAACTTTTACGTTAAGTATAGACTAAGTAAATAGACTACTAAGCCTAATACTCTAATAAAGTATTTAATTAACCTACTAGAGAACTAAGATAATACTTAGCGCTAGTATTAAATATAAATATCCCTAATACCTAACTATATTAATCCTAAAGCTTATATTATAGTTATAATAATAAGTAGTTAATATAATAGTAGAATACGCTATACTATATACCTCGCTTAACTCTATTATAGTAATATAGTATATTTACTAATTACTTTTACTTAGATTATATACTAGCTAAGTAAAGAAGATAATATATCTATAGCCTATATAGAATAGGTACTTATACTAGCTACTTTTACTAATAAACTTAGTAATAATAAAGCTCCTATACTAGTAGATAATAACCCTCTTATAACTATATAAAGTATAACTAAAAACTTCTTTAACCTTCCTATAACTACGTAAGCTTTAACTAATAACTTTTTTAATTAAATAAAGGTAGTATATAAGAAAGATAAAATGCTATAAGTAATTATATAAGTAAAGAAAGAAAGTAAATATTATATACTATTTAAGCTTATATATAGTAAATAGCGTTTATAACTAGAGCTTAGAGACTATAAAATCTATAATAGCTTTCTTTATATTAAAAGTAAAGTATATATCTTAGTTAAGAAACTACGTACTAAGGTTATCGCCTAGATCTACTAATTACTCTATAGAAGATATAGAGAAAAGTATAAATCCTACTTAAAAGTAGCCTACTAGTATTACTAGCTATAAATAACTAATAATATTACCTAATATATTAAGAAATATCTAGTCTATAAGTATACTAAATTATTCTAAGATAGTAAATATAAGCTACTTTACTCTTTTCCTATTCCTAACTACTACTAAACTAGTATCTTAATAGACTTTATTATATACCTATTAATTTACTAATATAATAGTTAAGAGTATAGTAATATATTAGTAATTATAAACTACTTTATAAAGAAGAAGAAGTTTATCTCTATAGTAAGTATAAAGATAGATACTATTATTTAGGCCTTTATTAAGTATATATAGTATAAAGAAGGCTATTCTAAAGAGATTATCTCTAACTATAGTACCTAGTTTATATCCTACTTCTAGAGATATCTCTATTAATAACTTAGTACTTATCTATAATACTTATTAGTCTATTATCTTAAGATAGATAGATAAATAGAAAATACTAATACTTATCTTAAATAATATCTAAGAGCTTATATTAACTACTAGTAAGATAACTAGGTACTCTTCTTTCCTATAGTAGAATTTAAAGCTAACTTAAGTATTAGCGCTAGTATAGGATATTTACTATTTATAGCTACTAAAAGATATAAACCTAAAAGTAGGATTAAACCTCTATAACCTATAAGTAGTACTATAGTAGAGAAATATAGAGATAGTTAGCTAAAGGGTAATTAGAAAGCTAAAGAGGTAGTTAAGATAGGTAGAATAGATCTAAAAGAAGATTAGACGCTTAAAGAGTATAAATAACTAAAAAAGATACTTAATAATAATATAACTATATTTATATTAATACCTAATAGGTATTTAGAGGTAATAAACGCTCTACTATATATAGTAACTAATATATAACTTAAAGTTACTACTTTTAACCTTAGTAGTAGCTATATACTTATACTTTTTATTTAATAAGCTTTCTTAATAGTAAGACTTTAGAAAGCTATTATATAAATAAATATATAATAGCTTAAAGACTACTTAAAACTAAGTATAATATAGATACTAATAGTAAGCTAATAAGATAAAGAAGAGTATATAATAGTTTAACCTAAATAAAGGCGCTTTAACTAGTAGCTATATATATATATAAATAACCTATAAGCTAGTAGTTATAAAGATAAAACCTCTAAGTAAAAACTTATAGTAGTAAATTACTTTAATAAACCTATAATAAAAAGATATAATACCTTCTTAAATAATAATAAGAACTAAATAACTATACTTATAGTAAGAAAAACTATATATAAAATATACTATAAGTCTAGAACTATACTAAGAATCTTTTAAGAAGTAATATAAGCCTAAAATAAGAATAAAGAAGATATAGATATAGTAAAGAACTAAAGAAGAAGTAGTAAAGAAAGTAATAATATAGAAGCTAGAAATAGTATAAAAGTAAAAAGCTAAAAAGTATAACTAAAGTATTAGATAACTAAAGAATAATTAGAAGTAGTATATAAGAATATTAAAAGTAAACTTAAGAGCTTAATTATAGAAACTATAGTAAAGTTTAAATTTATACTAGTAATAGTAAACGCTATCTAGTTAACTTTATAAAAAGTAATTACTTTAATCTTTTTCTTTTAGCTACTAAACCTCTTATTCTTTATATAAATAAATACTAATACTTTTATAAGTAGTCTATAAAAAAGAAATAAAGATACTATAATAGTATTAAGTAGTTAAAATAATATTACTTCTTTTAGTATATAAAGTATACCTCTACTATAAACTCTAAAATAGTATATACTTACTATCTTTAAAATTATAAAACTTTAGTATAGTAAGATCCTATAACTACTAAGTATACCTTTATTATTTTTAGTACCTAAAGTATACTTAGATAGTAAAGTAACGCCTATACTATTTTATAACTTATTACTTAACTCTTAAAAGCTTAAAGAAGTAATAGTAAAACTCTTATAAATAATAGCTAAGATAATTAGTAAACTTAGTAACTAGACTATAGTTATTATACTATAAGTCTCTTTATACTTAATTAAAAATATAATAGCTTTTAATAGAAATAATATTATAGAGTTTCTTAAACGCTATAAGAATATAGTAAAGTACTATTAGTTTATAGAGAGGATAGTAATTAAGTATTTTATATCTTACTATATATAGAAGTATAAAGTAATTATTATAGCCTTAGAAGAATATAAGGAAGTATTAGAAGAGAGTAACTAGAAAATACTTAGAAAAAGTCTCTAAAGACGCTTTAAGAGTAATAATAAATACTAATAAAAAGAGTAAGTAAAATACTTTAAGAAATAGCTATATATATACTAAGTTAGAAATAATTTAGATATATAAAAATACTTATAAAAGTTTTAGATATATAGTAAGAGGTATATTAAAGTAAATATAATAGAAGAGGGCTAAAGAAGCTTCTATCTAGTAAAGAAACTACTATAATACTATATAATAAAGATTCTTAAGAGATTTACTCTTTAAATAGATAATTAGAAGTTCTTTAAGTATAAGAAGATCTATACTTACTTTATAAAGAGGTTAGAAGTTAAAAAAAAAGCTAAAATATTTAATCTAGATAAAACTATTAAAGAGTTAGAACTAGAAGTAGAATTTAAAGTAGTCTATACTACTAAGAGGCCTTTAACTATAGCTTAGACTTAGTTTATAGTAACTATACTTACTAAAATAATAATAGATTAATACTTCTAGCTAAGAGTTATATAGATACTAGCTAGATTATTAGTCCTAAAAAAACGCTATATATAAGCCTTACTAAGAGTAATACTTATATAGAATAAAATTAATAACCTTATAGATAAAATACTTTAACTTAAGCTTAACTAAATTATATTTAAAGAAGTATTTTAGAGCTTTTAATAGATACCTTAAGAAATAGAGCTTATAAATAATTTAGTTATTAATACTAAAGTTTAGTAATAAGCTAAAGAGAAGTTAGACGCCTTATACTTCTATATACTATAAGTCTTACTATAAGTAAACTTAGCTTTACTATAAGCGTATAATATATAGTTATAAAGCTACTAGAACTTATAACTACTATAGTAAAGCTATTAATTAATAAGATACTAGCTATAAAATAATTAAAGATACTAGCTTTATTTAAATAACGCTTAAGAATACTAAGACTATAATAATTACTAAGTATATAATAAGCTAACCTATAAGAAGAATAACTATTTACTCTTTTATAGATATATTATAATAAGATAGTACTTCTTAGATAATTAGAAAATACTTTAGTAGAGTATACTAAAATACTTTTAAAGATAAGTATAAAACTTAAGAAATAAGAAGTAGAGTAAAATACTTTTAGTAAAAATTAAGAAAAGATAGCTTAAAAGAGATATTAAGTTACTTATAATAAAGTCTAAATTTCTAAATAGTCTTAGTATATAGAAGCTACTTAAAAATAATATAATCTTTATCTAAATAGTTACTAATATTATAGAAGAGATATTAGAAGATAACTACTTATAGTTCTAGAATATATTAGTAAGTCTAGTAAAAGAAGTAGATAAACTTTTACTACTAAGCTTTTAGAATAATAGTATAGTTACTATAGTAGTAATTAGTTATAAAGATATACTTTAATAAACTATAAAACTAGTTTATAGTTAAGTAAGAGTTATAAAACTACTACTAAGAGATCTTTAGAAGTAATCTAGTATAGAGTAGATTTTATACTTAGAAAGTTATTAGAGTAGAAATAAAAAGTATTTTAGTAAAAAGAAAGTAGTATAGAATTATATAGTACGCTTTATATAAGATTAGAATAGACTAAATATAAAGATAGAAAATATAAAAAGAAAAAGAAACTAGCTAAAAGCTTAGAAGATAATAAAAAGTAACTAGTATCTTATAAGAGAGTAAAGAGCCTTCCTTTTACTCTTAGCTTTTTAAAGCTAGTATACGCTAGTACCTACGCTATCTCTTTATAGTTTAGTATATATACTAGCTTACTAGACTCTCTCTTTTTCCTATATAAAGAGCTAGCTTTTAGCTCTCTACTAGCTCTTTATCTACTATTCTCTACTTAGTTAAATCTAGAGCTATCTTTAACTTTTACCTACCTATATATAAAGTCTACCTTATATATCTATAAAAGTAATATATATTTAAGAAACTAAAGCTAAATATCTAGAAAATTATTAGATAACTTTTTAAGTTACTTATAAGTATATCTTTAAAAGAAGCTTTAAGTAATATACTAGAAATAAAAAAAAGGTTCTTCTAAGTAAGCTATATAGTAGAAGAATTTAATTCTTTCTCTACTATAATATTCTAGTATATAACTATTAAAAATAATAAGTCTAAAGATAAATTAGATAATAGTAGACTAAGTATATTAGTATAAGTAGATTAACTCTCTCTTAGGTTACTATTTAACTTTATAGTAGTTTAAGCTAAAAGAAAAGTAATTACTAACTATTACTTAATAGAAGCTAAGTACTAAATAGACTTAGAAGTTAGTTATATTAAATAGTACTATAAAACTAAAGTTAATAAGACTAATAAGTTAAAGACTAATTAAGACTTTAAAAAGCCTACTAGAGTATAATAAAAGTATAACTATATAGCTAAAGTAGAATACTTATAATATAAATACTTAAAAGTACTAGTAAAAATTACTAAATATAACTTCTTAAGCTTATTAGATTCTAGAGTAAAGCTAAATACTATTTAGAAAGAGATAGCTAAAAGAGTAATACTACTTATTACTTTACTACTATAAAATATATAAATAGTAAAAATAATATCTATAAATAGATCTACTAGAAGCTTTATAAATATTATATAAAGAGTACTAATTATTATTAAGTATATTAAAGTCTATACTAACTTCTTTATTCTTAAGATATATATAAATCTTATTATCTTTAGAAACCTTTTTTTAATAGACGCTTAGGTATATATTAAGTATTTATTAGATAGCTTAATATATTATTATATCTATAGTAAAAATAGAGTATACTTAATCTACTCTATATATATAAAAAGTAATTAGATTAATACTCTTAAGCTATATAATAGACTACTTATAAAAAAAGCTAAGAGAGTATAATAACTAGCGTTATACTCCTAACTTATATATTACTAATACTAAACTTAGTTATATATACTACTACCTATATAACTAAAAATAAAATAGTAGCTACTACTTAGAATACTAGGTCTACTACTAGTAGACTAAAGTTTATAATATATAAGCTATTTAATAACTTAAAAGATTACTCTTTAACTACTAAAGTTAAGATATAAGTACTTATAATTATAGCTAGTAAAGTAATAAAACCTATCTAGATAGCTTAAACTACTAATAGTAATATATTATAATAATATAAAGATACTACGTATATACTTACCTTATAGCTTATAGCTACCTCTACTAATAACTATATATCTAGAACTAAAACTAAAACTAATTCTTAAGTAAATACTACTTAGATAGAGTAGAGTTAAGGTATATTAGAGAAGGAAAAAGAACTCTAAATAAAAATAGCTATAAAATAGCTTTAGTTATAAAATCTATTATTTATCTTAAAAGAGGATAAATATTTCTATTAGCTAAAGATTAGAACTATAAAGCCTAGTCTAGATAGTATAATTATAGTAAGTAATAAAGAAAAAGTTTATATACTTACTAGTAAGTTAGCTAAAAAGCTATTAGTAGATATTATAGTAAGTATTATATAAGAAATACTATTAGTACTTATAAGATAAACGTAGTAGTAGTTTTAAAATAAATAATTAGTAAAAGTAAAGAAATTAGAGAAAAGATTACTAATTAAAGTAATAATAATAAGAGTAGTATTATAGTATAGAGGTTTAAGCTAAGGTAGATTACGAGATTAGGCCTAGAGGTTTAGTAATTAAGCCCTCTAAGAGAGAGGTATATATACTAGATTTTTATCTAATCTTTTCTTAAAGAGTTATCTAATTAATATACTTATTTTAATCTAAGTTCTAAGCTCACTTAGCTCTAATAAGTAGTATATCTAAAAAGCTCTTAAATAAATAACTCTACTTTCTAAATTAATATAATATATAAGTATAAAGCTTAGAAAGTATAGCTAGTTAATAATTCTAGCTAAACTATAAGAGATATAAAAAGTAGACTAGACTAGAAAGACTATATAAAAATAAAGTAAATACTTAATACTAATAGTACTTTAGTACTAATCTAAGACTACTTTAAACTCTATTATATATTATTTCTAAGAAGAATATAAGTTACTCTTAAGTAGCTTAAAGAGATAAAAATCTTACTTACTTTCTAACTATAAGAAAAAGAAATACTAGAAGAACTACTATACTAAAGAGAAGTAGCCTTAGTATAAGAGTTTAGTAAATTAGGCTAAGTTAGCTATAAAGTAATACTACTAGTAAAGATTAATATAATACTATATAAAGTATAGTAATCTAATTAGTTTCTTATTCTATATAAGCTTTAAAAAGTTATTATTACTATAATTTAAGAGAGAATTAATTAAAGTATACTTAAGCTTTATAAAAGCTAATATTATAACTTATAGTTCTTAGTAATAAAGAAAGATAAAAGTTACTACTTAATTAATAATACTTAAAAGATTAATAGAGTTATAGTTAGAGATATAAACTTCTTACTTAATTTTAATAAGTTCTTAGAAGAGTTTATAAGCTATATTATTATAAGTTTAATAGACTTCTTTTCTAAGTATAACTAAGTTATACTATACTAAGACTTTAGAAATATAATAGCTTTCTATACTCTTCTTAGACTAGTTAAGTAATATATACTACTTATAAGTATAATAAATTTAGTTATAAAGTTTATAAAAGTTATAATAAAAATCTATTAAGATTATATATTATATAAGTATATACTATACCTAAATAATATATATATAAAGAGGCCTAAGACTAACTACTAAAGATAAGAAGTTAAGCTAAGTATTAAGAAATTTATAGCTAAATATCTCTTAAATATTAATATAGTCTTTATAGATATTAAGTAAGCTAAAGTAACTATATTAAGATATAAGTTAGACTTTAAGTATCTTTCTATAGTAGTTATTATTTACTAGATTAATAAAAATAGATATTACTTAGATTAAAAGAAGATTATAAAGATTATATTTTAGTCTAATTACTAAGACTAAAAAGAGACTTAGATATTTCTAGAGGTATATATATATTACTATATATAGATACTAGATTTTACTATTATTACTAAGCTACTCCTCTAACTACTATAAAAGAACGCTTTATTTAAATAGTAATTAGAGTAGTAATAAGCTATAGTAACTCTTAGAGAGTTACTATATTTAATACCTATATTAGTTTCTATTAGTTATAATAAACTTTTCTAATTAATTATTATAGTTATAGATAGAAGTAAAAGGTGCTAGGTATAGCGCCTATACTACTATTATCTATTAAGCTTAAACCTACTACGTTATATAAATCTACTGCTAGTATAACTACACTTTCTATAAAACTAATAGATAGAAGTAAGAAGAGATAAAGAGTAGTCTTTATATAACTAGACCTAAATAGCTATTAGTACTTAATTAAATATAAGAGTAGTATATAGTCTAACTCTAAGTAAAACTAAGACTTAAGTAAATATAAGTATAAGGCCTTACTACTTATACTAAAGAAGTTTTAGTTATACTTCTATAAAGTATACTTTACTATAGAGATAAATATAAAAACTCTAGTTATATAGCTCTAGCGTAGTATAATAGACTTTCTAAGAGCTCTAGTAATATAATAACTAGTCTTACTTAATTTATAAGACTTTAATATTATATACATCTTAAGTAAGAAAAATATACTTACTAATACTTTTTTATAAAAGCTAAAAGAAGAAAAATAGTAGCTACTAGATAAACTTAAAGAAGATATTAAAGAGTTTATTAATATATACTTAAGTACTATATAGCTTTATATTAAAGAAGTAACTAATTATATACTAGAGCTATAATATAGTTAGTATTTTATAAATTTATTATTTACTAAAAAACTCTTAGATAGAGTATATAGTAGTAAGTCTTAAGGAATTATAAAGTAGATATTATTTAAGAAGCGCTTTAAGTACTTTTTAAGAATAGAGCTAAGAAAGTTTAAAGCTAAAGTAATATAAATAATAGTCTAAGATTAATACTTATTTATATTACTATTAAGAAGGAGACTACTAAAGAAAGTAGTTAATAGCTTTAAAAAGTAGTTAGAAATTATTAAAGTACTATATAATAAGTCTAAATACTATAAGAAAGAAAGTATATAAGAAAAGGTTTAGTTATATTACTACTAGAAAAGCTAGTATAAATAAGTTAAGTAATATATAGCTACTTACTATAAATATTAAGTTTACTCTTTTTATATTTCTAAAGAAGCGCTATAGCTTACTAATCTACTTTTAATCTTTTTTAGTGAAATAACTATAAATATAGTCTATATACTTACTAGATGTAATAAGAAGAAATTCTTAGTAGTAGTTTACTATTATATATCTAACTAAGTAAAAACTAAAGCTTTTATAAAAGCTAATTTAGCTTTAGTTATTAAGTTCTTAAAAGAAGAAGTATTCTATTACTAAAGCCTCTTTCTTAAAATATCTATAAATAGTAGACTTAAAAATAAAAGATTAGTATAAGACTTATAAGTATAATTTAGTATTAATTAAGTTATCTTTAGTACGTATTACTTATAAAAGTAAAGACTAATTAAGTAAAGATATATAGTATTAGTAGTAGCCTTTAAGAAGATAAATAAAAATTAAGTTAATAATCTTTTAAAAGTCTTTTAGGTAAACTAAGTTATAGTTAAATAATTAACTAATAAAATACTTACTTACTTAGTATATAGCTAAGAGTATATCTTACTAATTAAAATATTTATTTTAATCTAGTAAGTACTACTTTAGTTAGAAATTAATAATACTTTAAGTTTATTAGTAATTTAAGTGTAATAATCTAAGTAGAAAGATATATAATTAAAAAAAGTAATTACTTATATAGTATAGCTTAGATATAAGAATAAAAACTACTTTAATAAAGCTTATAATATTTAGCTTAAATACTTTTTAAAAAGAGATTTAGTATTACTAAAAGACTTATACTAAGAGAAGAACTAATTAGTACTTACTAAGTTTATACTAAAATAGTAAAAGCTTTACTATATATAAAAAGTTAAGATAAAGAAGTAGTATAACTTTAAAAAACTAGATTAAACTTTATTTTAGAGCTAAATACTAAGTAATAAGCTAAAGAAGTTCTATTAGCGTATAGAGATAAAACTAAAACTTATTAACTAATTACTAAGAGAAGATTAAACTAAAGAGTATCTAGTAGAAGTTAGTAATAATAATATACTACTATATAAATAAGATATCTTTAGATAACGCCTACTTAAAGACTAAGTAGAGTATTATAGTAAACGCCTTTAGTAATAAGTAAAAGTAAATACTTATAAAAAAATAGATTTTTAGAATATAAAAATAGTAAAGGAAAGACTAGTAGCTATATAACTATTACTAATAGTTAGCTTTAATAGAAAAGACTATACTATAATAAATAAAAATTAAAGTACTACTAAAAAAGAGTTAGATAAACTTTAAGTAAAATATAGATATAAGCTAAAAAAGTAAAGAAATAGAAAAAAAAAAAAGCTTTAGAAAGTAAAGTAAAGACCTATTAAAAGAAAAGAGAATAAGTAGTAGTTTATATAAGTAAATTTATATACTTAAAAGCTAGATAAAGAGTATTTAGAAGTTATTAAGAAAATATAATATTTAGGCTATATATAGATAAAGCTATTCTACTTACTTAAGTAGTATAAGTAGTATTTTAGAAGCTACTAGTAGCTATATAGTATATAAAGCTAAAGCTTAAAGAAGAGTAAGAAGAAGATTTAGTACTACTAATCTTAATATAATAAGTAAGACTAAAATAAAGAATAAAGTAAACTAAAAGAGCTATAGTAGAGTTAGTAGAAATTATATCTTATACTTTTTTAGTAGTAAGACCTATATAAAGCTTAGTAAGTATTTCTAATAATAGCTTAGCTTTAAGTATATTTAAATTATCTTTATCTAAACTTATATCTTAAGTAATATATAAAATATAAAAAAAGTAAATTAAAAAACTAAAAAACTATTAAAAAGAAGTTAAGAACTTAACTATAAAAAAGTACTTATTAGTATTAGAGCTCTTTTTAAGTACGTTAATACTACTACTATTAGCTTCTAGTGTAGAAGTATTAGATCTAGTAGCTATATTATTTATAATTTAAAACTAGAGATTATTATCTTTCTATAAGTAGAGAAAAGTTAAGTCTTTATTTATTATTTAATTAAAAGTATTTTTAGAAGTAGTATAAGTAGTAGTTAGATTATAATTAGTAAAGTAATTATTAGTAGCTAGCTTAGAAAATGTATTTTCTTCTATAGTAATTTTAGCTTTCTATAATTTCTACGCTTTAATAGCTAGAATTTTCTTAAGTTTCTAAAAAAGTATCTAAATAAAAGATTCTTTAGTAGCTTAAACTTATATAGCTATACTTAAAATAATAGCTTTACTAAAGGCTATTTAAGTATAATAGTTATAAAAGATAAAGTAAGTACTTATTAGATTATACTACTATAAATTAAGATAGTTTAAGATATTTAAAATAAGTATATTAAAGTTATTTATAAGATAAAATTTAGGCTCTAGATAAGAAATTAGTAAAAATATTAAGAAGACTAAGAAAAGCTAAATAGAAAAGCTATTAGAAAACTTATAGAAAAAAAAGTAGTAAGTAGAATTATTTTTATATATATAATTTAAGTATATACCTTAAAATATAATACTACTATTAAAAACTATTAACTAGTAATTCTTAAAGGCTTTTTTATTCTTACTACTATAATAATAGCTATATTTTATCTTAGAGTTTTAGAGTTTACTTTTAGAAGTATTAATAGTATATTTAGTAGTACTTTTATAATACTAGCTAATAAAAGTAATAATATTAGTCTTTAAGAACCTACGCTTTAAAAACTTATAAAAGTAGAAAAACTCTAAAACTATAGTTAAGTATTTAATAAAATTAAAGAGAAGTCTAGTTATAAATAAAGTATCTTAAGTAGTTTCCTAAGTACTTTATAAAAAAGTAAGCTAGAAGAGCTATAATCTTAAAGTAGAACTTTTTAAGTAGATATAGTATATAAAGTCTTAAAAGTCTATAATAAAAATAATATTAATCTCTTTATTTATATGCTTATCTACTAGAATAAAAAATATTAGCTACTAAACTCCTAGAAAAAGACTTATAAATTTAAAAAATACTTATAGTATACCTAAATATACTTATAAGTAAATAGTAGTATACTATAGTTATAGAATTTAGTAGTATAGTTACTAGAATTACTAGAGATTAAAACTTATTATAATAGTATAAGAAGCTTAGAAGTAGTAATATAAAGTTTCTTAAGAGTTTAGAGTAATACTATTAAAAAGATAAAAAAGTAATTAAAAGAGTCTAAAGTAAATATAGAGTAAGATAAGATAGTAAAGTATAGTAAGTAAAGTAAAAGTAGTAAGTATAATAGTAATATATAAAATAGTAGTAGTAAAATAAATATATAAAGGAGTAAAGAACTTTCTTTTTACCTTTAGCTTTTTAGAGCTAGTATATACTAGTACCTACGCTATCTTCTTATAGTTTAGTATATATACTAGCCTACTAAGCTCTTTCTCTTCTTTATATAAAGAGCTAGTATTTAGCTTTTTACTAGCTCTTTATCTACTATTCTTTACTTAGTTAAATTTAGAGCTACTTTTAATCTTTACCTACTTATATATAAAGTCTACTTTATATAATAGTAGACTTTAGCTTTTTAGCGTAATTATAAGCTTTATAGCCTTAATTAAAGTAAGTAGTTTTTACTTACTCTTAGTTATTATATAAGAGAAAACTTAGGTTATTAGCTCTTTATTAAGTCTAGTAGCTAATTTATAAGTTTTTACTAAAATTAGTTTTTACTTTTACTTATAAAGTAAGTAAGCTTTACTATTACTAGTAGTTTAATAGCTACTTAAAAAGTTTTACTACTTATATTTTAAGTTACTACTTTACTAGAAGCTCTATACGCTTATAAAAAAGCCTACTACTTTACTTAAAATTACTACTTAAACTACTAGTTAATCTCTAAACTCTAATATTATTTACTAAATTATACTATTTAGTACTTATAAAAATTTTACTCTACTAAGTATTTACTTATTATAAATTCGCTTTACTTCTTTAAGCTTATCTTAATACTTACTTATTACTTACTTAACTCTACTTTAAGCTTTAACTTTCTTTAAAAATTTAATAAATTACTTTCTTACTACTACTACTATAGATAGTAGTAATTAATAATATAGTAATAAGCTAATTCTTAAAAGTATAGAATCTAAAGAATAGTACTAGAAGTATTAAGAAGTAGAGTAAATCTACTAGTTAATAAGTATTAAGCTTATTACTACTCTCTTTAAGCTTAAGCCTAAAAGCTTAAGCTCTAGCTATTTTAGTAAGTTCTAGACTTATTAAAGAATCTTAAGCTTCTCTATATTTTTACTACTTATAGCTTTTAAGATTTAAGACGCTATATAGATAAAATACTTATTTAGTATTTCTATAAGAAATATAGAAGATAAAAGTAATTAAACTATTATATTACTTAGCTTTAAGCCTATAAGAAACGCTACTCTCTAAAACTTAAAAGAACTAACCTTTAACTAGCTAAAAGCC
>Ga0210040_10001118_pt1 | contig 41632 bp, 40 predicted proteins | sample CryGeyCG12114_NA_FD_185462 | JGI IMG/M metagenome (GOLD analysis project Ga0210040, IMG submission 185462) | Groundwater microbial communities from aquifer - Crystal Geyser CG19_WC_8/21/14_NA (SPAdes) (version 2) | ecosystem: Environmental > Aquatic > Deep subsurface > Groundwater | place: USA... | reverse complement strand
CACGCCTGAGGAGCGGGGCTCCGCCGCGGGTCGCGCGTCCGTCCGCACGTCGAACACTGTCACCGAGGATCTCCTGCACCGGTTGGTACCGCCCGAGGGGTCGCGGCGGAGCAATTGTTCCGCATCGACGCCTCGCCCACACGCTCTGTTCCACGTTCCGGCATCGGCGCGCACTTCTGCGGCGCGTCCGGCACCCCGCCCAGGATGGCTCGGACGACCACCGACCGGGCACACCCCGCTCGACGGGGCACACCGTGCAGGGTGTGCCCCGTCGACGAAGGTGTGCCTCGACCACACGGACGCGAGACGGTCAGCCGACGTCCAGGGCCATCAGGTCGTCGAGCGTCTCGCGGCGGACGAGCGTGGAGATCTGACCGTCGCGGACGGAGACCACCGGCGGGCGCGGGACGTGGTTGTAGTTGCTCGCCATGCTCCGGCTGTACGCACCGGCGGCCGGCACCGCGACCAGGTCGCCGGGGGCGATGTCGGCGGGCAGGAACTCGTCGCGCACCAGGATGTCGCCGCCCTCGCAGTGCTTGCCGACGACGCGGGCCAGCGTCGGCGGCGCGTCCGAGCGGCGCGACGCGAGGGTCGCGGAGTACTCGGCCGCGTACAGGGCCGTGCGGATGTTGTCGCTCATCCCGCCGTCGACCGCGACGTAGAGCCGGGTCGCGCCGCCGTCGAGCTGGACGCGCTTGACCGTGCCGACGGTGTAGAGCGCGAACCCGGCCGGCCCGCTGATCGAGCGACCGGGTTCGATCGAGAGCTGCGGGACCGCGATCCCGAGCGCGGCGCACTCCGCTCGGACGATCCGGTTCAGCGCCGCGGCGAGCGCGGCGGGGGTCGCCGGCGTGTCCTGGCTGGTGTAGGCGATGCCGAACCCGCCGCCCAGGTCGAGCTCGGGGAGCTCGAGGCCGTACGCCGCGGCGAAGTCCGCGTGCAGCCGCAGCGTGCGACGCGCCGCCACCTCGAACCCCTCGGCGTCGAAGATCTGCGAGCCGATGTGTGAGTGCACGCCGACGAGGTCGAGCCGCGGGTCGAGGTGGCACAGCTCCAGCGCCTCGGCCGCCGTGCCCCCCGCGATGGAGAACCCGAACTTCTGGTCCTCGTGGGCGGTGGAGATGTACTCGTGCGTGTGGGCCTCGACCCCGGTGGTGACGCGGACCATGACCCGCGGCCGGACGCCGAGCTCGCCGGCCAGGTGGCCCAGCCGGGCGATCTCGTCGAAGGAGTCGACGATGATGCGCCCCACGCCGGCCTCGAGCCCCTGCCGGAGCTCGGCGACGCTCTTGTTGTTGCCGTGCAGGCCGACGCGGCTCAGGTCGACGCCCGCGCGCTGCGCGACGGCCAGCTCGCCGCCGGTGCACGTGTCCAGGCCCAGCCCCTCCTCGGTCACCCAGCGGGCGACGGCCGTGCACAGGAAGGACTTGGCCGCGTAGTAGACGTTCCAGCCCTCGAACGCCTCGGCGAAGGCGCGGGCCCGCGCCCGCAGGTCGGCCTCGTCGATCACGTAGGCCGGGGTCCCGACCCGCTCGGCGATCTCGGCGACGTCGAGCCCGGCGGCGGTGAGCACGCCGTCGACGTCCTTGCCGACCCCGGCGCTCCACAGAGCGGGCAGCAGCGCGTTGACGTCGTCGGGGACGCCGAGCCAGCCGGGCGCCCGGGCGCCGGCGTCGGCGTGGATCGAGCCGGCGACGTGGGTGTGGGTCATGGTTCGGGCTTCCTCGCGGGCTCTCGGCATGCAGGCGTCGGTCGCCCGCTGGTCGATCAGGGGTTGATCACGCAGCACGACCAGGGCGGTCGCACTGGTACATTCTTCTCTGGTCCCAGGCCGGGACGCGCGGGTGCCGGTGGCACGAGACGCGCGACCCGAGCCCCCGTAGCTCAGGGGATAGAGCACCGCCCTCCGGAGGCGGTGGCGCAGGTTCGAATCCTGCCGGGGGCGCCAGACCTCGCCAGGTCGGCGAAGAGGGCCGCGTCACGGCGCATCGACGAACCAGGCCTTGACGCTGCCTTCTACGGCGAGGGCACAGGGCTGGACGAATGGCCGGTCCTCATCCGTGGGAACCCGGCACGTCAAGAAGGACTGCGCTCGTTTCTTCGTCCGTTGTCGCGGTCTCTGCGTGGGAATTGTTCTCGAGGGCGCGGGTATCGCCGGGCAGCCATCTCGACCCGCACAGAGCCATGGCTCTAGAGGCGGCTCTCTCCTTTCACCAGGCGAGGGCAGCCTCGTGGCTGGCCAGGTCTGGTGATGGCGACCGGATCGCGAACAGAACCGGCACCGGCCGACGTGAATTAATACTCTTTTCGGCTCGGCCGCCGTATTATCTGTTCGCCCGCTTTCTCTGGAGAAACAGGACGCGGGAAAGTGCTGTCCACCTATCGTGTCTGCCGTGCGAGTGACGGAACGGCTCGAAGTGCCCGTGGACCGCGTCCTCGGACGGTGGCCCAGGAGTGCGCTCACCCCGCAGGAGCCCGAGACCGACGCCCTGCCGGAGCAGGCGGCGGCGGTCTGGCGTGGCATCGTCCGCACCGCGGTGCTCGTGATCGTGCTGCAGAGCGTGCTGCACCTGATCGACGCGGCTGCGTTCGACCTGCGCATCGAGCGGTTGGACGCCGACCGCGACCTGAGCGTGTGGTCGTGGGCCGGCTCGGCCGCCGAGCTGATGGCCGGGTCCGGTGCGGCTCTGCTCCTGGTGCTGACGCCTCGACGGTGGAAGACCTTCGGGTTCTTGACGCTGGTCTTCGTCTTCTTCTCGATGGACGACACCGTCCAGGTCCACGAGCGGCTGTCCCACGTCCTCGACCGGTTCCCCGACTGGTCGTGGATCCCGCGCCGCGTCGTCTGGCCAGTTCTCTACGCCCCTCTGATGCTGGTCACCTGTGCACTGCTGTGGCGGATGAGCGGGGCCATGAACGGGCTGTGTCGACGGTCAGCGCGTGGCGGGCTCGTCCTGCTCGGGATCGCCGTCGTCCTCGAGTTCGCCGTCTCCACCGCGATCATCAAGGCCGGCTACGGAAGAACCGACGACGACACCCGGGTGGGCGGCATGCTCTACGAGTACGAGGTGGTCGTCGAAGAGGCCCTCGAGCTCGGCGGCTGGCTCCTGATCGCCGCAGGGTTGATCGCCACCGCGCTGGACGTCCTCGTCTGGCAGGTCCGGACCGGGGCGGGCTCCCTGGCGCGCACCGCCGGCACCTCGCCTGGTCGGTCCGTCGGCGACGGTCCGAGAACGGGTGCACCGCCAGCCGCCGGGACCATCCCCTGAGTCGCCCGGCCCCTCCACGCACCGGCCGCCCGGGACCCGCCGAGCGAGGGTGATGCGGTGGCGCAGGTCCGAGTCCTGCCGGGGGCGCCAGACCTGTCCGCCTCCGGCGCAGCTCCGCCCGAGGGGCGCGCCCCCGCGCACGCGGTCTGCTTGCGACACTGCTCTGGTTCCGGCGACATCCCGCCGGCGGCGATCCCAGGAGAGTCATGCAGGCGCAGCAGGTGACCGGACCGGTCGTGTTCCACGGCGAGGGGCCGGTGTGGTCCCCCGGCTGGGGCGGTCTCCGCTACGTGGACATGCTGGCCGGCGACGTCATGACCCTGCGGCCCGACGGGACGGTCGAGCGGCGCCACGTCGGGACCGTGGCCGCGGTCGTCCGCCCCCGGGTCGGCGGCGGCGCCGTGATCGGGGTCGAGCGAGGCTTCGCCCTCGAGGACCCGGACGGGACCATCCGGGCGCTGCCCGAGATCTGGAGCGACCCGGGCATCCGGATGAACGAGGGCGGCTGCGACCCCGACGGCCGCTTCTGCTGCGGGTCGATGGCGTACGACCAGGCCAAGGGGGCGGCCAGCGTCTACCGGCTGGACCCGGACGGCACGGTCGAGGTGGTCCTCGAGCACGTGACGGTCTCGAACGGGCTGGAGTGGAGCCCCGACGGCTCGCTCGCCTACTACAACGACACCGAGACCTCCTCGATCGCGGTCTTCGACTACGACCGCACGAAGGGCCTGACCAACCGGCGCACGTTCGCGGAGCTGTCGGGACCGGGTGGGCCCGACGGCCTCACCGTCGACGCTCAGGGCGGCGTCTGGTCGGCGGTGTTCGAGGGCGGCGCGGTGCTCGGCTTCAGCCCCGACGGCGTCCTCCAGGAGCGGGTCGAGGTGCCGACCCCCAAGGTCACCGCCTGCACGTTCGGCGGGGAGAACCTCGACCAGCTCTTCATCACCACCTCGCAGGAGGACGTGGACACCGACGAGGACCCGCTCGCCGGCTCGCTGTTCCGCGCGGAGGTCGGCGTCCGCGGCCGCCCCGTGCGCCCCTTCGCCGGCTGAACAGGCCCCCGGAAAGTGGTCGTCCCCGGCCTTCTCCCCGCCGCTGGGGCCCCGGAACGACCACTCTCTGGGGAAGGTGAGGGGCTATCCCTAGCCCTCCAGCTGACGGACGGCCGCGGCGACCGCGTCCGGCGAGGAGATCGTCGTCAGGTGCCGGCCGGGCACGAGGACGGGGTCACCGGCGCCGATCGCCGCAGCGGTCGAGGACGGGGACGTCGGCGTGTACGCGCCGTCGACGTCGTCGCACCCCCACACCACGAGCCGCGGCGTGGCCGAGCGGCGCAGCGCCTCGAGCTGCTCCGAGGTCATCGCCGGGATCTCGCCGCGCGTCGCGCCCGACAGCAGCGCCCGCTCGGTCCCGCGCTGCTGCAGGGGTCGGCGCCAGAGGTCGACCCCGGCCGCGTCGAGCGGCGCGCAGGTCGGCCCGCACTGGCTGGCGTAGACCCGGCTGACCAGCCGGTCCGAGCGGAGCGCCAGCCGGACGAGGCTCGTCCGGTAGGGCTCGACGACCAGCCGCGGGCCCCAGGTCGGCACGTCGAGCGGCAGCGCGTCGCCGTCGAGGAACACGACCCCCGCGACGTCCTGCGGCGCCGCCAGCGCGGCGAGCCCGACGATCGCCGCACCGGAGGAGTGCCCGACCAGGACCGGTGCGTCCGCACCGGTCAGCCCGAGCGCCCGCGTGAAGGCCAGCGTCTGGGCCACGTCGTGCGCGACGTCGAACGGCGCCACCGCGTCGCTGTAGCCCTGGCCGGTGAGGTCGAAGGAGTAGACCCGGTGGTCGGCCCCGAGGACCTCCCCGAGCGCGTGCCAGGCGTCCGCGGTCTCGAACGCGCCGGGCACGAGCACCACCGCCCGCCCGTGGTCGCCCCACTGCAGGTAGCGGGTCGAGACGTCGCCGGCCTGCAGGAACCTCAGCCCCGCAGGCGGCGCCGGCGCCGTGCTCGTCGCCAGGTCGTAGCCGGCGCTCGTCACGGTCGCCAGACCGGCGGCGGCCAGCAGGACCAGGAGGACCGTACGGAGTCGGCGCCGACGCCGCGCCCCGGTCCGGACCGTCCCTCGAGCGCGCGCCACGGGGCCAGTGTCGTCGCCGCCGGAGACGTCGCCGGTGGTAGCGTCTCGCCGACCTGGCTGCCCTGAGCCTGTCGATGGGCGGAGGAACGCGTTGGTCGAGGACCCGCTGCCGCGGCGCGGCGGCGCCCCGGCCGTGATCGGTCTGTGGGTGCTGACCCGGGCGCTGGCCCTGGTGATCCTGGCGGCCGGCGAACGTCTCGTCGTCGGCGACGTCCTCTACTACTGGCGCCGGATCAGCACGCTCGCCGAGGCCGGCCTGCCCGGGACGCTGCGCGAGTACCCGACGCCGGTGGTCTGGTTCCTCTCGCTCCCCCACATCGCCGGCGGCGGGTCGCGAGCGGGCTACCTCGTCGCGTTCGTCGCCCTCATGCTCGCGCTCGACGGGGTGCTCACCTACCTCCTGTGGTGCGGGGCCGGCCGGCGCCACGACCTCGCCATCGACTTCTGGATCGCGTACGTCTTCCTGGTCGGGCCGCTCTGCTACACCCGTTTCGACATGGTGCCGGCCGTGCTGGCCGGTGGCGCCCTGCTCGCTGCCCGCCGCCGGACAGCTCCTGGTTCGGTGCTGACCGGGGCGCTGACCGGGCTCGGCGCCGCGATCAAGCTGTGGCCGGCCCTGCTGGCGGGGGCCTTCGCCGTCCGCCGCCGAGGTCGCGGACCGATGCTGGGCGCGTTCGTGGGCGTCGGCTTCGGCCTCGCGGCGCTCAGCCTCGCGGCGGGCGGGGCGAGCCGGCTGTTCTCCCCGCTCACCTGGCAGTCCGGCCGCGGCCTGCAGATCGAGTCGGTCTGGGCGACGCCCCTGATGGTCGCCCGGGCCTTCGACCCGGAACGCTGGACCGTGCGCTACTCCACGTTCCAGGCGTACGAGGTGTTCGGTCCGGGGGTCTCGACCCTGCTCGCGGTGAGCACGGCCGCCACGGTGGTCGGGCTGGCGGTCACCGTCGTGCTGTTCGTCCGCGGCTTCCTCGACCCCGAGGTCACGGCCGTCGGCCTGGGGCTGCTGGTGCTCGCGACCATCGCCATCACCACCATCACGAACAAGACCCTGAGCCCGCAGTACCTGCTGTGGCTCGGCGGACCCGCCGCCGTCCTGCTGCTGTCCCGCCGGCAGGAGGGTGCGCGCTGGCACCGCGTGCTCGGCAGGCTCGCGGTCCAGCTCCTCGTGCTGGCGCTGCTGACCCAGCTGACCTACCCCGTGCTCTACAACGGCCTGCTCGGCCGGGGCCCCGTGGCCCTCATGGTCGCCTCCACGGTCGTGACGGTCCTACGGAACCTCTCGCTGCTGGTCCTGACCGTCGAGGTCTGCCGCTACGCCTGGACCGCGCTCGCCCCCGCTCGCCCCCGTCCGAACGACCTGGGCCCGACCAACGCCTGAGCAGATGTTCTCTTGACGCATCCCCCCGACTGCCACGGGTCGTGACCAGGTGTGGGTATCGTGGACCACCGTTGCGTCCGGCCCGGCCGGATGCCGTTGGCCCGCCGGGGCGCCCCTCCCTCAGACGTCCTCGCGGTCGCGGTCAGACCCGTTGGACGCACGGTGAGTCGAAGCAACGGAAGAAGGCGACAGTGGCCATCGCGCCAGGCACATCCAGCACCGCGTCGAGCGGGACCGAGGACAACGACTTCGGGGCGAACGACTGGCTGCTGGAGGAGATGTACGAGCGCTTCACCGCCGACCCCTCCTCGGTCGACGCCAGCTGGGCCGAGTACTTCGCCGCCCACGGCGCACCCGGAGCACCGGCGACGCCGCGCACCTCTGCCCCCCCGGTCACCCCTTCGCTGAAGCCCGCCTCGAGCCCGACCGGGCACGCGAGCACCAACGGGCACGCGAGCACCGGCGGGAACGGGTCTGTCAACGGGAACCCAGCCAACGGGAACGCAGCCAACGGGGCCGGCCAGGACGCGGGCACCGCGACCAGCTCCGTCCCGCGGGACCCGGCGGCGACCCCCACGTCCAGCGCGGGTGCCGGCGCCCCCGCCGACGACCCGGTCACGGCCCGCCCGCGGGCGACCCGGGAGGACACCCCCGCACAACCGGCTGCCGCACAGCCGACCGCCGCGGGGACCGCGAGCCCCGCCGCCCGCCGCCAGCCGACCGTCGAGACGGCGGTGCCGGTGAAGGAGGGTCGACCCAGCGCGCCGGGTGCCCGCGGTGGCGTGCCCGCCGACCCGCCGAACCCGGCCGACCGGCCCGAGGTCGGCAACGAGGAGCCGACCCGCACGACCCTGCGGGGGGCCCCGGCCCGCACGGCCAAGAACATGGACGCGTCGCTGAGCATCCCGACGGCGACCAGCGTCCGCTCGCTCCCCGTCAAGCTGCTGTTCGACCAGCGCGTCGTGATCAACAACCACCTGCGGCGCAGCCGTGGCGGCAAGGTGTCGTTCACCCACCTCATCGGCTTCGCCATGGTCCAGGCGCTCAAGCTCGTCCCGGCCATGAACAACAGCTACGACGTCGTCAACGGCAAGCCGACCGTGGTCGAGCCGGCCCACATCAACCTCGGGCTGGCCATCGACCTGCCCCGGCCCGACGGCACCCGCCAGCTGCTCGTCCCCAGCATCAAGAGCTGCGAGACCCTCGACTTCGCGCAGTTCTGGGCGGCGTACGAGGCCATGGTGGCCAAGGCGCGCAAGGGCGAGCTCGCCGTCACGGACTTCGCCGGCACGACGATCACGCTGACCAACCCGGGCACCATCGGCACCAACCACTCGGTCCCCCGCCTGGTGCAGGGCCAGGGCACGATCATCGGCGTCGGCTCGATGGAGTACCCGGCCGAGTTCCAGGGCTCCAACCCCGACCGGCTCGCCGAGAACGCCGTCAGCAAGATCCTGACGCTCACCTCGACCTACGACCACCGCGTGATCCAGGGCGCGCAGTCCGGGGAGTACCTGCGCCGGCTGCACGCGCTGCTGCTCGGCGAGGAGGGCTTCTACGACGACGTCTTCGCCGCGCTCCGGATCCCGTACGAGCCGATCCGCTGGGCGCAGGACGTCAGCACCGACCACGAGGACCAGATCCCCAAGCAGGCGCGGATCATGGAGATGATCAACGCCTACCGGGTGCGCGGGCACCTGATGGCCGACACCGACCCGCTGGAGTACCGGCAGCGGCGTCACCACGACCTCGACGTGCAGAGCCACGGCCTGACGCTGTGGGACCTCGACCGCGAGTTCGCGACGGGGGCGTTCGGCGGCGGGCAGGGCCGGATGAAGATGCGCAAGATCCTCGGGATCCTGCGCGACTCCTACTGCCGCACCACGGGCGTGGAGTACATGCACATCTCCGACCCCGTGCAGCGTCGGTGGATCCAGGACCGGGTCGAGCGGCCGCACGAGTCGTTGCCGCGCGAGCAGCACCTGCGGATCCTCGACAAGCTCAACGAGTCGGAGGTCTTCGAGACCTTCCTGCAGACCAAGTTCGTCGGGCAGAAGCGCTTCAGCCTGGAGGGCGGCGAGTCCGCCATCGCCGTGCTCGACGAGGTCTGCGAGCAGGCGGCCGACGCCGGGCTGGCCGAGGTCTGCATCGGCATGCCGCACCGCGGCCGGCTGAACGTGCTGGCCAACGTCGTGGGCAAGTCGTACGCGCAGATCTTCCGGGAGTTCGAGGGCAACATCGACCCCCGCACCGTGCAGGGCTCCGGCGACGTCAAGTACCACCTGGGCTCGGAGGGCGTGTTCACCGCGCTCAGCGGCGCCACGATCAAGGCGTCCGTCGCCGCCAACCCGAGCCACCTCGAGGCCGTCGACCCGGTGCTCGAGGGCATCACCCGGGCCAAGCAGGACATCCTCGACCAGGGCCAGGACTTCCCGGTCCTGCCCGTCCTGATGCACGGCGACGCGGCGTTCGCCGGCCAGGGCGTGGTCGCGGAGACGCTGAACCTCTCGCAGCTGCGCGGCTACCGCACCGGCGGCACGATCCACATCATCGTCAACAACCAGGTCGGCTTCACCACCTCGCCGACCGAGTCGCGCTCCTCGGTCTACTGCACCGACGTGGCGCGGATGGTCGCGGCGCCGATCTTCCACGTCAACGGCGACGACCCGGAGGCCTGCATCCGTGTCGCACGGCTGGCCTTCGCGTTCCGCCAGGAGTTCAACAAGGACGTCGTCCTCGACATCGTCTGCTACCGCCGCCGCGGTCACAACGAGGGCGACGACCCCAGCTTCACGCAGCCGCGGATGTACGACCTCATCGAGAAGAAGCGGTCGACGCGCAAGCTCTACACCGAGGCCCTGATCGGTCGCGGCGACATCTCCGTCGAGGACGCCGAGGGCGTGCTGACCCGCTTCCAGGAGCGGCTGGAGAGCGTGTTCCGCGAGGTGCGCGACCCCGAGCTGCCGCCGCGCGACGCGACCGTACGATCCGTGCCGGCCTACCCGAGCAAGCGGTCGACGACGGGCACGTCGGCGATCACCCTCGAGGACATGAAGAAGATCGCGGACGCCCACACGACGTTCCCGGACGGCTTCAGCGTCCACCCCAAGGTGATGCCGCAGCTGCAGCGACGGGCCACGGCGATCGCCCAGGGCCCGATCGACTGGGCCACCGGCGAGATCCTGGCACTCGGGTCGCTGCTGCTCGAGGGCCGTACGGTCCGCCTGACCGGTCAGGACACCCGGCGCGGGACGTTCGCCCAGCGCTTCGCCGCGATCGTCGACCGCAAGACCGGCGAGTCGTGGGTGCCGCTGAAGCACCTGGACGACCACCAGGCCAAGTTCCACGTCTTCGACACCCTGCTGAGCGAGTACGCGGCGATGGGCTTCGAGTACGGCTACTCGGTGGCCCGGCCGGACGCGCTGGTGCTGTGGGAGGCGCAGTTCGGCGACTTCGCCAACGGCGCCCAGACGATCATCGACGAGTACATCGCCTCGGGCGAGGCGAAGTGGACGCAGAAGTCCGGCGTCGTGCTGCTGCTGCCGCACGGCCTGGAGGGCCAGGGCCCCGACCACTCCTCGGCGCGGCTCGAGCGGTTCCTGCTGCTGGCCGCGGAGGACGCGTTCGTGGTCGCGCAGCCGTCGACCCCGGCGAGCTACTTCCACCTGCTGCGCCGCCACGCGCTCAACGAGCGGCACCGCCCGGTCATCGTGGCGACGCCGAAGTCGATGCTGCGCAACAAGCAGGCCGTCTCGATGCCGGAGGACTTCACCTCCGGCTCCTGGCAGCCGGTGCTCGCCGACCCGACGATCACCGACCCGTCGGCCGTCGAGAAGGTCCTGCTGTGCTCGGGCAAGGTCCGCTGGGACCTCGTGACCCGGCGGGCCCAGGACGGGCAGGAGGGCAAGGTCGCGATCGTCCCGGTCGAACGCCTCTACCCGCTCCCGGCCCAGCAGATCGCCGACGAGCTGGCCCGCTTCGACCGCGTCACCGAGGTCACCTGGGTGCAGGACGAGCCGGCCAACCAGGGCGCCTGGCCGTTCATGGCGCTCAACCTCCCGGCCGCGCTGCGCGAGGCGGTCCCGGGTCGTCGCTGGGAGCTCCTGTCCGTCACCCGCCCGGCGTCCTCGGCCCCCTCGGTCGGATCCGCCAAGGTGAGCGAGCAGCAGCAGAAGGCCATGCTCGACGCCGCGTTCGCCTAGGTCGGTCGGAGGCGTGTACTTCACCGACCGCGGGATCGAAGAGCTCTCCGCGCGCCGGGGTGACGACAACGTCACCCTGGCGTGGCTGGCCGAGCAGCTGCAGGCCTTCGTCGACCTCAACCCCGAGTTCGAGGTCCCCGTCGAGCGCCTCGCCACCTGGCTCGCCCGCCTCGACGACGAGGACGACTAGCCCCCGGCTCCCGACCACGGGTCGGTGTGGCACGTAGACGTGCGAAACCCGCACCGACAGCACGATGTCTGCTGCGTTCAGTGCGGGTTTCGCACGGTCACGTGCTCAACCCATGCAGCCCGGCAGGTCGGCTCGCAGGTGCGGAGCGGTTCGGGCGGGGCGGACCATGCCGATCTCGATGCCGCCGAAGTACGGCTCCTCGGCCTCGGTACCGTCGGGCACGAAGCCGTTCCGGACGTAGAAGCGGCGGGCACGGACGTTGTCGCGGAACACGCGCAGCGTCGCCGGCTCGTCGCCGAGGGCCTCGTCCAGCAACCGCTGGCCGAGCCCGGTGCCCCAGTGCGAACGTCGGGTGTAGATCGCGCCCAGGTGCGCCGGGGCAGCAGAGGTCGCGGGCCGCACCGTGGCGAACCCGACCAGCGTGTCGTCGAGAGCGGCGACCCGCACGCGCGCGGGACCGGTCAGGATCTGCTGCCAGCGGCGCACCGCACCGTCGACGTCTCCGAGGTACGGCGCGAGCCGGTCGTGGTCGACGAGGTCGGCGTACGCGTCCTGCCAGCAGGCGAGGTGCAGCCGGGCGAGCGCCGCCGCGTCGTCCGCGAGGGCGGCTCGCACGCGGGGGTCCTCGGTCACCTGCTCGGCGACGCGTAGGCGTACGTCCGAACCACCGCCGTCGAGGTGTCGGTCCCGGTCGCATAGACGCTCCGCGACAGGGTCACGTCGTCGGGCAGCACGGCCTCGGCGATCTTCACCCCGCCCGGGTCCTTGCCGCCCGCGTCGTCACCGAACAGCTCCGTGGTGCAGGGCGGCGCCGTGTAGATGGCGAGCGGGGCCCCCATCCGGCCCGTGACGCAGTACGCGTCGACCTGCTTGCTCGGCAGGACGAAGTCGACCCGGTAGGCCGGAGCGCCGCTCCGGTCCTGGACGACGCTCAGGCTGACCTGCTTCGCCGCCGGAGGCACGGTCATCCCCGAGAACGTCTCGAAGGCCAGGACGCTCGCTTCCAGGAGGGCGGGAGGCGACGGGGTCCACCTGGCGCACTGAGCACGCCGCAGGCTGCGAGCAGCACCGCAGCCACGGTGACGACAGCTGCACGCGCCCGACGCCAGCTCACTGGACCTCCCCCGTCAGCGTCGTACGCGTTGAACGGCCCTGGTCACGGTACTCACGGGCCAGTCCGACGTGGTGCAGCCGCTGAAGCTCGTGTCGTTCACCTGGTACCCGTAGATCTCGGTCGCCTTCCTGCCGTCCAGTTGTACTGGTCGTCGATGTTGACCCGGGTGTCGACCTGGTAGCGCCAGGACCCACCCGGCGAGGTCGGCGGATAGACGGTGACCTGCCCGTCTCGTCGTAGCTCGTCGACCCCAGAGCGAGGAACCAGTCGCGCTTCCACCGAGGCGCTCGTCTCGAGGGTGGCGGCACCGGTTCAGCCGTGCGTCGTCTCGCCCTCATCCGCCAGACCCCGGGCAGGCACCAGACCGGGCGGGACGGTCCCAGGGCCCAACGTCGCGCCCTGCGCGAGGGGCCCGACGGACGGCGAGGAGATCAAGCCGTCCGACGGCGACGCAGGAACGGGTCGGCGAGGGCGGGTGGGACGTAGCCGAGGTCCTCGCGCGAGAGCGTCACGCCAGGCGGGACGATCTCGTCGATGCGGTCCAGCACGTCGGTGGTCAGCACCACGTCGGCAGCACCGAGCTGCGTCTCGAGCTGCTCCATCGTGCGCGGCCCGATGATCGGTGCGGTCACCGCCGGGTGGGCCAGCACGAACGCGATGGCCAGGTGCACGAGGCTCATCCCCGCCTCCTCGGCGAGCACCGCCAGGGCGTCGGCCGCCTCGAGCTTGGCCTGGTTGCCCGGCAGGGACAGGTCGTAGCGTGCCGGCATCCGCTTGGCGCGGTTGGAGTCCGGCACGTCCTGGCCGAGCCGGAACCTGCCGCTCAGCCACCCGCCGGCGAGGGGGCTCCAGGGGATGACCCCCATCCCGTACCTCTCGGTCACCGGCAGCAGGTCGGCCTCGATGCCCCGCACGAGGATCGAGTACGGCGGCTGCTCGGTGACGAAGCGACCGAGCCCGCGACGTTCCGCGACCCACTGCGCCTCGACCGTCTCGTACGCCGGGTAGGTCGACGAGCCGAAGGCCCTGATCTTGCCCTGGCGCTGGAGGTCCGTGAGCGCCGACAGGGTCTCCTCGACGTCGGTCTCGCGCTCGGGCCGGTGCACCTGGTAGAGGTCGATCCAGTCCGTCTTGAGCCGGCGCAGGCTGTTCTCGACCTCACGCACGATCCAGCGCCGCGAGTTGCCGCGCTGGTTGGGGTCACCGCCGGCCTGCCCCATCGCGACGTCCATCGGCCCGTGGAACTTGGTGGCGAGGATGACGTCGTCGCGCCGGCCACCGGCCAGCGCCTCCCCCACGATCTCCTCCGACTCGCCCTGGGAGTACACGTCGGCGGTGTCGATGAAGTTGATGCCCGCGTCCAGGGCGCGGTGGATGATCTCCGCGCTGCGCGCGTGGTCGGGCTCTCCCCAGGGGCCGAACATCATCGCCCCCAGACAGAGGGGGCTGACCATCATGCCGGTGCGTCCGAGGCTGCGGTGTTCCATGGCGCCCACCCTAGGAACGCGGCGGAGGCGCCGGGGCGCAGGTCACTCGTCGCTGCGCCGTTACAGTGCTGGGATGAGCAGGACCAGCGCGAAGGACCGGGCAGCAGCAGAGGTGGCGGCGACGCCCGAGAAGGTGACCGCCGCCTTCGTCGACGGCTTCGGGCACGCGCCCGACGGCGTCTGGGCCGCTCCGGGCCGGGTGAACCTCATCGGGGAGCACACGGACTACAACGACGGCTTCGTGCTGCCCTTCGCCCTGTCGGAGTGGGTCGTGGTCGCCGGGGCGCGCCGCGACGACCGCACCTGGCGCGTCCGTTCGCTGAACCGCCGCCAGACGGTGACGTTCGGGGTCGACGGCCTGACGCCGGGTCGTGTCGAGGGCTGGGCGGCGTACGTGGCCGGCGTGGTGTGGGCGCTGGGCGAGGCCGGTCACGAGGTCCGGGGTGCCGACCTGGTGCTGACCTCGGACGTCCCGGCGGGCGCCGGGCTGTCCTCCTCGGCCGCGCTGGAGTGCTCGGTCCTCACCGCGCTCGTCGAGCTCTCCGGCGTCGAGGTCGCTCCGCTGGACCGGGCCAAGATCGCCCGACGCTGCGAGAACGAGTACGTCGGCGCCCCGACCGGCCTGCTGGACCAGGCCGCCTCCACGCTCTGCGAGGCCCACAACGCGCTCTTCCTGGACTGCCGCACGGCCGACCACCGCCAGGTCCCCCTCGACCTCGGCGCCGCCGGGCTCGAGCTGCTCGTGCTCGACACCAAGACGCCGCACTCGCACGTGACGGGCGAGTACGGCGACCGCCGGCACAGCTGCGAGGAGGCCGCGAAGATCCTCGGCGTCACCGCCCTCCGCGACATCACGCTGGACGGCCTCGACGACGCCCTCGCCCGGCTGCCCGACGACGTGATGCGCAGGCGCGTCCGCCACGTCGTCACCGAGGACGCCCGGGTCCTGCAGGCGGTGCAGGTGGCCGATGACGGTCGTCTCGCCGACCTGGCGCCGCTGCTGGACGCCTCGCACACCTCGATGCGCGACGACTTCGAGATCACCGTGCCGTCGGTCGACCTCGCCGTCGAGGCTGCGCGGGCCGCCGGCGCCCACGGCGCCCGGATGACCGGTGGCGGGTTCGGTGGCTGCATCATCGCGCTCGTCCCCCAGGGGAGCTCGGACACCGTGGGCCAGGCGGTCGCGGCGGCGTTCGACGACGCCGGCTTCGGCGCGCCGGCGTGGTTCGTCGGGGTGCCGTCGGCGGGTGCGCGCCGCCTGTCGTGACCAGGCCGGCGGTACGCGACGCCACGACGGCGGACGCCGCCGCCTGCGCCGGGATCTATGCGCCGTACGTCCTCGGCACGGACGCGTCGTTCGAGACCGGTCCCCCGGGGACGGACGAGATGGCGCGGCGCATCGCTGCAGCGCTGTCCGATCACGCCTGGCTCGTGGCCGAGCGCGACGCCATGCTGGTCGGGTACGCGTACGCCACCGCGTCCAAGCCGAGACCTGCCTACCGCTGGACCTGCGAGGTCAGCGTCTACGTCGACGACCGCCAGCACCGCCCCGGCGTGGGCCGGTCGCTGTACGGGGCGCTCCTCGAGCGGCTCGCCGCCCGGGGCTTCCGGACCGCCGTCGCGAGCATGACCCTGCCCAATCCGACGAGCGCGGTGTGCACGAGGCGTTCGGCTTCAGCCCCGTCGGGTGCTCTCCCGGGTCGGGTGGATGAGGGGCCGTTGGTGCGACGTGGCGCTCCTCCAGCGGAGCATCGGTCCGCGGCCGGACGACCCGGGACCGCCTCCTGAGCCGACCTGATCAAGGGGCGTCCGACGTCTCGCCCTCGACGACCAGCGCCCGGGTCGACCGCGGGTGCAGCAGCAGGACCAGGGTCAGGAGCGCGAAGGCGATCATGGCCACGGCGACCCAGGTCGTCTGGCCACCGCGAAAGCTCCAGCCGACGGGAACCATGATCAGCTGCACCACGACGACCGGGGCGCGGGCCCAGCGGCGGACCCGGAGCAGCCCGTACGCGGCGGCGAGCAGCAGGACGGCGAAGCCGATCATGAAGGCCGCGACGCCGACCCCGACGACGGCACGGAAGAGCCGGACCTGGAAGATCGTGGCCACCCCGAAGGCCAGGGCCACCAGGCCCTCGAGCGCCGCGAGCGCCGCTGCTGCGACCAGCTGGGGAGGCCTGGGTCGGGGTAGGGCGTCGGCCACGCGCTCACTCTAGGTCGCGGCGAAGACACGCGAGGGGTCACGAAGGGGTGTCGGGCACCAGACCAGCCGGCAACTGGGCCGTAACAAGTCCGAAATGTGAGCGAACCTACGGCGCGGTCCCCTTGTGCACGTGGTCGATCGTTGACAGGCTTGACCCCGGTGGAGGTCGCCAGTGTAAGACGTGGCGATCGCACCCGCACACCGGGTATCCCTCGGGTATCGGTGCCGGACTACGAAGGAGAGTGCACGCCATGGACTGGCGCCACAAGGCAGCCTGCCTGGACGAGGACCCGGAGCTGTTCTTCCCCATCGGGAACACGGGCCCGGCGCTCCTGCAGATCGAGGAGGCCAAGCAGGTCTGCCGACGCTGCGACGTCCGCGACGCGTGCCTGCAGTGGGCGCTCGAGGCAGGCCAGGACCACGGGGTGTGGGGTGGCCTCAGCGAGGACGAGCGCCGCGCGCTCAAGCGTCGTGCCGCCCGCGCACGCATCCGTACCGCCTGACCTCAGCAGCACCCTCAGACGCCGGGACAGGGTCCCGGCGTTTTGTCTGCCCCCGTGACCCGAGGTCGCGCGGCGCCGGTGCGACGCGTACCCCTGGGGGTGCGCGTCGCACCGGACCGGACCACGGTCAGAGGCGGTCCAGCCTGGTGAACGCCACGGCGTCCAGCGCCTTGATCGTCACCGTGGCCCGGCCGTTGCCGCTGACCTTGACGGTCGGACCGCTGCAGCGACCGCTCTTCAACCCCCCGTGGATGATGTCGCAGTAGGTGCCCTTCTTCATCCCGGTCTTCACCGTGATGGTCCTGCTGCCCTGCTGGTTGTTGTTGAACGCCACCCAGCCCCGGTTGCCACGGTTGAAGGCGATCACGTTCGCCCCGTCGTCGTACCAGCGGTGCCGCGCACCCGGACCGACGTAGTTGTGCCAGCCGACCATCGCCAGCACACCCGGCTCGCGCTGCGTGCAGGCCCAGCCGTCGGAGCAGTCGGTGTCGGTCACCAGGCCGTCGGCGTCCGCAGGCGGGGACGAGCTGTTGCCGTTCTTGTCGTCGGCGTTGCTGTAGTCGTCGGGGTTGGACGGGGCCTCCCAGGTGAAGCCGGAGTAGACCTGCGGCGTCCCGTAGCCGGAGGCGAGCAGCCACTGCGTCGCCAGTCCGTTGCGCGCGCCCACCTTGTAGCTCAGGGCGTCCCCGTTGCGCTCCGTGTCGTGGTTCTGCACGAACGACAGCGTCTTCGCGCTCGGCGTGAGCCCGGAGTCCGTGCCGAAGTCCTTGAGCGCCGCGATGCTCCCGACGTGCTCGGCGGTGTAGCTGTTGAACGCGTCGCGGATCTGCTTGACCCCGTCCAGGCCGAGCACCGTGCCGTGCTCGGTGAAGGCCTGCGGCGAGAGCGAGCCCGGCCCGCCCCCGAAGACCTCCAGGGCCCAGTACGGCTTCGTCCCGTCCAACGTCTGGTCGAGCTGGGCGTAGATCGCGTCGAGGTCGTCGCCCCCGACGTGCTTGGCGGCGTCGACCCGGAAGCCGGAGACGCCGTAGCCGATGAGCTTGTTCAGGTAACCGGTCAGCTTGTCCTGGACGTACGGGGTCTCGGTCCGCAGGTCGTGCAGCCCGACGAGGTTGCAGCGGGTGACCTGCTGGAGGTTGTTGTAGTCCTGGATCCCGCCGTCGCTGCTGGGGCACTCCTGCTGGGGGACGTGGAAGTTGACCGGCGTGTACGGCACGTCGGGCTGGTTGTACGGCTCCGGGGTGTCGTAGGTCTTGCCGCCGTAGGAGACGCTGCCCTGACCGGTCGTGTGGTTGATCACCGCGTCGACGTAGACCTTGACGCCGGCCTTGCGGCAGGTGGTGACCATGTCCTGGAACTGCTGCTCGTCGCCCATCCGGCTGGTGAGCGCGTAGTCGACGGGCTGGAAGACCTCCCACCACGGGTGCAGCGTGCGGTCGCTGCCGTCGCCCAGGCCCTGCCGCTTCAGCGAGTCCTGCGGCGGCGAGACCTGGACCCCTCCGAAGCCGCCGGGTCCCAGCACGTCGGTGCACTCCGCGGCGACGGACGGCCAGTTCCACTCGAAGAGGTTCGCCATCACTCCCGGGTCCCTCGACCTCAGGCTGGGCGCATCCGCCGCACCCGCCCGGGCCTGCAGGGCTGCCCGCGGCGGCGGCGCCGACGGCCCGGTGGGCGCGGCGTGGGCGGCGCTGGGAGCCAGACCGGCGACGACGAGGACGGTGGTGCTGGCGACGGTGGTGCAGACGACGGCGGCGGTCCGGACCAGCCGGCGACGTACGGGTGGAACCATGAGCACTCCTTCGGGCGATGGCTCGTCGGGGTGGAAGGACGACGGCGCGCCCGACGACCGCGCCTCAGCCCCTTCTCAGGAGCTGGGCGCTTTGTCTAGCACCCGACCACCGCCGGCCGTACGGTGGGGACTCCTCAGAGCGGGATGTCCACCACGGCGAGCGTCCCCGGGCCGTCGGTGCGGTTGTCGAGGGTGAAGGTGCCCTTCATCTCCGCCACCAGCGTGCTCACGATCGAGAGCCCGAGGCTGCGCGACTGGCGGGCGTCGAAGTCGGGCGGGAGCCCGCGGCCGTCGTCGCTGATCTCGATGTGCAGGTGGCCGTCGCGGGTCGAGGGCACGACCCGGACCTCGCCCGAGGAGTCGGCCAGCCCGTGCTCCACCGCGTTCTGGCAGAGCTCGGTCACCACCATGGCCAGGCTGGTGGCCAGCTCCGCCGACACGGCGCCGAAGCTCCCCTCGCGCCGGGCCGACACCCCGCCCCAGCTCGCAGAGACGTCCCCCACCATGCGCAGCAGGCCGTCGGCGACCCGGTCGAAGTCGACGATCTCGTCGAACGCCTGCGAGAGCGTCTCGTGGACGATGGCGATGGACGCCACCCGGGAGGTGGCGTCCTCGAGCGCGACCCGCGCCTCGTCGGACGTCATCCGGCGGGCCTGCATGCGCAGCAGCGCGGCGACCGTCTGCAGGTTGTTCTTGACGCGGTGGTGGATCTCCCGGATCGTCGCGTCCTTGGTGACGAGCTGGCGCTCCTTGCTGCGCAGGTCGCTGACGTCGCGGCTGAGCACGATCGCGCCGACACGCGCCCCGTCCTCCGTCAGCGGGATGACCCGCAGCATCAGGTGCGCGTCGCCGGACACGAGCTCGGCCCGCCGGGCGGTGCGGCCGGACAGCACCGAGCGCACCGAGTCGTCCACCGGCCCCTCGGACGCGGGGAAGAAGCTCGCCGTGAGCGTCGGGAGGTGCTCGTCGACGAGGTCGCCGATCAGGCCGAGGCGGCGGTACGCGCTCAGCGCGTTCGGGCTGGCGTACTCCACGTCGCCCGCCGCGCTCACCTTGATGAAGCCGTCCCCGACGCGCGGGTTCATCGCCAGGTTCGTCTCGCCGGGCGTCGGGAAGGACCCCGTCGAGACCATCTGCGCCAGCTGGGCGCCGGTCTCGAGGTAGGCCTCCTCCAGCCCGCTGGGCGCCCGGGTCCCGAGCACGCTCGTGTGCTGCTCGACCACCGCGACCACGCGGTCGGCGAGCTTGACCGGCACGGCCCGGGTGTCCACCGGCATGCCGGCCTGGAGCTTGCCCTCGCTGGTCCGCGTCATCGCGCCGCTGACGAACGCGTCCGACACCAGGTGCTCCGGGGAGTAGGCGATCAGGTCGCCGACCACGTCGTCGAAGAGCGAGGTCGCGCCCGTGTTCGGGCGTACCTGGGCCGCGGCCCAGTACACGTTCGGGTCGTGGTCCGGCACCCAGAGGACGAGGTCGGAGAAGCTGAGGTCGGCGAGCAGCTGCCACTCCGAGACCAGCAGCTTGAGCCAGCGCTGCTCGGCGTCGTCGAGATCGGTGTGCTCGGCGATGATCTCCGACATCGACGGCATGCGGGCACTCTAACCGCGACCTCCGCACCGGACCCGCGCTCGCCGGATCGACGGACCCGGGCCGGGACCGGCGCAGCCCCCGGGGGGAACTTCTCGTGCCCCTCGTCCGTGCGCGAGGTCGGCGCGCCGCGCGCGGTGCTTGACCAGCCCGACCAGCGACGGGTACTGATGAGCACCGGACCGGCCCCCTCCGGTCTGGTGAGTCACGCCGACGTGGCCGGAGGAGCCCGATGACCAACGATCCCGCACCCGCGACCGGGGGCGACGACCCCCGCTGGCGGTTGAGCCCCACCAAGATCGTGGTGGGACTGATCCTGCTCGCAGGCATCGTCGTGCCGCTGCTGGTCGGCACCTACGCACGTGTCGAGCCGCGGCTGTTCGGCTTCCCGTTCTTCTACTGGTACCAGCTGCTCTGGGTCTTCATCGCCGCCGGCCTGTGCGCGCTGGCGTTCGTGCTGCTGAAGCGCGAGCGCGACGCGTTCACGCGGCGTCGGGCCGGCGCCGCCTCCGACTCCGACCGCTTCGAGGGGGGCTCCCGATGAGCATCGACTGGGTCGCGCTGACCGTCCTGATCGTGCTGTTCGCCCTCGTGACGGTGATGGGCTTCCAGGCCGCGCGCTGGCGCCGTGCGGACGACATGGCGTCGCTGCACGAGTGGGGCCTGGGCGGGAAGAGCTTCGGCACCTGGACGACGTGGTTCCTGCTGGGCGGAGACCTCTACACCGCCTACACCTTCATCGCGGTCCCGGCGGCCATGTGGGCCACCGGCGCGGTGTCGGGCTTCTTCTCCGTGCCGTACACGATCGTGCTCTACCCGGTGATCTTCTACTTCCTGGGCCGCATGTGGTCGGTCGCGCACCGGCACGGCTACGTCACCACCGCCGACATCGTCCAGGGCCGCTACGGCACCCGCTCGCTCAGCCTCGCCGTCGCCGTGACCGGCATCCTCGCCACGATGCCCTACATCGCGCTCCAGCTGGTCGGCATCCAGGCCGTGCTCGAGGTCGTCGGCCTGGGTGGGAGCAGCGCGCTCGCCCGCGACCTGCCGCTGCTGATCGCCTTCGCCGTGCTCGCGGCGTACACGTACTCCTCCGGCCTGCGCGCACCGGCGATGATCGCCTTCGTCAAGGACATCCTCATCTACATCGTGATCATCGTCGCGGTGGTCTACCTGCCGACCAAGCTCGGCGGCTGGCACAGCATCTTCGACGCCGCGCAGACCAAGATGGCCGCGCCCTCGGCGGCCAACCCCAAGGTCCCGACCGGCGTCTTCATCCCGGCCGCGGCCCAGCAGTGGGCGTACGCGTCCCTGGCCCTGGGGTCGGCCCTCGCGCTGTTCATGTACCCGCACTCGGTCACGGCGGCCCTGTCGTCGAGGACCCGCAGCACCGGTCGCCGCAACGCCGCGATCCTGCCGGCGTACTCGCTGCTGCTCGGGCTGCTGGCCCTGCTCGGCTACGTGGCCATCAAGGCCGGCACCAAGCCGATCGGGCTGGACGGCAAGATCAACCCGCAGCTGGTGATCCCGCAGCTCTTCGAGGACCAGTTCCCGAGCTGGTTCGCCGGCGTCGCCTTCGGGGCGATCGCCATCGGTGCCCTGGTGCCGGCGGCCATCATGTCCATCGCCGCGGCCAACCTCTTCACCCGCAACATCTACAAGGCCTACTTCAAGCCGCAGGCCACGGACGCGCAGGAGGCCAAGGTCTCCAAGATCGTGTCGCTGCTGACCAAGGTCGGCGCGCTGATCTTCGTGCTGACCCTGGACAAGCAGAACGCGCTGAACTTCCAGCTGCTCGGCGGGCTGTGGATCCTGCAGACGCTCCCCGCGATCGTCTTCGGCCTGTTCACCCGGTGGTTCCACCGCTGGGCGCTGCTGGCCGGCTGGGCCGCCGGCATGATCTACGGGACGGTCGTCGCGTACGGCGGCTGCACCGCGTGCTCGACGCGACCGTTCGCCAACTCGCTCGCGCTCGTCCCCGGGTTCGGCGACGCCGGCTACATCGGCATCACCGCGCTGACGCTGAACGTCCTCGTCGCCGTCGTGCTCTCCGCGGTCCTGCGGGCCGCGAAGGTCTCGAACGGCACCGACATCACCTCGCAGTCGGACTACTTCGCCGACCTGGGCGACCCGGAGGTCGAGCCGGTGCTGAGCGACGCCCGTCCCACGCACTGACCCGGCTCCGTCCGACGCCGGAGAGGAAGGGGCGAAGGCAGCGGTGCGGATGTGGGAGACTAGGGCGCTGTGCCCGGTGCAAGCCGGGCCTCGGAGTCGTCGCAAGGAGATCATCATGGGCAAGACCGGCCGCAAGCGTCGTGCGCGTCGCAAGAAGGGCGCGAACCACGGCAAGCGCCCCAACGCCTGAGCGCTGACCCCTACCGGGTCGGACGTGAGAAGACCCCCGCAGCCTCGAGGCTGCGGGGGTCTTTCGTGCTCGCGGTCAGCAGGTGCTGACGGTCAGAACGTCTCGCGCGTGACCTGGATCTTGGTCATGATGCTCACCCGCAGGTGGGCAGGGGCCTTGTCGTTGCCGCAGCAGCGTCGCACGAGCGACTTGACGGCCTGCTCGACGTCGAACCGGTCGAGGCAGGGCTCGCACTCGCTCAGGTGGGCGCGGATCTCGTCACCGGTGGCGGTGTCGACCTCGTGGTCGAGGAACTCGTGGACCCGGGCGAGCACGTGCTCGCACTCGGCGTCCGTACCTCGTCCCGGGGTCTCGGCGGCCTCGCGGCTGGTCTCGGTGCTCATGCCGGCGTGTCCTCCTTCACCCGCATGCCGCGGTCCCGTGCGTAGTCGGAGAGCAGGCGACGCAGCTGCGTGCGCCCACGGTTGAGGCGCGACATCACGGTCCCGATCGGGGTCCCCATGATCTCGGCGATCTCCTTGTAGGCGAAGCCCTCGACGTCGGCGAGGAACACCGCGAGCCGGAAGTCCGGGCTCAGCTGCTGCAGAGCGTCCTTGACGTCGGAGTCCGGGAGGTTCTCCAGCGCCACCGTCTCGGCCGACTTGAGGCCGCTGGACGTGTGCGACGCCGCGCGGGCGATCTGCCAGTCCTCGACGTTCTCGCCGTCGGAGAGCTGCGGCTGGCGCTGCTTCTTGCGGTACGTGTTGATGTAGGTGTTCGTGAGGATCCGGTAGAGCCACGCCTTGAGGTTCGTGCCCGGCGTGAACTGGTGGAAGGAGGAGTACGCCTTCGCGTACGTCTCCTGGACCACGTCCTCGGCGTCGCTGGGGTTGCGCGTCATGCGCAGGGCCGCGGCGTAGAGCTGGTCGAGGTACTGAAGCGCGTCGGCCTCGAAGCGCGCGTCGCGTTCCGTCTGCGTCTCCGTCGCGAGGTCGACCGGAGCCGGCTGGGCGCTGGCCAGCAGCTCGTCGGCCTGGCTGTCGAGGTCGCTGGAGGACGGGGCAGTCGGGTGCGTCGCGGGAATGCTCATCACGTACGAGAGTACCGGCGACGCGCTCTCTCGTACGGTGTCCCGCGGCAGCGGGGTCACGAACATCGGCATGTGGGTGCAACGCGTCGCGAGGGCGGCTATTCCCCGTTCCCGACCCGCTCCTCGACGAACGCCGCGGTGGCGGTGACCACCTGCGCCCGGAGCTCCGCAGCGGTCGGGCTCGCGCCCCGGAGCACCCGCCCGCTGTGGTCGGCGCCCGCCAGCGGGACGACGCGGACGCCCTCGGCGCCGTCCTGGCCGGCGAGGTCCTCCGCCAGCTCGGCGGCGCCGCCGAACGTGTCCCGCGTGCCCTGCAGCACCAACCGCGGCACCGACGGGGTGAGCAGCTCCGCCAGCCGGGAGCGTTCCGGACGGCCGGGCGGGTGCAGCGGAAAGCTCAGGCAGACCACCCCCACCGCACCGAGCGGGACGGCGGTCCGGCAGGCCACCCGGGCGCCGGCGCTGCGCCCACCGAGCAGGAGCGGGAGGCCCGGCCCGACGACGGCGCGCACCGCGTCGAGCCCGGCCAGCCAGGCCTCGTCGAGCAGCGGGGGCCGGACGGCGACACGACGACCGGCGACGCGCCACGGCTGCTCGAAGCGCAGGACCGTCACGCCACCCTCGGGCAGGCGCTGCGCCAGCGCGGCGAGGTCGGGGGCTTCGACCCCGCCGCCCGCGCCGTGCCCGAGCACCAGCAGGGCGACCGGTGCGGCGGCCTCGTCGACGTGCCAGCGGCCGGGTCCCTGCGGCGTCGCGACCTCGACGACGCCCGCCGCCGGGCCGGGGCTCACACCAGCGGCTCCTGCTCGGGCGGCCCTTGGACAGATCCAGGGGGCGTCTCCGCCAGCGGCACCAGCAGGTCGGGGCCGTTGTTCCTGACGCTGTTCACCTCGGTCGAGACCGCGTACGCCTCGAGCGCGTCGGCGTCGGTGGCCAGCAGCTCGAGCACACGCCCCGGCTCGGTCAGGCTCGGGTCCAACCACGCGTCGATGGCGTCGGGTCGCACCACCATCGGCATCCGGTCGTGGATGTGGCCGGCGGCGTCGGTCGCCGCGGTGGTGATGACGGTGCAGGTGCGCAGCCAGGCGGCGTCGTCCTCGCGGTCGAGGGCGGGGTCGCGCCAGATCTCGTACAGCCCCGCCATCACCAGCAGGCCGCCGTCGCGGCGGTGGAGGAAGAACGGCTGCTTCCTCCCCCGTCCGGCCTTGCCCCTGCCCGAGGGGGTGTCGGAGCCGTGGCCGTCCGGGGTGTACCACTCGTAGAAGCCGTCGGCCGGCAGCAGGCAGCGCCGGGCGGCGAAGGCCCTGCGGAACGCGGGCTTCTCCGCCACCGTCTCGACCCGGGCGTTGATCAGGCGCGACCCGATCGACCGGTCCTTGGCCCACGACGGCACCAGGCCCCAGGTCAGCGGAGCGAGGCGGCGCCGCACCTGGTCGGACGGGGCCGAGCCGTCGCCGTCCTCGTCGGTGCGCGCGGTGCCGGCCCTGACCGTCCGCTCGAAGACGGCGGGCACGGTGACGGTCGGGGCCACGTTGTAGTCCGGTTCCGGCAGGCCGTCGAAGATGTCGAGCACGTCGAACTGGTCGGCCAGCCGCTCGGGTCGGGCCGAGACCGCGTAGCGTCCGCACACCCGGGCGACGCTACTCGGCCGCGGATCGGTAAGAATGGGGCATGACGTTGTTACGCGCGGGCTACCGCACGATGCTGGCCTCCTACTTCATCACCTCGGGGGTGAAGGCCGTCCGCCACCCGGCGCCGCTGGCCGAGCTCGCCGAGCCGCTGGCCGAGAAGGTGGTGCCCTTCGTGAAGAGGTACGCCCCTGCCGAGGTGGCGGCGTACGTCCCGGAGGACCCCAAGACCCTGGTCCGCCTGAACGGCGCGCTGCAGATCGCCGGCGGGCTCGCCCTCGCCAGCGGTCGCGGCCGTCGGGTCGGCGCGCTGCTGCTCGCCGGGTCGCTCATCCCCAGCACGCTGGCCAAGTACCCGTTCTGGAGCCAGTCCGGGGACGAGGCGGCCGCGTCGCGCAGCCACTTCGCCAAGAACGTGAGCCTGCTGGGAGGTGTGCTGCTCGCCTCGCGCGACACCGAGGGCAAGCCGGGCATCGCATGGCGCGCGCAGGCCGGTGGCCACGCCATCGCCAAGAGCACGAACAAGGCCACCAAGAAGCTCACCCACAGCGGCGCGGGCGACAAGCTCGCCAAGCAGGCCAGCGACTTCGGCGGCGCTGTGGGCGGGGCGGCGAGCGACGTCGCCAGCAGGACGTCGGACCTCGCCGGTGCGGCGGTCGCCGGCGGCGTGGCGCTGCTGGGCGCCGCCGAGGTCGCGACCCGTGGCACCCGCAAGAACGCGCGCAAGCAGTTCAAGGTCGCCCAGGTCGCCGCCGTGAAGCAGGCCAAGCAGGCTCAGGTCGTCGCGGTCAAGCAGGCCCGGCAGGCCCAGGCCGCTGCGGTCCAGCAGGCCGCAGCCGCGCGCGTACGTCTCGCCGAGCAGGCCAAGGAGGCCCAGAAGCTCGCCGCCCAGCGTGCCGAGGAGAACCGGGTGGCCGCGGCAGCGGCCGCCAAGCAGGCGAAGAAGGACGCGAAGAAGCGGAGCAGCAGGGTCGCCAAGGCCAAGGCGGCCGCCGAGGTCGCCGGGGCCGCCAAGGTCGTCAAGGCCAAGAAGGCGGACAAGCACATCGAGCGCGGCGAGAACTGACCTCCGGGCCACTCCCACCAGACAGAGTCCTCCCGCACGGCCCACGGACCGCCCGCCCCCGCCAGGGGACGGGCGGTCCGTCACGTCCCAGCCGGCCCGCCCGCCCCCGCCAGGGGACGGGCGGTCCGTCACGTCCCAGGCCCCGGGAGGGTCACCTCTAGACTCGGCGGGTGCCTGACCTCGACCCGACGCTGACCGACGAGACCGGTGCCCCGCTGCCCTGGCCGGCTCCGCAGGCCCCCGTGCCGGTGACCGCGACCGTGACCGTTCCCGGCTCCAAGTCGGAGACCAACCGTGCCCTGGTGCTCGCCGCGCTGGCGAGCGGGCCCTCCACCATCGTCAACGGCCTCGACGCCCGTGACACGCAGCTGATGCGCGACGCGCTGCGCACGCTCGGCGTGGTCATCGAGGACTCCAGCGGAGCCGACGGGTGGCGCGTGACGCCGCCGGCGACGTTCACCGGTGGCGGGACCGTCGACTGCGGCCTGGCCGGCACCGTGATGCGTTTCGTCCCGCCCCTGGCCCTGCTGGCCGACGGCCCCGTCGCCTTCGACGGCGACACGCAGGCCTACGTCCGCCCGATGCGTCCGCTGCTCGGCGCGCTGCGCGACCTCGGTGCGCAGGTCCGCGCGGACTCCGACGGCGACGGACTGCCCTTCACCGTGACCGGGCGGCCGGACGCCGCGGGCGGGACGGTCACCCTCGACGCGTCCACGTCGTCGCAGTACGTCAGTGCCCTGCTGCTGGTCGGCGCACGCCTGGCGGGCGGCCTCGAGGTCGTGCACGAGGGCCCGCCGGTGCCGTCCCTGCCCCACATCGCCATGACGGTGGCGATGCTGCGCGAGCGTGGCGTCGAGGTGGACGACAGCCGGGCGGACCGCTGGGCCGTGGCCCCCGGCCCGATCGCCCCGCGTGACACCGTCGTCGAGCCCGACCTCTCCGGCGCCGCACCCTTCCTGGCCGCGGCCGCCGTGACCGGTGGCACGGTCAGCGTGCCGCACTGGCCGACCGCGACGCTGCAGCCCGGCGACCAGCTGCGCGACCTCCTCTCCGTCTTCGGCGCCGACGTCTCGCTCACCGAGGCCGGTCTCACCGTGACGGGCACCGACCAGCTCCTGGGGACCGACGTCGACCTGAGCGGGGCCAGCGAGCTGACGCCGGTCGTCGCCGCACTGGCCGCCCTGGCCCGCGACACCAGCCACATCCGTGGGGTCGGGCACGTGCGCGGCCACGAGACCGACCGGCTCGCCGCGCTCAAGACCGAGCTCGAGGGGCTGGGCGCCCGGGTGCACGAGACCCACGACGGGCTCACCATCCACCCCCGCCTGCTGGCCGGCGGGACCTTCCACACCTACGCCGACCACCGGATGGCGCACGCCGGCGCGCTGATCGGCCTGGTCGTCGACGACGTCGTGCTCGACGACGTGGCCTGCACGGCCAAGACGATGCCGACCTTCGTGACGCTGTGGCGCCAGATGCTCGACGACTCCGTCGTCTCCTCCGACGCCGGGCTCGCGGTCGAGGCCGACGTCGACCCCGAGGTCGACGAGCGGCCCAGCATCTTCGACGGTCTGCTCCCGGTCTCCTCCGACGAGAGCCGCAGCCGTCCGTGAGCCGGCGGCGGACCCAGGCATGAGGCAGCTATGAGTCAGGCATGAGTCAGCGGGGGGTCGGCTTCGACGACCACGCCGGCTTCGACCGGCCGCGACGGACCCGTCCGCGGACCAAGGACCGGCCGGACTTCTCCGGTGACCCGGTCGGCATGGTCATGACCATCGACCGGGGGCGCTACCGCGTGGTCCTGACCGGACCCGACGAGGGCCGGCAGATCAACGCGGCCAAGGCCCGCCAGCTGGGCCGGATGGGCGTGATCGTCGGCGACCGCGTCCGCCTGCACGGCGACGTCACCGGCGAGGAGGGCACGCTGGCCCGCGTCGTCGAGGTGCTCCCCCGCGACACCGTGCTGCGCCGGACGGCGGACGACGACGACCCGTACGAGCGGGCGATCGTGGCCAACGCCGACCAGCTCGTGATCGTCACCGCGCTGGCCGACCCGCCGCCCCGCGTCGGGATGATCGACCGCATCATGGTCGCCGCCTTCGACGCGCGGATCGAGCCGCTGCTCCTGCTCACCAAGGCCGACCTCGCCTCGCCCGACGAGCTCGAGGCCGCGTACGCGCCGCTCGACATCGACGTCCTGGCCACGAAGCCCGGCGACGACCTCGACGACCTGCGGGTCTGGCTGGCCGGGCACCGGACCGTGTTCATCGGCCACTCCGGGGTCGGCAAGTCGACGCTGGTCAACGCGCTGATCCCCGGGGCGGGCCGCACGATCGGCGTGGTGAACGACGTGACCGGGCGCGGCCGTCAGACGTCGACCTCGGCCATCGTGCTGGAGCTCCCGGCCCACCAGGTCGACGGCGTCGACCTCGAGCCGGGCTGGGTCATCGACACCCCCGGCGTCCGGTCGTTCGGGCTGAGCCACGTGACCCGGGAGAACATCGTGGCCGCGTTCGGCGACCTGGACTCGATCACGGACGGATGTCCGCGGGGGTGCAGCCACGAGACCGGGGCCCAGGACTGCGCGCTGGACCTCGCGGTCGAGCGCGGCGAGCTGTCCCGCGCCCGGCTGGAGTCGTTCCGTCGGATGCTCGACTCCGGTTAGGCACTCCCGCCCTGCCGGCGTGGCGGAGGCGCGCCCGAGCGTGCCAGGGATGGGAGACCGGTCCAGGTAGCGTGCCTGCCATGCCCGCCGCCCGTGTCGACGACCCGCTCCTCCGAGGCCTGACCGACGACCTGCGGCTCGCGCACCTGCTCGCCGACGACGCCGACTCGATCACCATGAGCCGCTTCAAGGCTCTCGACCTCCTCGTCGAGGCCAAGCCCGACCTGACGCCCGTGACCGACGCCGACACCGCCGTGGAGGAGTCGCTGCGTCGCACGCTCAGCCGTGCCCGTCCGCGGGACGCGGTGCACGGCGAGGAGATGTCGGACACCGGCTGGGGCCCGCGCCGCTGGGTCATCGACCCGATCGACGGCACCAAGAACTTCGTCCGTGGCGTCCCGGTGTGGGCCACGCTCATCTCGCTGATGATCAACGACGAGGTCGCGGTGGGGGTCGTCAGCGCACCCGCCCTCGGGCGGCGCTGGTGGGCCAGCCTCGGGGGCGGCGCGTACGCCGGCCGGTCGCTGATGTCGCCGTCGGAGTGCCACGTCTCCCGGGTCGCGGCCATCGAGGACGCCTCCCTCAGCTACGCCGAGATCAGCGAGTGGGTCGACGCCGGCCAGGGCCAGGAGTTCGTCGACCTGCTCCGCCGCTGCTGGCGCACCCGGGCCTACGGCGACTTCTGGTCCTACGTGCTGCTGGCCGAGGGTGCGGTCGACATCGCCTGCGAGCCCGACCTGGAGGTGTACGACATGGCCGCCTGCTCGATCGTCGTCACCGAGGCGGGTGGGACGTTCACCGACCTCGACGGCAGGCCGGGCCCGCTCGGAGCCGGCGCCTACGCGACCAACGGGCTGCTGCACGACGCGGTCCTGGCCCAGCTGCGGCCCGAGCCGGCGGACGACGGCGACGCTGGCCGGTGAGCTAGCCACGAGCGTCGACGGCGTCCTGCTGGCGGCCGGCGCGGGACGGCGCGCGGGTGGGCCCAAGGGGCTGCGCCGCGACCGTTCCGGGGTGGCGTGGGTGCGACGCTCGGTCGAGGTCCTGCTGGACGGCGGCTGCGGTCGGGTGCTGGTGGTGGTCGGCGCGGCCGGCGACCAGGTCGCGCGGCTGGTCGACGACCCGGGCTGGGCGCCCCGGGACCAGGTCACCGTCGTGCCCTGCCCCGACTGGTCGTCCGGGATGAGCGCCTCGCTCGACGTCGGCCTGGCGGCGACGACGGCCGACGTCGTCGTCGTCCACCTCGTCGACCTGCCCGACGTCTCCGCGGCGGCCGTCCGCCGCGTGCTGGACCACGCCGACCGGACCCGTGCCGCCCTCGCTCGGGCGACGTACGCGTCCCGACCCGGTCACCCGGTGCTGATCGGCGCCGACCACGTCGCCCCGCTGCGCGCGACGCTCGAGGGCGACCGGGGAGCACGCGCCTACCTCCAGGAGCACCGGGTGCTCGACGTCGAGTGCGGCGACCTCGCGACCGGCGTCGACCACGACGACGTCGAGCCGCCCGAGACCTCGTCGCCGCCCGCGGCTGGTAGAGAGGGACCCATGGCTGGGGGTGCGCGGTGACGGCGTCGCGCGACGTCCTGCCCGCCCTGCTCGGCTGGTGGCGGGACGGCCGGCCCTGCGCGCTGGCGACGGTCGTCGCGACCTGGTCGTCGGCCCCGCGGCAGCCGGGCACCTCGATGCTGGTCGGTCCCGACGGCAGCGTGGTCGGGTCGCTGTCCGGCGGGTGCGTCGAGGGCGACGTGTACGCCGTCGCGGAGCAGGTGCTGGCGGACGGTTCCGCCACCGTCCGCCGCTACGGCGTGAGCGACGCCGACGCGGCGGACGTCGGGCTCACCTGCGGCGGCGTCATCGACGTCTTCGTCGAGCGGGTCGACCCGGCCGGGTTCGCCGACCTGGCCGTGGTCGGCGCCGACGTGGACGCCGGCCGGCCGGTCGCCGTGGCCACCGCCGTCCGTCACCCGGACCCCCTCGTGGTCGGTCGGCGCCTGGTCGTCCGGCCGGACCGGGGCCCGAGCGGGACCCTGGGCAGCGCCCGTCGCGACGACGCCGTGGTCGACGACGCCCGGGGCCTGCTGAGCGCCGGGCACGCGGGAGTGCTCACGTACGGTCCCGACGGCGAGCGCCGCGGCGCGGGCCTCGAGGTGTTCGTCGCCACGTACGCGCCGAGGCCCCGCATGCTCGTCTTCGGCGCCACCGACCACGCGGTCGCCGTCGCCGCGACGGGATCGTTCCTGGGCTACCGCGTGACGGTGTGCGACGCCCGCCCCGTCTTCGCCACGACGAGCCGTTTCCCGGCCGCGGACGAGGTCGTCGTCGACTGGCCGCACCGCTACCTGCGCAGCCAGGCCGACCGGGGCCTGCTCGACGAGCGCACCGTCGTGTGCGTCCTCAGCCACGACCCCAAGTTCGACGTGCCCGTGCTCGAGGTCGCGCTGCGGCTGCCGGGGCTGCGCTACGTCGGCGCGATGGGGTCGCGCCGGACGTCCGAGCGCACCCGCGCCGCGCTCCGCGGCGCGGGCGTGACCGAGGGCGAGCTCGCCCGGCTCTCCAGCCCCATCGGGCTGGACCTCGGGGCCCGTACGCCGGAGGAGACGGCCGTCTCGGTCGCGGCCGAGATCATCGCCGCCCGCCAGGGGAACGGTGCCCTGCCGCTCCGGCTCGTCGACGGGCCGATCCACGCCGCTCCCCGGACGACGGCTTCCCCGGCCGAGCACGACTGATCCCGGCCGGGCCGCTGCGACGTCCCCGAGCGGGCAGCGGCCCTCAGGCCGCCGGCACCTCGAGGTGGTCCCGCAGACTCGTCACGCCGGCCCGGACCCGCGTCTTCAGCGTGCCCAGCGGGATGCTGAGGAGCAGGGCGGCCTGCTGGTGGGTGTAGCCGTGGAGGAAGGTGAGCACGACCGCGTCACGCTGGCGGTCGGAGAGCCGGCCCACCGCCCGCCTGAGCCGGTCGGCCTCGTGCCGGGCCACGCCGAGGTCGGCGACGTCGGGCATGGTCACGTCGGTGGCGGCGGCCTCACGCTGGTCGCGCCGGACCACGCCCGCCACGTGCCGGACCCGGTCGACCGCACGCCGTCGGGCGAGCATCAGGATCCAGCCGAGCACCGACCCGCGCGCGTCGTCGAACGACGACGCGTGCTGCCAGACGTAGAGGTAGACCTCCTGCACCACCTCGTCCGCGTGCTCGGGCGAGCGCAGCGTCGCCGTCACGACGCGCGTGACCGGCCGGTGCGTCAGGGCGTACAGCTCCCGGAAGGCGTCCTCCTCGCCCTGCTCCGCCCTCTTCAGGAGGCGGACGAGCACGGCGGACGGAGCGTCGATGGTCATGGAACCCGATCGCGAACCACGGAGTCAGGACGGCCCCCGAGCTGACTCCTCCACTCTGGCCGACGAACCACCGGCGCGCGCACCGAGAGCGTCCCTGGTCCGAATTGTTGCAGAACCGATACGAAGTGGTGCAGAAGCACCGCCATCGACAGGCAGAGCCACCGGGCGGTCGACCACCGAGTGGTCGACCGCCCGAGCAGCCTCAGGCGCGGAGCTGGGCCCCGATCCCCACGGTCGCCGAACCACCCAGCTCTGCGTCCTCCTCGTCGGTGAGGAGGCGCGAGCGGATCAGGAAGCGCACGCCGTTCGGGCTCTCGAGCGAGAAGCCCGCCCCCCGACCCGGGACCAGGTCGATGGTCAGGTGCGTGTGCTTCCAGTAGCCGAACTGCTCCCGGCTCATCCAGACGTCGATCGGCTCGGAGGTGGCGCCCTCTGCCGTGTCGACCGCGATCTGGCCGAGCAGGACGTCCGCGTCCCCGGTGATGAAGTCGCCCTTCGGGAAGCACATCGGCGACGACCCGTCGCAGCAGCCGCCCGACTGGTGGAACATCAGCGGGCCGTGCTCGTCACGCAGCGTCCGGAGCATGTCCGCCGCGAGCTCGGTGACGGCCACCCGGGACGGCTTTCCCGTCACCGGCTCCCCCATCAGAAGAAGCCGAGCTTGTTCGGGTTGTACGAGACCAGCAGGTTCTTGGTCTGCTGGTAGTGGTCCAGCATCATCAGGTGGTTCTCGCGCCCGATGCCGGAGGACTTGTAACCACCGAAGGCCGCGTGCGCGGGGTACTGGTGGTAGCAGTTCGTCCAGACCCGGCCGGCCTGGATGTCGCGACCCGCGCGGTACGCGGTGTTGATGTCGCGCGACCACACGCCGGCTCCCAGGCCGTAGAGCGTGTCGTTGGCGATGGAGATGGCCTCGTCGTAGTCCTCGAAGCCGGTCACCGACACGACCGGGCCGAAGATCTCCTCCTGGAAGACGCGCATCTTGTTGTTGCCCTGGAAGATCGTCGGCGCCACGTAGTAGCCGCCCGACAGGTCGCCGCCCAGGTCGACGCGCTCGCCGCCGGTGATCACGCGGGCGCCCTCGGCGACCCCGATCTCGAGGTAGGACAAGATCTTCTCGAGCTGGTCGTTGCTGGCCTGGGCGCCGACCATCGTGTCGGTGTCCAGCGGGTTGCCCTGCACCATCGCCTTGACCCGGTCGGTCGCCGCCGGCAGGAACGCGTCGATGATCGAGTTCTGGATGAGCGCCCGGCTCGGGCAGGTGCAGACCTCGCCCTGGTTGAGCGCGAACATGGAGAAGCCCTCGAGCGCCTTGTCGTAGAACGCGTCGTCGGCCCGGCTCACGTCCTCGAAGAAGATGTTCGGGCTCTTGCCACCGAGCTCGAGCGTCACCGGGATGAGGTTCTGGCTGGCGTACTGCATGATCAGCCGGCCGGTCGTGGTCTCGCCGGTGAAGGCGATCTTGCGGATCCGCGACGAGCTGGCGAGCGGCTTGCCGGCCTCGACCCCGAAGCCGTTCACCACGTTCAGCACCCCGGGCGGCAGCAGGTCGGCGATCAGCTCCATCAGCAGCAGGATCGACGCCGGGGTCTGCTCGGCCGGCTTGAGCACGATCGCGTTGCCGGCGGCGAGCGCCGGGGCCAGCTTCCAGGTCGCCATCAGGATCGGGAAGTTCCAGGGGATGATCTGCCCGACGACGCCGAGCGGCTCCTGGAAGTGGTACGCGACGGTGTCGTCGTCGATCTGGCTGCTGTGGCCCTCCTGCGCGCGGATGGCGCCGGCGAAGTAGCGGAAGTGGTCGACCACCAGCGGCATGTCGGCCGCCAGGGTCTCGCGGACCGGCTTGCCGTTCTCCCAGGTCTCCCCCACCGCGAGCATCTCGAGGTTCTGCTCGATACGGTCGGCGATCTTGTTCAGGATCACGGCGCGCTCGGCGACCGACGTCTTGCCCCAGGCCGGCGCGGCGGCGTGCGCGGCGTCGAGGGCGAGCTCGATGTCCTCGGCGCCGGAGCGGGCCACCTCGCAGAACGTCCTGCCGTTCACCGGCGAGGGGTTCTCGAAGTAGCGGCCCTTGACCGGGGCGACCCACTCGCCGCCGATCCAGTTCTCGTAGCGGGACCTGTAGGAGACGACGCTGCCGTCGGTCCCCGGGTTGGCGTACACAGTCATGCTCTCGCGACTCCTTCGTCGACGGGGCGGCCGTGCCCGACGCGCGGCGGACTACGCCCCTGCCCCTGACCGTAGGCCGAGCAGGGTTGCCGCAACGTTGCGCCCCACGGACCTCCCGCTCGTCGAGAGGCTCAGGACAGCAACCGGTCGAGCTCCACCAGGTGCTGCTCGACGAACGTCCGGCGGGCCGAGCCCGCCGGCAGCGCCTGCGCCGCCGCCGTCCACACCTCGTGGTCCTCGCGGCCGTCGGGGCTCTCGGCGTACGCGAGCAGCGCCTCGGGGTCGCCGCCGCCGACGAGCCGTCCGCGCAGCAGCAGGCGCAGGTCGTCGCGGAGCTCGACCACCCCGGGCGCCTCGGAGGAGGGCAGCACGGGCCCGACGTACGCCGCGGCGGCCTCCCGCAGCCGTCCGGCCTCGAGGGCGAGACGGACCCGCGCCACGTCGGTGTCCAGCGGGAGGCGGAGCGCGTACGGGCGCGAGCCGAGCAGCTGCTCGCCCAGGGTCGCGCGCAACCGGGAGATCTCGGCCCGCACGGTGACCGCCGACCGCCCGTGCGTGGAGAGGGCCGCCTCGAGCTCGCCGCCGCTGAGCCCGGCGCGGTGCTCCGACAGCACCAGGACGATCTCGCTGTGGCGCAGACCGAGGACGGTGCTGCGACCGGCACGCACCAGCAGGGCCTGCGGACGGCCGAGCACGCAGAGCCGTCCCGGTGCCCCCGGTCGACGGGCTGTCCGACCCGGGTCGTGGCCGCGCAGGCGGTCGATCCGGAGCTCGGCCTCGGCCGCGGCCACGGTGGCCCGGACCAGGGCCAGCGTCTGCGGGCCCGCCACCTCCACCCCGCCGGTGATGTCGAGCGCGCCGAGCACGACCCGGGTGTCGGGGTCGCGGATCGGGACGGCCGTGCAGCTCCACGGGGTCACCGAGCGCACCAGGTGCTCGGGACCGAGGATCTGGACGCCTCGACCGGTGCGCAGAGCCGTCCCGGGGGCGTTCGTGCCGGCGCGAGCCTCGCTCCAGTCGGCCCCGGCGACGAAGTGCATCCCCTCGGCCCGCGCCCGCAGGCCGACGTCCCCCTCCAGCCAGAGGATCTGGCCGTGCGCGTCGGTCACCGCCACCATCAGCCCGGCGTCGGTCGCCGCCTCGACGAGCAGCCGGCGGATCACGGGCATCGTGCGGGCCAGCGGCGAGCGTCGCCGGAGCTCGTCGAGCGCGACCGCGCCCAGCGGCACCGGGACACCGCCGGTCTCCGGGTCGAGACCGCCGGCCAGGCTGCGCCGCCAGGAGTCGGCGACCAGCGGCCGTACGGTCTCCGCGATGCGGCCGGTCGCGAGGAAGTCGTCGTGGGACGCGGCGAGGGCACGGGTGAGCGAGACCGCGTCGGAGCCCGGAGGCACAGCGGGAGCGTCGGCGCCCCTCACGACGACCCGCTCGTCATGGACGAAGGATAGTGCTGGACCGAGGGCCAGGTGCCCTCGCGCGCAACCTCACCAGACGGAATGATGTGGCCATGGACCTGACCCACCGCGTACGCGTGCCGGCCCCGCTCGACGAGGTGTGGGCCGCCGTGCTCGACCCGGGACGCATCGGCGCGGTGCTGCCCGGGGCGACGGTGGACACCGCGTCCGACCAGACGTTCACCGGCGCGATGAAGATCAAGCTCGGGTCGTCCCTGCTGGCGCTGGTGGGCAGCGGCCACTACCGGTCGCGCGACGACGGTGCCCACCGGGTCGTGGTGACGACGACCGCCTCCGACCGGCGGGGCGACGCCGGCGTGGAGGCGACGCACACACTCACCCTGACCCGGGTCGGCGAGAGCCGCGCCGAGACCGACGTGACCGTGCAGACGTCGATGACGTGGAGCGGGCGACCAGCCCGGCTGGGGGACGGCGTGGTCGTCGACGCCGTCGACCGCGTGCTCGACGTGACCGGCACCCGCATCGCCGCGCGGGTGGCCGAGGGCCTGCCGTGGGCGCCGGCCGCCGGGGAGGAGACCGCTCACGACGACGAGCGCACCGTGGCGGCCGTGGTCGACCACCCGGTCGAGCTCGGCGGCGATCTCGGGTCCGTCGACGAACCTGCGGGCCCGGGCCGCCCCGAGCCGCTCCCGTCGCCCTCGCCCGGTCCGGCGCCACGACCCCCGCAGTACGTCTACCGGCCGTACAGCAGCACCGCCGAGCCGCACGCGGACGTCGCCCGCACGCTGGGCGGGCTGAGGACCAGCCGGCTCCTCCCCTACGCGGGCCTGGGCGCCCTCGCGCTGTTCGTCGCCGTCTCCGTCGCGCGCCGGGTCCGGCGCTGAACCCGACCAGTCGCCCGCCGCGACCCGCGTGGACCGTGACCGCCACCGTCCTGCTGCACCGCGAGGGCCGCTGGCTCCTGACGGTGCGGAGCGCTGACGTGGACGACGCGGCGGGTCAGCTCGGTCTGGTCGGCGGCCACGTGGAGGACCCGGCCGCCGGCCAGCCCGGCGTCCTGGAGGCCACGGCGCGGCGCGAGGCGGCCGAGGAGGTCGGGCTGAACCTCAGCGACGTCGTCCTGACCTACCTGGAGTCGGAGTTCTTCACCACCGACGCCGGGGCCGGCCAGGTCACGGTGTCGTTCCTGGCCGCCGCTCCCGCAGACCAGGAACCGGTCGTCGCCGACCCCGCCGAGCTCACCGCCGTGGGGTGGTGGAGGCCCGACGAGGCCGGCGCGGACGACCGTTGCCCGCCCTGGCTGCCCGCCCTGCTCGGGCGGGCCGAGGCTGCCTCGTCCCGGGGAGCGCTGGAGGAACCAGCCCCCCGGGGATGATCAGCTCCCGACGGCCTGGGGCTGGCGCTCGCTCGTGATGGTGCGCGACTCCCCGTTCACGTCGATCCGGATCTTGCGGGGCTTGGCGCGCTCGGCGACCGGGACGGTCAGGCGCAGGACGCCGGCGGCGTACGCCGCGTCGATCCGCTCGAGGTCCAGGTTGTCGCCGAGGACGAGCTGGCGGCTGAAGACCCCGCGCGGACGCTCGGCCGCGAGGAACTCCCCGTCCCGCCTCTCCGGCCGCTCGGCGCGGACGGTCAGGACGTTGCGCTCGACGTCGAGGTCGATCGAGTCCGCCTCCACGCCGGGCAGGTCGAACTCGATGACGAACGCGTCGTTCTCGCGCCAGGCGTCCATGGGCATCAGGGTGGGCCGGGCCGAGGTCCCCAGCAGCTGCTGGCTCAGCCGGTCGAGCTCACGGAACGGGTCGGTACGCATCAGGACCATGAGAGACACCTCCTGTGGACGAATGATTGGTCCGTGGCACTCGGTGGAGAAGGTAATCTCTACCGCTCACCACACATTCATGATAGTAAGCACTACCAGCGATGCGCAACCCGGTCTCGAGGAGAGCTGATGGCCGATCCGGACGGGCAGGACCACGCGGGGGCCGAGCCCGGGCAGGGCGTCTACGGGATCTCCGTCGTGTCCGGCCTGCTGGGCACCGGCGTGCAGAACCTGCGGGCGTACGAGCGTGCGGGTCTCGTCAACCCCGACCGCACGGCCGGCGGCACCCGGCTCTACAGCCCCGACGACGTCGCACGGCTGCGGCGGGTCCAGCGGCTGCTGACCGACGGGCTGAACCTGACCGGCATCGGGCGGGTCCTCGACCTCGAGGACGACGTGGCCGACCTCCGCCAGCAGCTGGCGCAGGCGCGCGAAGCCGACGAGCCCGGCGCCGCGCCCTAGACCCTCAGTCGCAGGACAGCACCCGGAGCCGGACGGTCTCGGGCAGGTCGCGGAGCCGCTCGGCGAGGTCGGACCGGACAGGACCCACGGTGTCGGTGATGACGTAGCCCAGCTCGCCGCGGGTGGAGAGCGTCTGGCCCTCGATGTTGACCCCGGCGTCCCCGAGCACCGTGTTGACCCGGGCGAGGACCCCCGGGACGTTCCGGTGCACGTGCAGGATGCGGCTGCGCCCCGGCTCCACGGCGGCGATCACCTGCGGCAGGTTGACCGACATCGTCGTCGCCCCGCCGGTCGCGTAGTCGCCCAGCTTGAGGGCGACGAACCGGCCGATGTCGGACTGCGCCTCCTCTGTCGAACCGCCGACGTGCGGGGTGAGGATGACGTTCGGGATGTTCTGCAGGCTGGAGACGAAGGGGTCGCCCGTGGTCTTGGGCTCGTCGGGGAAGACGTCCAGCGCCGCACCGGCGATGTGGCCCGACAGCAGGTTGTCGCGGAGCGCCTCCTGGTCCACGACGATGCCGCGGCACAGGTTGAGGAACAGGCTGCGCGGACGCATCTTCGCCAGCTGCTCCGCGCCGAAGAACCCGGCGTTGCCCGCCCGGCCGTCCACGTGCAGGCTCACCGTCTCGGCCACCGCCAGCAGCTCGTCGAGGCTGTCGCAGCGCTGGGCGTTGCCGAGCGCGAGCTTGTCGGCGACGTCGTAGAAGTAGACCTTCATGCCGAGCGACTCGGCGACCACGGAGAGCTGGCTGCCGATGTTGCCGTAGCCGACGATGCCCAGCGTGCGGCCACGCACCTCGTGCGCGCCCTTGGCCGACTTGTCCCAGACGCCGGCGTGCATCGCGGCGTTCTTGTCGGTGAGGTGGCGGGCCAGCGAGATGATCTCGGCGATGACCAGCTCGACGACGCTGCGGGTGTTGGAGAACGGGGCGTTGAACACGGCCACCCCCCGCTCGGCGGCCGCCGCCAGGTCGATCTGGTTGGTGCCGATGCAGAACGCCCCGACCCCCAGCAGGTCGGGCGCCGCCTCGAGCACGCGCCGCGTGACGTTGGTCTTGGAGCGGATGCCGAGCAGCTGCACGCCGGGCATGCGCGAGGCCAGCTCCTCCTCGTCCAGGGCGCCCTTGACGGTCTCCACCTCGATCCCGCGCTCGCTGAGCAGCCGGATGCCCTCGGGGTGGATGTTCTCCAGCAGCAGCGCTCTCACGCCTGCAGTCTAGGAAGCCGACCTCAGCGGTCGGCCGGGATCTCGTGCCCGACGGTCGACGGGGCCAGCTCGGCGTAGCTGCGCCAGGGTCCACGACCCTCGGCGCGCAGCAGCGCGTCGAGGCAGGCCGCCGTGAAGACCTCGGCAGCGGCCTCCAGCAACGTGTTCAACGCGGGCACGTGCCCGGCCCAGCCCCGGTCGTGGTCGTCCGACAGCGGCCGGCGACCCGACGCCAGGCAGAAGACCGTGTCTCCGTCGACCATCGAGTGCACCGGCGCGACCGCGCGGGCCAGGCCGTCGTGGGCGACCGAGGCGACCTTGCGGGCCTGGGCCTTGGTCAGCGTCGCGTCGGTCAGGACCACCCCGATGGTCGTGTTCAGCGAGGGCGCGGAGCCCGACCGTGCCCGTTCCAGGGCCACCCGCTCGTCAGTCGTCGGGGTCCGCAGCCGCCCCGACCGGTCCGCCCACAGCCGCCCGGTCGTGGGGTCGACCGCGGAGCCGGCCGCGTTGACGACGACGAGAGCGGCGACGCGGGCCCCGTTCGGCAGGGTGGCCTCCGCCCAGCCCACGCCGCCCTTCAGCCCGCCGCACGTCGCACCCGTCCCTCCTCCGACGCAGCCGCGCTCGGGGTCCTCGGGCCGGACGGCCTCGAGCGCCGCCTGCCCGAAGCCGGCGTCGGGCCGGTTCCGGAACGTCCCGCCCCGACCGAGGTCGAAGATCACCGCCGCGGGGACGACCGGGACGATCTCACCCGGCGCCGCGCCGACCGGGAGACCGATGCCGAGGCCCTCGAGGCCCGCCATCACGCCGTCGGCGGCCGCCAGCCCGTACGCGCTGCCACCGGTCAGCACGACCGCGTGCACCCGCTCGACCAGCGCGGACGGGTCCAGCAGGTCGGTCTCGCGCGTGCCGGGACCGCCTCCGCGGACGTCCACCCCGCCCACCGCACCGGCGCGGGCCAGGACGACGGTCGTGCCCGTCAACCAGCCGTCGCCGTCGGCCGTGGCGTGCCCCACCTCGAAGCCGTCGATCACCGCGACTCCCCGCGCCACCGCTCCATGGTCGTCAGGACGTGACCTTGTAGAGCGAGGAGCGCATCGAGAACTTGCCTTGGAACGCGGAACCGGTGACCGTCTTCGTGCTCTTGCTGCCGACGATCTCGATGCTCAGGACGCGGCCGCCGTACCGACCCGAGCCGTCACGCTTGGTGATCTTGAGCTTCTCGACCGTGCCGACCGAGGGGTAGGCCTTCGCGACCGCCTTGGCGGTGATCTTCTTGCTCCAGGCCTGCGACCGGACGACGCCGTCGTACGGGTCGTCCTTCTCGCGCAGGTAGGGGTAGCCCCCGCTCGACATCGCTCCCCCGTTCGACGACGCGAACTGGGTCAGCGCCACCTGCCCGCCGTAGGTCACGATCGTCCCCGCGGTCGCCCTGGCCGCCGCGGTGCCGGCCGTGGTCTCCCGGACGATGCGCGTCCCGCCCGAGGTCGTCGTGGCCCTGCCGCCGTAGACCTGGCACGACGTGGTGTCGCAGATGTCGTAGCCGCTGTGGCTCGAGAAGTCACGCGTCCGGATCGCGTACGAGCGCGCGGCGACGGCCTGGGCCCGCACGGCGTCCGGAGCCCACGAGGTCGGCATCTCCGACGGCACGACCGAGCGCACGTAGTCCTCGAGCTTGACCTTGTTGACGGTCCGGCCGCCCGAGCCCCGCTTCACCAGCGAGACCGAGCCGCGGTACTCCCGGGTCGCGCCGTTCGGGATCCGCACCTTGACCACCTTGGCCTTGGTGGAGAAGTACCACGTGCTGGTGTCGAGCTTGGTCGAGAGCGTCGTGTAGTCGCCGTCGGCGTCCTTCCAGGACAGCCGGTAGCCCGAGCCCGACCGCTTGATCCGCCAGGAGCGGTACTTCGACCCGGTGGGCAGGGTGAGGCTGTGGTCGTTCGAGTCGTAGACCTTCAGGCCTTCGGCCGGCAGCACCCGCAGGTTGTCGTCGTCGTCGGCGGTGATCCAGACCTTGATCGTCGTCGACGAGCTCAGGGTCTTCAGCGTCGTGCCCGGGTAGTAGAAGGCGAGGATCTGGTCCCAGGCCAGTCCCTTCTTGGCCGCGCCGTACGCGCCGTACTGCGACATCCCGTGACCGTGGCCGTAGCCCGCACCCTTGATGACGAACTCGCCGTCGGACGGCTTGACCGCCGAGTCGGCTTCGGCGCTCGGCGCGTTCACGGCACCCATCAGCAGCAGCGAGCCGGCGGCCAGCAGGCTCGCCCCCGCTCTGACGAGGCGGGCGTGGTGGGAGAAGCGGGCACGCGTCATCGGGGCCGTCCTGGGGTTCGGGGCTCGGGCTTGCCCAAGGTTTCACGAAGTCAAGCGCGACACGCCAGAGAGGGAGAAGAAAAGCTTGAGGCTGGTGTGACAGAAGTGCCGCACGCTACCGCTCGCGTGTGGGCTGGAGCACACGCGGTCCCCTCGATTTGAACGGCGCGAGAGTCTCGCGTAACTTGGTGTTCACCGGCGCGGGGTGGAGCAGCTCGGTAGCTCGCTGGGCTCATAACCCAGAGGTCACAGGTTCAAATCCTGTCCCCGCTACAA
>Ga0210040_10001117_pt1 | contig 41640 bp, 71 predicted proteins | sample CryGeyCG12114_NA_FD_185462 | JGI IMG/M metagenome (GOLD analysis project Ga0210040, IMG submission 185462) | Groundwater microbial communities from aquifer - Crystal Geyser CG19_WC_8/21/14_NA (SPAdes) (version 2) | ecosystem: Environmental > Aquatic > Deep subsurface > Groundwater | place: USA... | reverse complement strand
CATCTGCTCAAGCCGGCTGACCGGGGGCGGCATTGCACCGCTCTGCCCGGCCAAACCGTCCGTCGAGATTGGTTTCGGTACGGCGTGAAGGTACGCCATGTACCGAACGAATAGGGTTAGGCGGCGTGAGAGGCCGCTTTGAAGTTTCCCCAGTCGGCTACGAACTTGCTGACTTGGCGGGTGATGTAGCCGAGGTGCGGGTCGCCATAAACGGCCCTGAACAGGTCGCTGCCCTGCTTGTCGCCGCAGGTCAGCCCCTCGAACTGCACGGTGAGGTCGGCCAAGTCCTCGGTCGTCTCGGCCAAGCGCTCTTCCGCCGTCGGGGCAGTGATCTTGCCCTCGTTGTCATTCATGCGCTTAATGGCGCGGGCGCCTTGGCGGCTTTCAACCGCGCCGAACTCGCGGCTGCCAGGGCCGTGAAGAATGACCCGAACCGGCTTGTCGCCATCGTAAAGGGGCTCGCCAGTCGCGCTCTTCAGATGGAGAGCGCCCGTGCCGGCGACCTTGAGAGTCGAAACGTCCATGATAGTGCCTTTCGCGGGAAGGGTGTTCCAGCTCGCTCTGCTGCCCGCGACGGCGGGAGCGAGCTGGAACATAGGATAGGCCGGCGTCGCGGGCGCCGGATCAGTTAGGCGCCAGGAACGACCACAAGGTTCTTCTGGAACACCATGGTCGGCTTCACGGTGTTCACCGCCCCAGCCGCCCCAACACTGTACGGAAAGCCCAGGCAGATGAACTGCGTGTAGATGACCGTGTTGTCCTGAAGAGTGATCTCCACGGAATAGTTCTTCTGCGTCTTGTCGTCCGCCGCGGTGCGGAGCAGGGTCTGTCCGGCGTCAGACGGATCCAGCGCGATCGTCGGGCTGATTCCGCCGTTGTCCGCAGGCCCCTTCAGCTTCAGCTTCGGCCCATTGAGCGGCTGAAAGGCCACCTCTTCGTAAGTGGCGCCGAAGTCTCCGAGACCCTCGACGTTCGCAATCTCGGTGTGAGTCAGCGCGGCATAGCCAGTCGCGTCGAAGGTGGCTGGCGACGCAGCCGAAATGGCGAGCTTCGTGCCCGCACCAGTGCTCATTCCCATATTATGTCTCCTTGGTGGCGAGCCGGGCTAGCCGGCGGTCTTCAGCCCGTTACCGAGCGGAATAGGTTAAGCTTCGGCCTTGCCCTTGGAGGCAGGCTCGGGCTTGCCGATCAGGCCAGCCGCTTCGTAATTAGCGTGGGCGCCAGCATCGAACTCGTGTTCCTTGCCGCCCTCGAAGGTTTCCCCGGTGCCGGCATCGGTGAACGTCTTGGCCGCAAAGCCCTTCTTCTTGCTCATGAGTGCTACTCCCTAGTGGTGATTAGATGGTCCGCACCGTCATGGTGCTGCCGGCTACGGAATGGCGCGGAAGCGGATGAAGCTGCCTGCCGCGATGGTGACCAGCGATGACGCGACTTCGGAGCGGAGCATGACCCGGAACATGCCAGTCGGCGTTGGACCAGTCTCGAACTCGGCCGACAATCCCCCCGCCCAACTCCAGTTGGTATTTGGGTGGCCGGTGCTCGCGGCGTAGGTTTCCCCCCAAGGCTGACCGTAAGCTCTAATGCTGCTGGTCGCAGTGATTGATGCCCAGACTTCTGAGGTGCCGTCATTGCAGCCGGTTGGCCATGCGATGCCCGGCTGGGCGCCTGTCGTCGTGACAGCGGTCCGCAGGCGAAGGGAGCCAACAACTTCATACCGCGTATTTGCTGCCGGAGTGAACGCCAGTGGCGAAGCCGTGCCCGTCGTCGTGTTGTTGGTGAAGCCGGAGGTCAGTCGAACGTAAGTCCAAGGATCCGAACCGCTTGGCAGCGCCGAAACCGGCGCCTTGTAGTGCGTCCCGGCCCGATCAATGATCAGATTGTCGGTCGGCAGGATCGCCACGTTACGGAGCCGTGGCTAGGTTCGCGATGCTGAAGCCAAGCTGCTGGCCCGAAAGCGTCAGCGGATTGGTGGCCGCCGTGCCCGCCAGGGTAACAGGGGCATGGCTCGCGCCGCGGATGGCGTCGAGGTCGGTCACCGCCGTCACGGTCAGGAAGCCGACCTTGTTGAACTGCGCCGGCAGCATCAGGCCCGCGTTGGTCGCGTCTGCCGCCGGGAGCGTTGCGTCGAGGCCCGTGTCGCTGATGACCACGCCGTTGGTGGCGCTCGGCGAATAGGTGAGGTTGGTCGCGCCGCCGACCGTGATGTCGAGGCTTTCCTGCTCGGCAATCTTGCGCCAGGTGCTTGCCGCCAGCCACTGATAGATCGCCCAGCCGGAGCTAACAGTCGGGTCGGCGGTTGCCGTGTCGACCATCACCCGGTCGCCGACGCTAAGGCCGGTCAGGGCGTTGCGGGCGGCAATGTCAGCCACCCGATACTCGCTCGTTCCCAGCGCGCCTGCGACATACGCCAGCACGTCCGCGCCGCTGGTCTTGTAATGCACCCCTGATCGGGAGAGCATGAATACGTCAGAGCCCAAGAATGCCATGCGTGCTTCCTTTTAAGGTGCCCAGTCCAGGTTCTCGATGACTGCGGCTGGCTCGCCCGCAACCGGGGCAGCCGGCGGGCTCACCTGCTCGCTGGCGGTGCTTGCGGCATCGTAGCTGACCCGGAAATCCTGGGTTTGTTCAAAGCTTGAGGCGGGTCCAAGCACGTCCGGTCCGGTGCCAGCGGTCAGAACCGACACTGACTGGCCGCCGCCGATCGCCCCCGTTCGTCCCGCGCAGGTGTTCTTCACCAGTTGCACGATGCGGGTCTGCTCGCGATAGCTGTTCGCCCGCACCGTGACTGAGATCCGCTCAGTCGTTCGCACTACTTCCCCACGACGGAGCGATTGGCGCTCAACGGAACTGACCAGCCGCACCAGCAGCGCGGGCAACGCAATGGCGTCGGGCAACGCGCCCGCCTTGATCCGCTCGATCGGCACCGCAGCGACCAAGTCCGCGTTGTTCATCAGCAGGTGTCCGATGATGTGAACGCCGGTCATTCGCCGCTCCCCACCTCGTCAGGGCCGGTGATGCCCGCCTTGCTGACCCGGCTGTTGATGTAGCTCTGAGCCGCCGCGATTGCTTCGGAGGCCTTCATGTCCAGCGCGGGGCGAAGAAACGGACGAGGCCGGGCGCCGGGGTGGAAGACCGTCGTGCCGGCGAACTGCCCGTTGATGACCAGCGAGCCTTCCTTGGCCTGCTTGTTGATCCGTCCGACGCTCCGCCCCTCGCGCTGGCTTTCGTCCACGCTGATAAAGTGCGGCGCCGTGCCATACTCGAGCCACGGAGCGATGTAGGCCCCGGGTCCTTTTACCTGCACCCGGGCCGTGACCCGCCCGTCTGCCGTTGTCACCCGCGTCTTGATTGCGTCCCGAACCTCGGATGAGGCAACCTGCAGCTTGGCTTCGTCGGCAACGACCTTCGCCGCCACCCGTCCAGCGCCCCGCAACAGCTTGCGCTCGACCTGGTCGGGCAGTTGAGCAAGGAACTGGCGAACATCGCCCTTGCCCTTCACCGTAGGCATCAGCCAGCGCTTCCAGCCGTGCTGTAATCTTCGACCATGAACTCCAGGACTTCACGACGGCCCATCTCGGCGGGTCCAGCTACGACCTGCATGATTCGCGAGCCCATGACGAACCGCATGGCCGGGGTGATGTCGTCCCTCCACCGGATCCGGACCCGCGCCGGACGAGTGGCGATGTTCAAGCCATCCGCCAGGCGTTCACCGCGGCTGGGCAGCATATCCTGCACCTCTGCCGCGACTTCAGCGACCAGCGACCATCCGCTTGCCCCCGCGCCGTCGAAACTGTCGTCGCTGGTGGGGCGCTCGATGCGGATGCGCTGCCGCAAGCGACCCGCGGCAATCATCAGACCGCAACCCACATGTGCGGCCCCAGCAAAGACGCTGCGGCGAGTGGCATTTCGTGCATCTGCCGGTCGCTAACCGCCTCCCGGTTGGCGAAGGCATGGGCGGTCAGCATGCGAACCGCCAGCACCACGTCGGCATAGCCCTCCAGGTTCAACAGCCCGGCCGTAAACCTTACCTTCACAGCGCCATATGAACTAGGCCAGGCGGAACCAAATGACGGCAACAGCCAGTTGCCGGACAGCCTTGTGCCCGTGTATGTCGCCGCCATTCCGTCGCCTGCGACATAGGTCACCGTGTCGACGGAATGGACCGGGCGGGCTGGCAAGTCTCGCGGGAAGGCTGTCCCCTCCCACTCAAACTCACCCGGCGTCAGGATTAGGTTGGTAACGCGCTCCACATGAGCAACCGCGGCATCCCTGAACGCCTTAATCAGGTTGTCATGGCCAGTGTAGGCATCCTCCACCTCACACTGAGCCTTGGCGTCCGCAAGCGGCAACACCGCCTCCCCGTCGAAGGCAGAGAGGCGGCGCAGCATGGGTTAAGCCTTCCGGCCAGTACGGGCGCGGCTGGCTGGCGTGACCGCCTCGACCCCGCCCAGCTTGGTTTCGTCACCGTCAGCAGCCTCGGCCGCAGCAATGTCCTTCGACACGTCGTTGACCATCGACTCGTGAACGGCAACGCCGCTGCGTTCGTCGATGATAACGCCCTCGTTGTTGGCTTCATTGTTGTGGAAAATGCCACGCTTGTCGTTGTCAGCCATGTTGGCCTCCTATGCTGAATGGGGTGGTGGGGAAGAGCTTCCATCCCTCCCCCACCGGCATCACTTAGACGACACGCCCAAGGTCGCCGTAGATGATCGCCTGCGGGCGGTAGATCGCGAGGGCCAGGCGCTGCTCCGCACGAATCGTCACCTTGTTGCGGATGAAGTTATCCTGGTCCTCGGTGCTCGCTTCGACCGTCGCGTTCTGGCGGTCAAAGATCTGAGCCGCCAGGTTGAACGCACCCACCAGCGCCTTGTCGATGCCAAGAGCCTGCGTCGGAACAACGGGAAGACCCCACAGCGAAGGCGCGAGATTGCCCTGCGGATTGCCGATCAGATACTGACCAGTGGTGTCCTTCGCCATTTCGATCGCTGCCAAGTCGATCGGATTCATGACGATGCCGTTGGCCGGGTACTCCGCCAGCGCAACCTGCAGAACCATCAGGCGCAGGACGTCGAGGGGGCTGGTGGCCGTGAGGCCACCAGGCGCAGCATATGGAGTGGCCGCGCTGACGAGGCCCTGCATGTTCTGGCCGGTGTTGTTGCCGTTGAGGAGCTGCTGCTCTTCGGCGTAGGCCAGACCATACCGCAGGCGGTTGTCGATGATCGAGCGAAGCTGCGGCACGTCGGCAAGCACCTGCACCGAAGCTCGCATCCAGTGAGCGATCGTGCGAACCGTGGCGGTCGCATCCTCGAACTGCAGTTCCGACTGCGGCTTCAGACCGCCTTCAGCCACCGGAGCGGCGGAGTTGGTGAACAGCTTCTCGCGCTCGTATTCGATCGAGTTGCTGTTGGTGCTGCCCTGAGCCAGCAGTGCCCGCACGGTAAGCCGGCGCTGCTGAAGCTCGACCTGCACGCCGCGACGATCGGACTGGATCAAGGCGCCAGCGGAACCCGCTGCATCCGTGCTGAGCGAGGAGATGTCCTTCACCTCGACGACCACTCGGCCACGCGGGCGCGCTTGGTCAGCAAACGACTTGAACTCTTCGGCGTCAGTGAAACGCTCGCCGGCCGTGTTCGCGCCAGTCTGTTCCACCCGCTCGCGAGCCATCTTCTGCTCGAGTTCGGTCAGCAGGCCCTTGACCTCGTTGAGGCTCGTCAGCGCCGTGTCGGCCGCGTCCTTGGCGTCCTGGGAGAGCTTTTCGCCCTTCTCAGTGCGGCCGAGTGCGTCCGTGGCAATCGCCTTGACCTCGTCGAGGCCCTTTTCGAACAGGCCCTTGGCCTCCTGAGCGAGCTGCTCAGAAGTCTTGGTTTCAATGGTCATGTTGTGTTCCTTGTGGGGTGAGTTCAGGCGCGGAGTTGCGCCCCAAGAGCGGCCCAGAAAGCCGCGTCGGGTTCATTGCCGGGCTCACCCCGGAGCAATGGTGCCAGGCCCTTGCCCGCAATCGCGGTGGCCTGGGTCTTCGAGAAGCCTGCCTCGCGCAGGAACTCCTCAAATTGTGGAAGGCTCGGCAGGTCGCCGCCGCCTAGAATGTCTTTCACGCCGGTGATGTTGGTCAGCGGGTTCATGGCAACCGTCACCAGCGAGACTTCATGCACGTCGAGAGACTTGATCTCCCGAATGTTGCCCTTCATCTGCCCGGTCGGGTTGCGGTAGCCGATCGAAAGCCCGCCCAGCGAGCCATCCTTGACCAGCTCGTAAGCCTCGCCGCCTTCCCGCGTCTTGACGCTGATCTTGCCCTCTACAAGCAGACCGCCATCGGTGTCCGTCATCCGAGCCCACTTGCCCACCGGGCGCTTGTGGTCGTGATAGAGCAGCATCGGGAGCGACGACTTGCCCTCAAGCGACTTGCGAGCGGCGCCGGGAAGGATGCGGTCAAAGCCGTAATCCACATTCCCGTAAGCCGCGGCAACGCCCTCGATGTGGCCTGCCTCGTCAAGGTTCTTGACCTCAAGGGCGAGCGATGGAGTGGAGGTGTTCATTGTTCTGTCTCCTGCCCGCTTTGCGCGATGGGCTGGTTCTGCATCTGCATCCGGGCCACGTCGCCGCCCTCGATCGGAGCGAGGTTTTCCAGCGCTCGGACTTCGTTGATGGTCCGCCAGCCGTTCTGAAGGCCGGACTGATAGAAGGCTGCCCGGCTGGCACTGTCGCCGCGCAGCAGACCCTCAAGGTTGAACTCGATCGTGACCCCGTTCAGTCGGTCCTCACGGGTCAGCAGCTGTTTCTCCAGCGCCATCTCGATCCGCTTCAGGCGCCGGCGAAGGCTGAACTTGACGAAGCCCAGCGTCTGCTGCTCAAGGCCCGTGCCCCAGCTGGTGCTATTCTCGGTGTGGCCGATCATGTGCGGCGGCACGCCGAAGATCCGGCAGATTTCCTCGACGCCGAAGCGCCGGGTTTCCAGCATCTGGGCGTCTTCCGGCGTCATGTTCAGCGCCTGGAACTTCATGCCGCGGTCAAGCAGCAGCGGACGACCTGCGTTCTTGGCACCGATAAACCGCTCACGAAGGTGGTCGTCGAACTCCTGCCGTTGCTCGCGGGTCAGCTTTACCGAGGGATCGGTGGAGAAGATGCCGCTTGACTGCACCCCGTTGGCGAAAATGGTCGAAGACGCGCTGTCCGCATGAACCGCGCTGTCAAAGGCGGCCCGGCAGACGGAAAGAACCGAAGCGCCGCTCAGTGCGTCGCCCAGCGGCCCCCGAATGTGCAGCATTGTCTGGCTGGTCACAGCCCGCTGATTGCCGCCCTCGGTCCAACGATACTCGATGTCGCCATTCGGGAGCCGGCGAGCGCGGACAACATCAGGTCGAAGAGGCGTCAGGGAAATGATGGAACCGTCGCCGCGCTTGTCCATCACGGCGTAAGCGTTGCCGTGAAGCTCGATGCCCGCTGCCATGTATTCCCAGAAGTCCAGAGCGGTCTGGTCGTAGTTCGGGCTGCTGTGCAGGATGAAGTAGAGCGTGTGATCCCGCGCCACGGTGCGAACGCCTGAGCGATCAGTGCGATAGACCATCAACGGAAGCGAAGCGATCGTCCCGCAAATCACGTTGAGGCAGCCCCATGTGGCGCTGTGTCCCGCCGCGCTGCCGCTGTTCTGCGCCCGATAGTCCATCGCGTCGGCAACGGTCACCTGATTGGTGACGAAGTTGGCGCCGTTTTCGGTTGATGCCAGACCGCCATGCCAAGCGGTGATGTCCTTCTTTTGCGGCGTCAGCGTGGCCTCCGCTTCTGCGGTCCCGCTCTGATATTCGACCGTGAAGGTGCGGCGGGCATTCATGCGGCGTAGCTCGCAATCCATTCGTCGACGTTGTCGCCACACGCCTCCGGATTACGGCTCATCAGCATGACGGCGTTGAAGCTCGCCACCAGCGGATCGATCTTGGCTTTGCCAGCGGTTTGCTTGGTGATCAGCACGGCGTTGCCCCTTTGCTCGACCTTCGCGTTCCCGACGCACCAGGTCATGAGGCCCTGGCCCGAATGCCAGAGCGTGCCGTCTTTCAGCTTGCGTTCCATGCCCCACACTGCCGACGAAAGCCGGAAGCCTTGGGAAATGCCGGTCATCTGCTCGTCCGTGATGCCGCGGCTGACCAACTCATCAACCAACGCGGCCACCCCCTGGGGGTCTAAGCCGATCGCGTTCGCATCAGGCAGCAAGCCCGCGTCCTTGATCAGCTCTATCGTGTCGGCAATGCCGAGAATATCGCCCGTCGGACTGTCGCAAAGGGTTAATGTCCCCTCGGCAATGAAGTCCTCCAGCCGCGAAACAATGTCCTTGCGGCGCTCGAACACGTCGGGCTGCGCCCATGCGTGATTCCAGAGCAGCCAATCCCGCGTCGTCTTGCAGCGGCCGAGCACCCCAAGCCCCGCAAGGTCATCCAATCCGCCGCCGTCAATCCCTGCAACCACTACTTCCGAGCGCTCCAGCAGCTCGGGCAAGGTGAGCGTAGGGTCTGCCGCGTCCGTCCAGTAGCGAGCGCCGGCCCAGGCGTCGTTGCGAAGCGCCAGCCCCACTTCCACATTGAAGTGCTGCGATGCCAGTAGCGCCAGTGCGCCGGGCTCGGCCCCGGGCTGCTCGGCCGCTAGAAGCTGGTTCCTGAGGAACTGCTCATCGACCGAGCGGCCCATGTTCGGGTTGACTAGCGGCCAGAGCTTGCGGTCTTTCCAGCCGTCGTCCTTCGCCAGTTCTTCAGGAAGCTCATAGAGGACCGCCAGCCGCGGAAGCTGGACGTTGCCGTCGCGTATGTCTCGCGCCAGCGAAAGCTCCGACTTGAAGAGGCCAACCGGCGGCTCCTTCGATTGGGTTGTGATCTGAATCATGAAGCCATCGGGTCGAGCTGCCAACGCGCCCCTGATCTCGACGAAGATTTCCGAGGCGTTCGACTTCTTGGCAAAGACGTGCGTCTCATCGACCAGAATGCCCGTCGACTTGGACCCGGTGATGACGTCTGTGTCTGCCGCCTTGATCTGCAGGGTAGCGCCCGTTCGGTGGTGCGTAAGCGTCTTGAGGTGGTCCTGCGGCTTCTTGAACACCTTGCGAAGTTCGGGGTCGGCCAGAATGATGTTGCGAGCCTGCTTGTAGGCGATGCCCGCGATTTCCTTGGTCGGAGCAATCAGCAGGAACTCGGCATTTGGCCGCCTGTTGACCAGCATGGCAACGACCATGATCGCCGCCGCGTAGCTGCTCTTGCCGTTCTTCTTCGGCACCAGCAGGAAAAGCTCCTGCACCATGCGCCGGTTCGTCTCTGCGTCGTAGGAGCCAAACAGCACCGCCACGATATCGCGAAACCAATCCCCCGCCGCGTCTTTCATGGCCGGCGTGCCGATAACGTCCGGCAACATGAGGCGATCGAAGATCCGGATTGCCTTGTCGCGCTCGGCCTCGAACAGGGGCAGCTCAGGCACGAGGCTTTCACCGGCCTTCAGCCTGCGCTCCCAATCAGGGCAAGCAGTTGACCACCCCATTACGCTGCCAGGAGTTGTGGGACGTAGGTTTTCAGCAGAACGCCCATGTCCTTGTCGCCTCGCCAGTATCCATCAATCCATATTGCCCGCTCAGCCTTCGCGCTGGCTTTCGGCTTGAAGTGCTTGCGGACGTAATGAAGAGGCATCGCAAAGGCGGAGGCTGCGTCCTGCTGATTCCGCCCCTGCTTGCCCGGACGGATTGAACAGCGAACCCATAGTGCAAAAGAGCCGTTGCCAGTTATCCGCGCAGCACGTTCGACCCGCCTATCCATTGGCTTGGAGTCAGTAACCGTGAGGCCGGGCTGGTTGATGATGCAGAGAATGGCTTCGACCAGTTCGGCGGCTATGGCCGCTTCACCTTCGCGCCAGTCGCCGTGCTGAACCGCGATATCGGTCTCACCTCGCTTCACGATAATCATTGGGCTAATGCGGCTTGGCTTTATGATGCGAACAGAGAAGCCGCCGTCGCGCTCAACGCAGGCGAAGGCCGCCTTGCCCTGAATCTCAATCCAAACCTTGCGCGCTGGCAGCACCGCCATTTCCGAGAACGGTGGAGAGTCCCGCCCCGACAAGCCTTCGACGGAGCGGTTGGCGCAGGCGGCGTGGTTCGCCATGTCCCATATTTCGGTCGCGTCAATAAACTGGTGCGCGATCAGGTCGCCGAATGCGTCCATGTCGTTGGACGCCACCGCGCGCCGCAAGTAGCGCGATGCTAGGGGCGGCATCGAAGGCCGGGTCACTTCGTCCAACCTGGGCTTGGCTTGTGCTTGAGGACGAGCCATTTGAAGAACCATTGATCTCGTGTGATTCCGCCCTTTCCGAGCAGAAGCCGAAAGGTTTGAGCGCCTTGGGCGGACTTTGGCATACCCGCTCCTTAGTTGATGGCGCTCGAGGGCGCTCCGAGATCGTCGCCCCAGCCGGTCCCGTGACCAGCGGTCTTGCTGGCGTCCGCCGCTTCCTCCTTCTTGCCCTTGGCAATGTCGCCCGGCTTGGAGTGGATGTACGGTGCCGCCGCCTGAGCCATCGCGGTCCGCAAGCGAATGTCCTGCTGATCGTCGCGCATCACAGCCAGCATGAAGTCGAGCGGGGTTTCGTCACCGCTGCTGCGCTTCGCCGCAAGCTCACACGCCTCAAGGGCATCGCGCACGGCCTTGGTCTTGCGACCAGCTCCTGGCCGCGCTCCACCTCGGGGCATTTGATTAGAACTCCTACGGACCGCTGAAATCAAACAGCACGGAATAAAACTGCGCGTGGGACGGATAGCGGTTCAGGTGGGCCGGGCCTCGCGGGGTTTGGACCTCCCCCCTCCCTTCACCGCATCTCTGCGGCTTGCTCCAGGCGCTGCTTGTGCTTGGAGTGGCAGGGCGAGCTGCACAGCGTTTCGAGGTTGGCTTCGTCCCAGAACAGCGTGATGTCGCCGCGGTGGGGCTTGCGGTGATCGCAGACTAGCTTGGAGGTATCGGACTCAAGCCGGCCACACATCTGGCAGGTGAAGCGGTCCCGGGTAAATACCGACCAGCGTAGTTTGAACCAACGTGCCGTGCGGTAGAGCGGGCGGAGCGGGTTGAACGCAGTCCGCTGACGCTCGAGCCCGGCCGCTCCGTTGGGCACTGATGTAAGCTTGGAAGGCAGCCCGCTTAATCGGGCAGGCATGGCCTTAAGCTTTCCCACTGCTCTTTCGCTCGATGGCTTCCTGCATCCGTGCCAAGCCTTCAAGCCATAGGCGAAGCATGGGGTGATCGGGGAGCTTGGTGGGCATATGGGTTTCCGCCAGCAGTTGCGCTTGAATGCCGCGTTCGCTGCGCTCGGCTGCAGAGGCGATGCTGGCGGAAGCTGTGAATGGGGTAGGTGCGGAGCAAGGTAAAGCTCTGGACGCACCAATCGGGATTGTGATGTTCTTACCACCTCTAACCGCACAAGTCAAGATGATGCTCGCGCCATGAAGCAATCGAGCAATTCGGTCACGGCACGGCGGAAGGTGCGGGTCAGCCGGCCCATCTCCCGGCCCTGGATCACCACGCGCTCAAGCACGGGCAGAGCAAGCGGCGAGATTGCCGAGCGAGCGGCCAAGTAGTTCTCCCGGGCGATAAGCTGCGCCTGGTTCTTGGCGAAGTGGTCATGGCCGAGGGATGATCCACCACCTGTGCGGCCATAGTCGGCAACGATACCGAGGCAGTCATAGCCGAGCGTGTGTGCGTCACGATACCATTGGCAGGCTGCCAGCTCTTCCTTGTTCAGCGCACCTTGAACGTGCAGGCGCTCGAGCTTGGTCAGGCGCCGGATCGTCTGCGTCCGCTTCAGGCTTTGCATGTCGCGCTGATCGGCGTCGGTGTGGTTCGCGACGTCGGTTAGCGTCCACTCTCCCCGCTTGGCCTGGACGCTGGGCAGGAGAGTGCGGGCCATGCGCTGGGCTGGGTCCTGACGCTGCCGGATCTTGGTGGAACGCTTTGCCATTATGCGGCCTCCTTCCAGTCGAACCAGTGCAGGGCAGGCGCGCCTTTGTGCGAGCGGTCCCATACGAACCACGCGAACGCGATCATCGACCCGCCACCCTTGCCTTCGTCTGTTCCGCCTCGCGCCATGCTGAGGCGACGGCTGGCGACGTGCACTCGGGCAAGCGGAGTGGAATCAAACAGCCTCTTCCGCTGCGACCCCTCAAGCCAAGCCAGCCGCAACATCATGGCTACCCGTTCAGCGCCAAGGCCTAGTGCGTGACGAACGAACTCTTCCGCCAGTTTGAAAGGCGGGTTCGTCACGATGTCCGGAGCCAAGAGCTTGTGCTCCATCAGGAAGTCCACGCGGGACTGTCCGAAGCCCCGGTCAAACAGGTCCGTGCTAACCACCTCATGGCCCGCTGCGGTCAGAACTTTGCTAATCGCACCGTCGCCGCATGCGGGTTCCCAGATGCGCTCTCCGAAAGTCTCGCTGCGAAGCAAAGCGATCGTGGCCGGCACTGGCGTAGGATAGAAGTCGTCCTTCTCCCGGTCTTCCGAAGGGATGACCGAGCGTGCATACGATTGGCCCACAATCATGCTGCCCTCCCTGCCATTCGCTCAAGTGCGTCGATTGCGCGGTTCTCAGCACCAGGCGGGACGGTCTGACCCTCTGCCTTTGCGAGGATGACTTTAGCAGCAAAGCGCTCCTCGCCGCGGTTGATGTCGGCGGTCAGCTCAAGGCGAGGGAAAAGGCGGACGTGGCGGGTCATGCTGCCTCACCGCAATCAGGCGAGCGGTTCAAGCCGAACTCCACCAGGATCGCCGCAGCCTCTTCCGGCGTCACCTTATCGGGCTTCTCAAGCCGCAGGGTCGACCGCTTCCGCTCCTCCGCCGCCCACGCCTTGCGCTTCCGCCAGATGTCCTCGACCTCGCTCAGGATGGCCGGCACGATCTCGCTGGGAAAGCGGCACTTGGCCCGGGCAGCCTTGGCCCCGCGCTCCATCAGGTCGGCAGGGATGCCCGAAAGGGTCTGGCGGGCAACCGATATCCACTGGCTGCGCTCCTCCGCAGTCATGCCGGTGGGGGCGACCAGCGTCAGGCAGGCAGTCAGCTCGGCCGTGCCATGCTTGGATCCGACCGGAACGAGGTCAGAACGTGGCGCCGGGGTCGATGCCGCGCATGGAAAGCTCGAAGGCTGCCGTGTTGCGGGAAGCTGGTTGTTGCCTGCCGCGCCCTGCGTAGCGCTGGTGTTGCCCTCGGATCCAGTTTGCGAATGCATAGTCCCAATCCTTCTTCAGTCCCTTGCCCTTCACGGGCGCCGCGTTGGCTGCCCAAGAGCGGAATGACTCCAGCTCGTCCTGAAGGGCTCCAGGCGGCCACTGGTCCACTTTGGCTTGGCAGTTGTCGGAGAGAGCGCGGGTTGGCTCCCACTCATCCGGCAAAGGATGGAAGCCATCGTTCGGCTTCGCACGCTGTGGGGAAGCTTTAGCTTTCCCACTATGGGGGGTTCCGGAGGGTTTGGGTCCAGCAGCTTGACCGGTCCGGTCAGCCTCCTTGACCCGTCCAGCAGCTTGACCGGTCAGTCTGTTTGACCGGTCGCCGTTGTGGCACTTTACCTTCGGAAGAGCCTCGATTGCCGCCACGTTCAGGCAGTATTCGACCGTATAGCCATTCGGGCTCTTGCGCTGTCCGCGCTCGCTTACGATTCCTTCAGCGATGAACCCCTTGATGGTGTCGATCACTGTCTGCTTGGAGCAGCAAAGCTCGTCAGCCATCGTCTGCTTGGCTGCCCAGATACCTGACCCGTCATCGCTTGCCTTGTCCGCCATGAGGACCAGCACGGCCTTCCGCATCGAGGTGCGAACGTCGCGCTTGTAGGCGAGCGAGATCAGGTGGTTGCTCACGCCCTGTTACCCTTCCGAGAGTTGCAGGGGCGGCACATCGTCTGGAGGTTTTCAAAGGTGGTCGGGCCACCCTTGCTCTCGGGGATGATGTGGTCGCAGCAGAGGTCGAGGTGCGAGCCGCACGTCACACAGCGATAAGCGTGCTTCTCATGGACCTGCCGGGCCAAGCCGCGACTGATCTTGTCCTTGGCGTATGCGCGGGGAAGCGGCTCGCTTTCACCCGGCCACGGCAGCCCTGCGGCCTTTACGGCCTCCTTGAGCTTGCCGAGAACCGCGTCACCCTCGCCATCGCCCCAGTGCCAATACCAGTGCAGATCGGCGGCAATGATCGAGATGGCGTCATTGAGGCGAGCAACCGCAGCCGCTTCGTTCTCAATGGCCTGCCGCGTCTCAGGCGAAAGATCGTCACGCCAGCTCACAGCGCGATCTCCCGCGGCATGTAGTCGGCAAGCCTGATGGCCCACTGGTACATCTGATCGCCGCAGGACCAGCACTTGGGCGGGGTGCCTTGGCCTTCGCTCTGGGCGCCGCAGCGGCAAGCGTATTGCGGGACGCGGACGCTCACGCGATGCGGACCTTCAGGAAGGCAATGTCCTGCCGCAGCAAGTCATCGTCGAACAGCAGCGCTTCGATGACGTTGATCGCATGGCAGACAGTGCTGTGATCGCGCTTGAACAGGCGGCCAATGAGCGGCAGCGAAAGCGGGGTCAGTTCGCGGGCAAGGAACATCGCCAGTTGCCGCGGGCGGGTCACGGTGCGAGCACGGCGGGTGCTCAGCATCTCGAATAGCTCGATCCCGTAGAAGCGGGCGACCTCGGCTTGGATCCGGGCAACCGTGGGATGCGCGCTTACGATCGGCATCGGGCACCAGGTGACCTTGATGGCGGATGCGGGGACGGCCAGGTTCATGCGGCACCGCCGATCTCTTCGGCGCTCAGTTCAAGCCGTGGCCGCTCGGAATAATGCTTGGTGACGATGAGGGTCGCCACTTGCGCGTCGTCGCGCCAGGCAATGCCGTTCAGGCCGTCAATGACCTTGGCGTAGTTGTCCACGTCCGGGCGGGTCGTCGGGCGTAGCGTGCCTTCTATGGCCGCCTCCCGCTTCTTGCCCTTGAGCGACTGCGGCATGGCGACGTAGGCGCGGACCTCGACAGCCAGTGCGCCCTCTAGCAGGTCACGGCCTGCCATCGCGTCCGCACCAGCTTGGCGGATCAGGTCTTCATACTTCCGGGTCTTGGCAGGAGTGAAAGCCCGCGCCTGCCCATTGATAGTGGACAAGCGAGGGCGGCCCTTCGCAACGGGAATGCCCGGTATGACCAGCGAAAGAACCGCCCCGGCCATGACCTAGTGCAGCCCGACCGCGTTGCGATAGGTTTCCAGCATGGCGTCGGCTTCGTCGCGAGCGTGCTTCTCCAGCTTGCGGAGCTTGACGACCTCTCGCATGGTCTTGGTCACGTAGCCGTTGGCCTTTGCCTCCGCGTAGACATCCTTGATGTCATCGGAGACGCCCTTCTTCTCCTCCTCCAGCCGCTCGATGCGCTCGATGAGAAGCCGCAGCTGGTCAGCAGCAACATTGTCGTCAGACATTCTTCTTCTCCTTGAGTTGGCCCTCCAGGCCGGGATGAGCGGGCAGACCAGCGGCAGCCCGCATTGCCCGGGCCTTGGATCGCACCGTTGCGCGGTCAGCTTCGATCCGATCGGCGTTCAGGATGCGAGCGGCTTCCGCTACCGATGCGGACTTGCGGGCGAAGGGCCACAGGTTCATGCCGGCCTCCCGATGCTGACGATGCGGTGATACTCGCCCCGTTCGTGCGGAGCGCATGGCCCTTCCCAGGCATCCCAAGCCGTTGCGGTGACCTTGACCCCTTCCAAGGTCAGCGATGTCGTCTTCTCAGGAACCTTGTCCCCGAACCCGCGCCCGGTCGGCTTGCGAGACATGATGAAGACGGAGCCCATGCGGTCGTCTTGCGAGTCACTCACAGCGAACCTCCCGTGATGCTGAAGCCATATTCGGCGGTGGGCAGCGCAACCTTGCGGCTGATGCCGACCTCGCCAGCCAAGACCTTGGCCAGCTTCTCTTCGAAGGTGAGCGGGCGATTGCGGTCGGCCTTGACCTGAGCCTCCACCGCCTGGCGAGCTTCAGCTACAGACAGGCCCTTGCTGCGAATGTCGCGGTAGGTCTGGCGATACTCGCGCGGGCACCAGGGCAGGCGAGCGTCACTGACAGCCAGTGACATCGACACCCGGCGGCGCTCATTCACCTCGGCCGTTTGGCCAAGTGGGCGAATGCGGTCCATGTGAGCACGCAGGCGCTCAAGGTAGGCGGGATCGGTAAGGCGCTTGGCCGCGGCAGCCTTGGCCGCCCGGCTACGGTGCATACTCCCCCGCTGCGTCAAGCAGACCGCCCGGAGCCGGGCCATGCGCTTGGCCTGAAACTCGGGGCACTGGTTCTGCTGGCGGGTGTTGCAAGAGCGGCAAAGCCCGGTGCGGTTGTTCGGGCCGAGCGTCGCAGCGCAGGCGGGTGTGGAGCAGGTGCGGGTCATGCCACCACCCCAGCAGCCAGCGCCTGGACCTGCTGATGACGCTTTGCGTAGACTTCGCGCAGGTCATCGCTTAGCGAAGGGTCAACGGAGAGCGCTTCCAACCTGCGGACACGAACAACGTGCTCTCGCACGGCCTCAAGGCTGTAGATTTGCTCTATCTCGCCCACGATCTCTTCGACTGAGCGCTGAGCCTTGGCCAGCTCAAGGACGTATTCGACAGCGGCATCCCGCACGAACCACTCCCGCCGACGTGGGCCCCGCAGCACGCGATGCAGCCTGCGCTCATCTTTTGCGGTGCCTGGAATCGCGCACAAAACCGCGAGATTTTCGTGGGAGGCGCAAAGAAGTTCCCGCAAGCGATGCGCTACGTCTTTCGACGAACCGATCTTAACCCACGAGCTTTGAGGGTCGCCGATGAAGTAGACGAAGCCGCTCATGCCGCCTTCTCCGCCCGGTTCAGTTTGGCCAGCGCAATGGCCGAACGGCGCTCAAGGACAGCGGCAAGCAGAGCGTCGTTTTCCGCTTCGCTAGCAATCAGCTCGGCGTCCGTTTCGACCGCGCCACCCGGAGAGTTGGGGGACCGGCTCTCCCCAATTCGATAGATCGCTGCACCAGCGGCGGGGATGACGTCAGAGCTGGCAGTGACCAGCGGCACCAGCATCACGCCCTTGGCGGCGGCAAGCGCATCAAGGGCATGGATGTCAGCGTCCAGCAGGTTGAAGGTGCAAGCCAGCCCGAGGGTGCTTTCCTCGTCACGCGCCCGGCGGATGGTCTTTTCGTCGCAGCCCGTTTCCAGAGCGACCCGAGAAGGCCCCAGCTTGTGGCAAACCCGCAGCAGGCCATCGGCAAGCAGGTGGCGGGCATCTGCGTCCGTCAGACGGGACACGGGCGGGAGGACTTGCTGGCTACGCATCGGATACTCCAGTCGAATGAACAGGGGCGGACAAGAGAGAAGCGGGGAATGGGTCGCTGTCGGGGAGGTCGCTGCCGACCTCCTGCTCGTCCTGCGGGTCGGGCAGGTGCTGGGTGCAGAGACGCCAGCAAACAGCTGCAGCGAGGACAGCGAAGCCCCCGCCAAGAGCGAGGATGACGGTCACGCGGCAGCTCGCATTGCAGCAGCCTCAGCCAACTCGATCAGGGTGGCGAGACGTGCCGTGGCGACCGCCTGCCAGTGCGGCGCAGGAATGCTGTTCGTGCGCTTCCAAGCCTTCACGGTGTTGGGGGCCACGCCGATGGTTCGGGCGAACTTCGCCGAGCCTCCAGCGCGCTCGATGATCTGCTGATGAGATGTTGAACTCTGAGCCATGCCAGCCAAGGTATAAAACATACCTGCCATCGTCAAGGGCTTTCGGTATGACGCATACCGAAGCGCTCGTTAGCCGTTACGGCATGAGCGAGCAGAGCGATCGGCTGATGGCAGCCATTAAGGACACCAAGCTGTCCATGGCTGAAATGTCCCGGCGTTGGGGCTGGAGCTATGACACGCTCAAGAGCAACGCCAATGGCAACATGCCTTTCAGCTTCAAGAAGGCTCAGGTCTACGCGGGACGGCTGAAGGTTCGAGCTGAATGGCTCTACGCCGGCACGCCACCAATGCGCGAGCCGCCCAAGCCCAGCAAGCAGCCGCCCGTCTCAGTGCCAGTCGTGGGGTGGGTCCAGGCTGGCAGCTTGGCTGATGCCTCTGCTATTCACGACATGCCCGACCTACAGGAGACGCTGGTCGAGGGCCTGCCGCCGGGGAGCTGGTTTGCGACCGACGTGCATGGAGACAGCATGGATCGCGTGTCGCCCGAGGGTTCGCGGATCATCGTCAACGCCGATGACCGTGACCTCAAGGCCGGGCGCTACTACCTCTTCAGCCTTCGCGGCGAGACGACCTTTAAGCGATACTATGCGAAGCCGGTTCCTCGTCTTGAACCGTTCTCGACGAACCCGATCAACCGAACGATCTTCCTCACTGAAGACCCGGACTGGCAGGTGATCGGCCGCGTCTATCGAAGCACGCTGGACCTCAGCTAGCCCAACAAAATTGCAAGGCGGTATTTTTTATACCGAATGCGCTTGACGCGGCACGGTATGTTTTATACCTAGTCTCCATAGCCACACAGCTGGCGATGGAGACGCACGATGTTTCTCAAGTGCTCGCATATGGGCTGCTGGAATCCAGCCTATCGCAAGAGCGGGCTTTGCTCGCGCCACGGTATTGACGCTTCCTCTGGTGGTTTGCCGGCTGACACCGGCAACGTCCGCAAGGGGGCGCCGTGCCCGACCGGGGAGGCGGGTGCGTTGAACCTCCCCACTGGGGGTGACGCATGAACGCCCGTCCCACCCTTACCATCGCTCAAGCAGGGCATACGCCGGGGCCTTGGTCTGCATCGTACAGCGAAACATCCGACGGCAAGGATTTCTGGTCCATCTACGGCGCCAACGACCGCGCTGTCACCTACATGACGCTGGGGCCGAGCAGGCGCCTTGACGCCAACGCCCGCCTGATCGCCGCCGCGCCGGAAATCTTGGATGCACTGGAGTGGATCGCGAGGCCCTATGGCTTGCTGGACCAAGCTGTCCACCATGCACCGGCTGGCTTCACTGAAGACATGCTGGAAACAGGTAGGATCGTTCGCGCCGCCATCGCCAAGGCTCGAGGAGCTGCGGCATGACTCCGCTCCCCAAGCTGGACTGCCCCGAATGTGCGGGCCTCGCTGCCGAGAACGAGCGGCTTAGGGAGGCGCTGCGGACCTCGGACGAGGCGCTCAAATATGCCCATCAAAGCGAAGAGGTTCTTTCTGCCGATAAGGATCGCCTAACCGCTGCCCTCCGCAGTATTGCCTATCTTCGCCCGGCTGGCGGCTTGGACACGGCGCGCGGGTTGCGACCAATCATCAAGAAGATTGAGCGCACCGCCCTTGACGCCCTCTCCGAACAGGAGGGCAAGTGATGACCCCGCTCCCCAAGCTGGACCCTGCCACAGCAGAGCGCATCGGTAACATCTACGAGAGCGTCCAGAACTGCACGGAATGCGGCGGTGCTGGTGAGCAGCTCATTGCCTATCGCTGGGCTGGTGAAGCCTATGGTGAGCAGGTCTCGACCGATTGCGACCTGTGCCACGGCAAGCAGGTATTCCCTTGCGAGTGCCGTTGCTGCGGCAAGACGCGCCCGATCTTCGATGACGACTGCTCTGAGTGCCGGGGTGAAACGCTCCTTGCCGATTTAGGCGATGGCCGCTTCCTCGGTGTGGACGAGGAGGACGGAGCCCGGCTGCTTGCGGCGCAGGTCTATGCGCTGGGTGGCGACTGGTCCGCTGTGGTGCCGGCATGAGCGCCGTCGCTGACCTCGCGTGGTGCGATGAATGCCATGGGCCGATCGTCCGCAAGACCAAGATCGCTATGTGCTGGGACTATCTCGGCTTCGTCATCGCGCTGCACTGGCCCCATCACTTCTTCGCATCCTGGCCACACCTTGCCGTGCTGCCGTATGCGGGAAGCCATGCCTACACCTGCACGTGTTGGCCGAAGATCGCTTACGCCCAAGACGGTGCCGCATGACCCGCCTCAAGCCCCATCCCGGCCTCCCTACCCGCAGGCTGCCCCACGATCCCAGAACTGAGGTGACGGCATGAACAATTTCATGAACCGCTTAATCGACGTGCTTTGTCCAATCGTGGCACTGACGTGGGGCGTTACGATCGCCTTTCGCATCCTTGCGACGAGTGAGGATCCCGCGCTCTGGCCTATCGTTGGGGCCGTGGGCACGTTGGTTGCCGCCGCAATAGTCGCTCGGCGCGCTTGGCGGGGTCGCAAGGCATGACCGGCCATCGCACCATGCTGACGGCGATGCAGACGCGCTCGCTCGCCCGTCCGATCCGGGTCGAGGCACTGCCCCACGATCCCAAGGCTCATGTCATTTCTTCGCCAAGCGTCACGTCATGGCTTCAGAGGAGCAACGCACGATGAGTGTTGAGCATACGCCGGGATCTTGGGTCGTCGCGTGGGCCAAGACCCATACGAAGGCCGAGCCCTATGATATCCATTCAGCTAGTGGCGAGCGGGTCCTGCGCTGGGGTTCCTTTATCAAGCCAGGCAGCGAACGCGCTTCTGCTAACGCTCGATTGATCGCCGCCGCGCCGGACCTGCTGGAAGCGCTGGAGTATCTGCTGAAGTACCATCGTAGCGGTGGCCACGAAGGCAATCACGACACGGCGCTGCTTCTAGCCATAGCCGCCACCACCAGAGCCCGAGGTGACGCATGAACGCGCCGCTTCACCCCACAGGCGTTGCCCAGCTTCGCCCTGCGTTCATCGCCTGCGCTCTGTCTGTCACCCCGCAACGGGCTTCGGACGCAGAGATGGATCTCGCACGGGAAGCGGTCGCACTGGAAGCCGAGCGCTGCGCTGAGTTCACCTACGCCGCGTTCGTTCGCAAGGGCTGCTACGATAGCGAGAGCGAGATCGGCATTGCCCTGGCAGCTATCCGGCTGGTGCGGGGGTGCGTGAAGTGAGCGGGGCGCGTCCTTCGGAACAGGCTCTCGCGGTTCCCGTCGAGCCCGCAAGCGGTCTCGCCCCTTCGGGCTTCGATCCCTCGCGCGATCTAACTTTTCGCCTGACGGACAATGTGGACCCAGAAGAGAGGCTTGAAGAGGCGGCCCTTTGGAAGGCGATGCATGACGAATACGGCTCGGAGATCAGGCCAGTGAAGGGCGACGCGCCGACAACATTTGGCCGGCTCCGGAAGCGCTCTGGCGAGACCCTCCGCTACTGGACCGACCCAGCATTTCTTACTCACTGTCGTCGATCGTTCACCGTCTGTGACTTCGCCGAAGTCCAGAAAGCCGTCATGGGCCTACACAGGGCGGGCCTTGGCGCGTTCCTGAAGTCCACCCGCGACAAGCACTGGATTGGGCGGGTCCCACTTGGGGCTGACGTTCAGCAGGTCATTGGCGAGATGGCCTTCAGCTTCATCGACGGCGGACCGCAGCTGATGGTCCAAGAACTATGCCGGATTGATAATGAGCATCGTTTCTTCGTCATTGGCCGCAACGTGGTCACACACAGTAGGAACAGCCCCGAGCTAACTCCTCTCGATTACGACGTAGCGCGACACGTCGTTCGGCCCGCTTACATGGCGCTTGCTCGCAAGGTCGCAGCCGAGATGCGCGAGCCTCATGCGGTGGTGGACATTGGCGATATCAACGGCGAGCCGGGAGTGGTCGAGTTCAACCCTCTTCACCTTGGGTCGGTCGGACTGTTCGCTTGTGACGTCCGAGCCTTGGCGAGAGCCTCACGTGCGATAGCTGTCGAAGCCCGGCGAGCGGAGGACATCGCCCAGTGAAACACACCGCCATCACCCTCTCCCAAGAGGTCAAGAAGCTCCACCGCCGCAGAGCACTTCTAGACGTGCTGCTTGTGGTCATTCTCCCCTTGCTCCTCGGCTTTGTCCTGGTGGGGCTGCTTACCCAAGGAGGGTATTGATGAACCAGCTCGTCCCCATCGCGCCGCACGAACCGCGCCCCGTGGACCTCTACCGCATGTCAACCGACGCGGCCGAGGTCTGCAAGGGTATCGTTACCGCTTCCGCCACGACCATCCAGGGTCGGCGCTTCGTCTCGGTCGAGGGGTGGCAGGCAATCGCCATCGCCCACGGCTGCGCTGCCGGTGCCCGCGATGTTGAGCGGGTCGATGGCGGTGTTCGTGCGGTGGGCGAAGTTCGCCGCATGAGCGACGGCCAGCTTATCGCACAGGCCGAGGGCTTCGTCGGAGAGGACGAGGAAACCTGGTTCGGCGGCAAGAACAAGTGGGGCAAGGAACTACCCAAGCGGAACGACTATGCGATCCGCGCTATGGCCCAGACCCGCGCCATCAGCCGGGCTTGCCGATCGGCCTTTGCCCATGTGGTCGTGATGATGAATGCCGGGCTGTCCACGACGCCGGCAGAGGAGGTTCCCCCGGGCGGTTTCGACGCGGCCCCGTACAACCCGCAGACCGGCGAAGTGCTGGAGGTCGAGGCCCGCACCGTTGCAGAGCCCGCCGCCCGCCAGAAGCTGGAAGGCCCCTGCACGTCGGCCACGGCACTCAAGACTGCGCTCAAGCAGTTCGTGCGCTCGCTGGAAGGGTGCGGCGACATTGCCGACCTCGACGCGCTGCTTGCCGATCCAGATACGGCGGCGATCCTCGGTCAGTGCGAGCGTGACTTGCCCGACTGGTGGAAGGGCGGACCATCCGTGAACCACCTCGACAACTTTGAGCCGCTGGAGAAGCGCATCGCGACCAAGCGCCGCGAGCTTGACGACCTGTCGGCCGAGAACAACCGCGCCAACGCGAACATGGGAGTAGGGCAGTGAGCAGTCTGAACAAGGTGCAGTTGATTGGTTCGCTGGGCAAGGATCCAGAGGCCCGCAGCTTCCAGAACGGTGGAGAGGTCGTGAACTTCTCCCTGGCCACCAGCGAGAACTGGAAGGATCGCGACGGCAACCGGCAAGAGCGAACGCAGTGGCACAACGTGGCCGTGTTCAGCGAAGGCCTTGCAAAGGTGGCCAAGACCTACCTTCGCAAGGGCAGCAAGGTCTACATCGAAGGCCAGCTGGAAACCCGCAAGTGGCAGGGGCAAGACGGCAGCGATCGCTACTCGACGGAAGTCGTGCTTCGCCAGTTCAACTCGGGGCTGGTGCTGCTTGACAAGCGTGACAGCGGCGGCGCGCCCGGCGCAACAACCGAACGACCCGCGCCTGTCCCAAGCGGCGGCTTTGACGATCTGGATGACGACATACCCTTCGCCACGTCCGATGCCTCGCTGGAGTGGCGGGTCGGCTGATGGCTGATGAGCCGCCCCTCTTGGCCCGCAAGGTCCTTGGCTCCCTCCGCCCGGCCAACGCCGCGTGCGAGGAAGCCCTGGCTGCCGTCGAGCCTAACACGGTTGTCCGCCTGCGGATCACCAGGACCAGCGGGAACGTGCGTCGTAACGCGCTCTACTGGTCGATCCTTGGGGTGGCGGCTCCCATGCTCGAGGAGCGCCTGGACGGACCCATGACGGTCACCATGCTCCACCGGGTGCTGAAGCGGAAGGGCGGGCTGGCAAGGCCGGTGACACTGCCCAGCGGTGAAGTGGAGTGGGACTTCGACAGCATCAGCTTCGCCAAGATGCCGGAGCCGAAGCGGGCCGAGTTCATCACTTGGTCGCTGGCCACCTTGTCGAGCTGGCTAGGCTGCTCCGTCGAGGAGCTGCGGAGCGAGGGAGAGGCGGCATGAGGGCTTGGCTTCTGGGCTGCTTCTTCGCCGTGCTGGCCGTCATCTTTTGGGATGATGAGGGCTTCCGCAGGTTGAACTTGCTCATGGCGAACGTGTGGTGGGCTGCGGCCTACATCGCGTCACGGAGGGCGGCATGAACTTCCCTCGCAAGATACCAAAGCCCGCCAAGCGCTCCAGCCGGTGGAAGAGCCAGGCCCACCTTGGCCACGTCCGTGGTCATGCGTGCTCTAACTGCGGGTTCATGCCAGCCCCGCCGGGCAAGAGCGAGGCAGCCCACGTTCGCTTAGGCTCGCACACCGGGATGCAGCAGAAGCCAGACGATCATCGCACCGTTGCTCTCTGCTCCGCGTGTCACTCCAAGCAGCACACGGGCGAGGCCACGTTCTGGCGAGAATATGAGGCGCGCACCGGCAAGTCGGTGGATGAGCTTATCGCCTTCTTCGTCCGGACCAGCCCACGTCGCCACGAAATCGAACTAGCCAAGGCAGGGGAGCAACAGCAGTGACCGATATACAGGCGCTATTGGAGCGGTTGGAAGCCAGCGCGGCTTTCGGGCGCGAACGCGTGGCAGCAACCGTTCGGCAGATGGGCCGTGATTGCGACGAAGCCGCCACCGTCATCCGCACCCTTCTGGCAAGGGAAGCAGCGATGAGAGAGGCGCTGGACGATGGCGTGGCGACCCTTGCTGCGGTTCGGGCAACCGCGAGTGGGCCTGACTGGGCAGAGTGCGCCGATCATTTCAGCGCGCTTTGCAAGGAGAGCATCGTGAAGCTGAACGGCGCCCTCAAAGCATCACCACCCCTCCCGATCCCCGGAGAACCATCATGACCAACCCTGATAGCAGCCCCGTCGAAGGGGCGGACGTGGAGCGGGTGGCTCGGGCGCTGGTGCCCGTCTTGCATGGCAGCCGAGAAGACGAGTTCGGGTACGATCTGCCCGACATGCAGTTCGATGACCTCTCGCCGGAATGGCAGGAGCGCCACCGCGATTACGCCCGCGCCGCCATCGCAGCCCTGCAACGTTCTGCGCTCACCCCCGAGAGGCTAGTCAGCAATCTCGCGCTGAGCGATGATGCCAAGCAAGAGATCGACCGCCTGCTTCGGACGCCCGGCATTGTTCAGCCGATCCTTGTGGGAGCCGACCAGGCAAACAAGTGCCCGGCTTGCGGCGGTGCGGCCTTCAGCGTTGGGGGCGTGTGCAGCCTTCAGTGTCACGGCGCAGCAAAGGCCGACCAGCCAACCCTCCCCGCGCCTATGGAGGCGACTAATTTGCAGAAAGTGCAAATAAGTCCCGCCCCTGTGGATCGGTTTGCCGACGCCGGCAAAGTGATCGCTCCTGTGGATGAGGTGATTGCGCGGGTGCAGCGCCGCATCGACGGGATTGTGGGCGGTCATGGCTTCGTGACGATAAGCGTCGGCGATGCCCGCACCCTCCTCGCAAGGGCCAATCAAGCAGGAGAGGCCGCATGAACGCGGCACTAAACGCAGTAGAGCGCTTCTTGGGATGGCCCATCGTTCCGCTCATTGCCTACGCCCTCGTCTCTGACACGTTCATTCACGCGGCAGGACTTGGCTTTTGGGAATGGCTGCTCTGCCTCCTGATCTACGTCCACTACTCGACGAAGCTGGATGTGATGCATGGAAAGATGACTGCAGCTACCCCCGCCAATCAAGCAGGAGAGGCGCAGTGACCGACCTGCCGTTTTGGCCCGCTATGATGAAGCGGGCGACCGCCGCACGCTATTGCGAGCTGAGTGTGGCAGAGTTCGAGCGCGAAGTGTCCGCCTGTGTCCTCCCCATGCCCGTCAGGCTTGGCAATAACGAGCACTGGAGCCGGGTCAGACTAGATCAGGCACTAGAGCGGCTGCATGGTGCGGCAACGGGCGATTGGCGCAAGGAGTTAGGACTTAACCGTGCAGCGTAAGCTACCGATGCATGTTCGGCCGAAGACGGCCAAGGGCAAGACCTACTATTACTTCGACACCGGCACGGTGAACGAGAAGGGCAAGCCTGTCCTCAAACGGCTGCCCGATATTCGGGATCCTTCCTTTGGCGGGGTGTTGGCCGCGGCCCAAGGGGCGAGGACGAAGCGCCGGCACGTTGCAGACGGAATGCTCTCTGTCGCCGGGATGGCTGACCTGTTCGAGCGCAGCCAGGAGTTCCGGGCCAAGGCCAAGGCGACCCAAGACAGCTACCGCATATATCTGCGGGCGGTGAGGAAGCACCTCGGACCCGCTCCAGCAGCCGAGGTCGAGTCCGAGGACGTGCGGCTGATCCGCGATAGGCTGGCTGAGACGCCCGCCGCCGCTAACCAGTTCGTCCGCACGCTTCAGGCCCTCTATTCGTGGGCACGCAAACGAGGGCACGTCAAAGCCCGCCCAACGGATGACGTAGAGCTGCTAGATGGCGGGGAGTATGAGCCGTGGCCGGATTGGCTTCTGGCGGAAGCCCTGGACCATCCCGAGGTGCAGCTAGAGGTGGCAACCCTCTATTACACAGCGCAGCGCATCGGAGACGCAGCGAGGTTTACGTGGTCTGACATCAGGGATGGCAGGCTTCAGATGAGACAGCAGAAGACCGGCAAGGCGCTGGTGATCCCGCTTCACTCTAGGCTGGCCGAACTCTACGCTCGAACGCCGAAGAAGGGCATCACGATCCTGCTCAATTCGGCAGGGCGCAAGTGGCCGGTCAAGGCCTTGCGCGGCAAGCTTCAGGCGTGGGCGCTGGAGCGTGGGGTGAAGGTGGTTCCGCACGGGCTCCGCAAGAACGCGGTCATTGCCCTGCTGGAGGCCGGCTGTTCGGCGGCAGAGACGGCGGCAATCAGCGGCCAGTCTCTTCAGATGGTCGAGCACTACGCCAAGGGACGCAATCAAGCACACCTTGCCGGTGCGGCAATCCTGCGCTGGAACAAAGCGTGAAGGTGCAAAAAAAAGTGAAAACTCCCTTGTTTTACGAGGGAAGCTCATTTAAATTCTAGTTCTGACGAATGGTTGATTTTCTGCCATCGTTCGCAAGCGTTCCGTGAAAACTGGCCGCAGCAAGACGGAGAGGGGTTGGCGTGGGACTGAAAACCGGAACCGTCTATTTTATCGCTTGCGAGGCAAACGGACTTGTGAAGATCGGCTACAGCTCGGGCCCGGCATCGCGCCGGTTGAGCGGCTTGCAGACTGGCAGCCCTACCCGCCTCACCATTCTTGCAGAGGTTCCTGGCACTCGTGAGGACGAGAAGGCGTGGCATTCGCGCTTTCGCCACCTGCGGGCGCATGGCGAGTGGTTTCAGATGCGACCAGAGCTGGAGCAAGCCATTGCGCCGTGGCTGCTAGCCAAGCCCGCGAAGCAAGAGGAGCCATCTGATGACCTGCTGCTTGCCTCCTACAAGGAGACTTGGCTGAAGCTCGGCCGCGAGCCCAGGAAGATGCTGCCGCACCTTCGCCTGCCGTTCGTGGAATGGCTTGCCAGCAGCGGCGAGGCCGCGGGTTTGCCCCGCCTAAAGGAGACTGAGGCACTATGACTGATCTACGGGATATGGTGGCCGAATTGATTTGGGGCATGGACCCCGACAGTGTCGAGACACCATTTGGCAGGCTATCGCCCTACGCTCGCGATAACATTCTGGACACGGCAGGCCTAATCCTCGCCCTCCCCCCGATCGCAGCGGCCCTAGCTCAAGCCAAGGCCGCCGACGAGTTCAATGAGAAGAACGCCTAGCCCATCCCCTCAATAGCCTTGTCGATGGCATAGAGCGCCCGCGTTGCACCGTTCTTGAGCGCGTTCACCTCGAGCCGAACCTTGTCGAGGCGGGCGCGCTGGTCGTTCGCCGGGGGAGTGACAGGCGGCGGCGTGGTCACAGGCGGAACGACGACGGGTGGCACCACAACCGGCGGCTCGACCACAGGAGGCGGAGTTACCACAGGCGGCGGGGTCACTACCGGGGGCGGGGTGACCACGGGAGGCGACACGACCACCGGGGGCGCGACTGGCTCGAACTCCTGGCGGGCCGCGACCTCATCAAGCAGCAGCGGTGCAGCCACTGGCTTGCCATCGGCGCCCTTGGCGAACAGGCGGTTCGGATCGCCGCTGCTCTGGGTGGTCGCGCCGAGCCACAGCAGGCGGTCGCGCAGCACGTCGGCGTAGGCCTCGAACTTGGGAATGACCATGCGGCGCACGGCGTTGCCGACCGGGCCGAACGGCAGCGAGGTTTCGCCGATGAACAGCTTGAGCCCAGCCGCCCGTGCCTTGTCGAGCGAGCCCTTGAAGGCGCGGTCCCAGTTGGTGTTGACCACCTGCTTGAACTTGTCAGTGCCGATGTCGGCCGCGGTCAGTGCCCAGATGTCGGCGGTGTGGCCCTTCCCGCTCCAGCCCCAGGGATCGGCAATGTCGTGGTAGTAGTGACCCTCGATCACGATCTTCTGGTCGTTCATCGCCACAAACTTGGGGATTTGGTCGCCGATCTGCCCGAAGCCCGCCCAGTTGTCGGCCGACAGACCCAGCAGGTTCGACCAGCCAGCGGCCCGCATCTGTGAGCGGAAGGCCTCGATGATCGGCCAATAGGTGGACAGGATCGAATGCGGCTCGTTCCATGAGCACGGAATGAAGCCCGGGTCGCTCTTGTATTTGGCCAGCGCCTCGAAAGCACGGATGGTCAGCGGCACGGTGGCGACGGTGATCGTCTGCCCGTAGCTGTAGCCGTATTCGTGAAAGGCGAAATAGACGTCCATTCCAAGCGAGCGGGCGTGGTCGATCGAGGCAATCAGCGCCGCCACGTCCGGGTTGAGAACGGTCGCGGTCGGCGTGGCGTAGAAGCGGCTGACAGCCCCGCCCATGCGAACCGCCTTGACGCCGCTTGCAGCAGCAAGGTTAAGCTCGTCCTTGGTCGCGTAAGTGTATTCGGTGCCGTTGCGGCCACCGGGGACGGGCTGGCCACTGCTGGTCACCTGCCAGGTGCCGGCGCCGATGTTCATTCCGAGACGCATCTTCATTTGCTGCACTCCAGGTTTACGCCAGATGATTTCAGGTATGCGCAGGCGCGGTCGATGATGCCGGCGTTGGCGCGGCCCCACTCGATCTTTGCCTCGCGCTGCTCTTCATAAAGTTTCTCGCTCACCAGTGCCTCGGCCGTCATCACGGGCTCTGCCTTGCGGACGAGCAGGTCAGCAGGGACTTGCAGGTCCGCCGCGGGTTGCTTGTCGGCGCAGCTCGACGCACAAAGTAGCGCGCTGCCGAGCAGTAGGAGCTTGGTCAGGGAGGTTGCGTGTCGCATCGGTTATCTCCTGTGATCGGGTGGCGGCTGCTGCGACGTCTTGCCGGCGCGATTGTTCGAGCGTGGCGGCGGCTTGGCGCTCCCGTTCCCGCTGCACAGCCTGAGCAGCCTGGTATTCGGCTTCCACCGCGAGGCGTCCGTTCTGATAGGCGTCCCGCACTTCGCCGCGGTGCCAGAAGAACAGGAAGATCAGCACAGCGGCGGTAGCGTAGGCCCACCAGGGCAGGCGCTTGAGTGCCGCCCACAAGGGGATGAGCGCCGTCACTGCACGCGCACCTTGTAGGTGGTCGCCGGGTGGGCTTCCGCCACAGCCTTGCTGACGAAGCGCCCGGTGATGCTGGAACGGTATTGGTAGCGCTTCTTGAATGCCGAGGCGACGATGGTCAGAATGGAGCGAGCCAAGGATCTTCTCCTTCGTTCTTCAGCGCCTGAAGCCAGCGCTGGGTGTGGAGGACGGCATTCTCTTCAAGGTCGGCCAGGGCCTTGCGCGAGGGGGATAGTTCGACCCCTTGAGCCATCAGCAGCGAGTAGGACGTCGCGCCCATCCACTGGCAAAGCTCGGCATGGAGCCCGTCGCGGAAGTCGTTCATCTCCTCGACGGAGCAGCCCATCCAATCGGCCATGTCTCGCTGATGCTCCTCAAAGGTCTGGCCGGGGATATGCCGGGGCGCGTTCACCCCCGCACCTCATCGGCTGCCTGCTCAGCGCCTTCCACGACGTGCTCTGCGGCAGCCTTGGCGACAGCCCCATCGGCGGGGGTGGAGTTGCTTGCTGCGGTGATCGCGTCGAAAGCCTTGGCCGTGTTGTCGACCCGCTTCTCATCGTTCTTGTTCGCGGCGAAGTGGAAGGCGGCTGCCATGTTGAGGATGCCGGTGATGACCACCGCCTGCAGCATGATCTTGAACAGCTCCACGTCCCACAGGTCGGGGTTGAGCCAGGCGAGGAAGAACATGAGGACGGTGAGGCCGAACAGGCCGACCGTGAACCATTGGCGCTCGTTCATGCTGCACCTCGATATAGCCCGGCCTCGGCAGCGCGGCGCGTGACAAGCCCTTGCAGGACCTTTCCGCCAGCGCGATTCCAGCGGGCGAACTCCGCTGCGGCCCCGCGCTTGTCTCCAGCGTTGTGCTTCTTGAGCAGGGTCGACCGCCCGAAGGCGTCAAGTCCGACATTGAAGGCCAGGCTGACCATCGCGGCGAACTCGCCCTCGGTGGCGGTTTCGACCAAGCCGGCAACGCCCTTCTCGAACCGCTCAAGATCCCTGGTCAACAGGTCTTCAGCCTCGGCCTCGGTGATGGTCATGCCCATGCGGACGTGCGGACCCGTCGAGCCGTAGCCGATCGTCGGAACGTCGGCAGGGCAGCGATAGGCGTTCAGCCGCAGGCCCTCCGAGCGTTTGATAAGCGCCAGCCCCTCGGCGCTGATGCGGCGGTGGTCAGCCTCTGCCCGATCCATCGCCGCGCTTAGCTGGTCGACCTCGTCTTGGGTGAAGCCGCGGCCGAGCACCTTCCGCATGGCATCGAAGATGATCTTGCGATCAAGGCTCATCGTGCGTCCTTTCCGAACATCGCGCGCAGCACGGCCATCGCGCGCTCGCCAAAGAACTCCACCACCAGCAGGCCAGAGAATCCGAGACCTACGCCCCAGATGACAGCCATGCCGGCGCCCAGCGGCTCAGCCTCGACGAGCGGCAGCTGCCCGGTCACGATCAGGAACAGGATGATCAGCAGCAGCGCGGTCAGCGCCACCTCCTGCCGACCGTTCAGCTTGCGGAGCGGCGGCGGGGCGATCGAGCGCGCCAGCAGCAGCCCGGCGACGGACAGGCCAAGTGCCAGGATCGGCACGTCGGCTCCCAGCACGGTGACCACGGCAGGACCGAACGACGGTGCCGCCACCGTAATCACGGCTGGCTTCATCTACGCGCTCCATTTTGCCACCGTCACACCAATTGCGATCAATGATACGACTGCGACGAGTTTCAGCCGCGGCCTCACATCACTCCACGAAAGACGGAAGTTGACCTGCAAGGGGTCGATCGCCAGCACATGCTCCACCGCTTGGCCGGCCGAGACTATCAGGGCCATGGCCAGCAGCGCCGGGTACATCAGCGTTCCGTCCAGCAGCCGGTCGATGAGGAACAGCACCTCCATCGTCCTGTCGCTTGCTTCGCCCCAGGCCAGCAGGATCAGGACGTCGGGAAACGCGCCCATGAAGATCGTCAGCAGCAAGCATCCGATCACCACCCGGAGGATACGGGCCAGCGACCAGCGCGGCGAGGTTTCCGCCACCACGGGATTGTCGAGCACTCGGTTAATCGCCCGCCGCTCCCGCGCCTCAAGGAGGTAGCTGGTCAGCACTGTAGCGCTCGCGGCTGACACAAGGGTCAGCCCGAACAGGGCGTAACCGTAGCTCCAAGGATTGCCGTCAAAGCTGGGCGGGAAGCGGGTCATGGCCTCCACACTCATTGGGTTGCCCCTATGATGTTCATTGAAAGTCCTTCAGACTTCACGTTTCAGGGATATGTGCTAAGCTGGGGGTCAGGCGGTTGTCCGATTATCCCGCCGACTGCGCCCCTTCGCTCCGTTAGCTAGTCCCTTCCCGAGCGGAGGGGCGCTTTACGTTCTGCCCCAGAGCGGGACAGCATTGCTCCAAGTTATCAGAACTGGTTGACTAACTGTTAACCGGAGCGCAGCTTTTCCCAGCGGCGACTCGGGGTCACCGCTTCAACTAGGGGACTAGCCATGACCAAGTTTCTGAAGATGCTTCGCGACGACTCCGGCGCTTCGGCCGCCGAATATGCCCTGATCCTCGCCATTGTCGGTTCCGGCATTGCGCTCGCTGCCTACAACCTCGGCGGCTCGATCAAGGGCGCGATGGAAGGTGCAGGTAACTGCATCGACGACACCGGCACGGCCGGCACTGCCCCAACCTGCTGATAAAGGAACGGGGCGGCCCTGTGTCGCCCCGGATCCTCTATGCGCCTTTTACCCAAGTTCCTTACTGATGGCGGCAACCGCCTCTTGTCGCGGGTTTCAGTGCGCTATCGTGGCTTGGCCCGTGCTGCTTTGATCGTGGCGGCTGGTTTGTTCTTGGCCTTTGAGATGTCCCGGGCGTGGCTGATAGGCCGCGACTATGTTCTGCCTGTTTGGCAGGAACAATTCAGACTTCTAGGCGACATGGCTGAAGCCGGTAACTGGCTCGGCCTCGTCTTGTCAGCAATCTTCTTCGTCTTACCACTTGCCCTGCTTGCGTCGGTGTGGCGGGGCCTTAGGCGCAGATGGGCCTAAGACCTTGCCCTATGTGGTTGATGCCCAGATCGCGGGATTGACAGAGCCAGATACGACGGTCAGGGCTCCAGCAGTCGCCGCCGCTCCATCCGAATAGGTGTCTGTAAACCGGCAGAATGACCCGCCAGTTGTAGAAAGAGTCGCATACCTCATCGTTGACGCCGCGCCAATGTGGATGACCAAGGCATAGCGCTGGCCAGCCACAACAGGAACGGGGGCCAATAGAGCGAGCTTGCTGGTAGTTCCGGCCGCAAGGCCGCTACTCGGAACGGTTTCTCCAAGCTTGCTGCCCCATGAAGTTGCCGTAGTCGCCGCATAGATCGCCATGCGGAAAGCGCCCGTTCCCCCAAGGGTAGGATGCGCCTGAATCCTCATGAAGTTGAGAGTGCCGCTTGCGGGCGCAATAAAGCTGCTGCCCTCGCAGATGTCAACAGGCCGGCCACCGGAGTTGCCAATAGTCCCTCCAGCGGGGCCAAGCGTTACATCTCCCGTCGCCACTGCCGGGAACGGCATGGATTGGACGATCATCAGGCAGTTCGCTTCAGGTGTGTTGCGACAAACCCGGTCACAGCCGAGGCCGTCACCTTCAGCCATGCGCCCGACTCTAGCGTGACCGGAAGGGTCGTGCTGCTAAAGGTGCCCGGTGCGGCAGTCGTGGATTTGGCATAGGCCAGCGTGCCCGTGCCGATCTTGGCGTTACCTTGGTCGATAGTCATGGCTTCCCGAGCCGGAATGTAGAGGTCGGCAGCGCCCGTGAAGTTCGGTGCCCACTCCTGCGTTGCGATGCGAGCAGAGGCGTCCGTGTAGCTACTACCAGTCGGGAGATCGATGGTGGCTTCGCCATCCGCCACGCTGACATTCGCGCTCCCCGTGAAGTTCAACCGGTTGACGGTCGCGCTCCTTTCTATGCCATCCTCCGCAACCGGAAACGAGATAGTAGTGAGGCCACCACCGCTAACTAGCGTCGGCGCAGCAACCCGCCATTGCGTCGCCGGCCCACCATTAACGCCCGGCTTCCAAACATAGGCATAGGACAAGGGGAGGTCCGCCGTCGCGATCTGCGGCAGCGTGGTTACGTCTGTCATGCGCTAGTCCTTACATCCCGATCGCGAAGAGTTTGCAGGGAACGGCTTCATTGCGGGCTTGGCTGATTACAGCGCCCGTAAGCGCGTCGCCGCCGCGGTTGTAATCAACGAATGGGTTGTTGATCTGTGCGTCCCCGGTGCCCGCTCCACCAGAGATCCACGCATGGGCATACTCCCCATACTGATGACCACCGCCATAGGTGAAGCTGATGCCAACGGCATTGGCGGGGACGGTGATGGAGCGCCAGGTCTGCACCACTCCATTGTCGAAGATGATGCCGCCGCTATCGTTGTCGCCGAACCTCGCCGACTGCTTCTTGGTGGCAAAGCCGATCTGAAACGGGCCTCGGGCAACCCCCGCAACCGTGACGGTCAGACTGATGAAGCCCTCGCCAGCAGCCGTAACTGTTATCGTTCCCTTGGCGGGATCTCCAGCCGCGTTGTTCACCGTGGCGGTGACGTTGGATGCTGCGATCTGATAGCTCACATCATCATCGTCTCGAATGTCGACCAAACCGCGCTTGACCACCGGCACCAGATTGATCGGGAACTGCCCCGGCACCGGCTGCCCGTTGCCGTCTACACTGAACAACTGGTTGGCCGGCGCAATCACGCTAACCGCTGCCGGAGCCGCGATCACTTTCCGGGCCTGCTCGATCGCTACACGGTAAGCGTTTAGGACCGCGTCCCAGTCGGAGCGAACTATCGGCGTGACTTGGCTGATGTCGTTCCATGCAGGCACCAGGCTGTCGCGCAAAGAAACCCACGCGCTTCGAGCCGCAATCAGTGCCGGCACCGTAAGCCCCAGAGCACTCGCCTGATCGAGAATGCCAAGGTAGATCACCTCAAGCCGGGCGTTCTCCGGAACGGCGATGCGGATTTTTTCGTCGATGGTGAGGGCGCCGTCGTCATCAATCGACTCCAGCGCACCGAAGATGACCGCCAACTCGTCATCCTGCACGCTGACATAGCCTGGACCGGTCAGCGGATCGCCCCTGAAGGTCAGCTGATCGCTGCCGAAAGTGATCGGCAGGCCTTCGAACCGATATGGGTGATTGCGGCTGTCGAAGTAGATGCTGCCAATCGCCACTTCCGTAGGCGCCGGGGCCGGATAACGCTCGGTGATGATTCCGACCAGCTCGTCATCGTCGGGGTCGGCAATGGGCGGCGCCTTGCTTAGTCCCTCGATGGTCAATGACAGCTTGCTGACGGTCTCCCCGACCTCAATTGAGAACTCCCGGAAAAAACCGTAGATGGTCAGGCTATTCAGCCCTGCATCTCCGATCCACAGCGACGGCTTGGCCCGCACAGCCGCAATTCGGTTTGCGACCTTGTCAATCTCGTCCGTGCGGATTAGCGCCCGCGCCGTCATGCGCTTGGCCCAAGCCCGCTCGGTAATGCTCACCTCGCCGAAATCATCGACCTCCTTGCGGCTGAAATCCCTGATGCCCGCCGTTGGTGAGGCCTCTGTTACGCCAAGCAGGGCGACCGTGCCGCCTATCAGCGTGCCCACTGAAACCTGCCCAGTTCCGGTGACGGTGATCGTCACTTGTCCGCTCGACGCCGGAAGGTCGATGAAGGTGACCGACCCGCCCGAGACTGCCTGCGTCTGGTCGTAGCCTGTGGCCTGCACCCGCACGTCCGTCGCAACCATGTCAAGCAAAGTTACCGCGCTAGCCGAGGCCAACTTGACCACGATCGACCCGGCCGCAGTGGTGGCCGTGCCAAGGGACTCGTCGAACATCGCCCAGCGGTTAGTCGGGCCGATGTCGATCCACTTGTCATAGGCGGTGGCAGGGTCATTGCCGCTGTTGTAGTCGGCGACGCTCTCGTAGATGCGGTGGGTGGAGACCTTGATGACCCGGGCGCGGAAGCCATAGCTGGCAGTTCCCGACCACTCCGGATAGTCCGTTTCCGGAACGCTGCTCGACACCAGCGCGCCCATACCTCCCGGCTGCACCAGCCGGAGGGTCGACGCCTGTCCCGGCGGGGCCGGATCACCCCCGCTGTCGGCAATGACCTCCGTTTCCGCCAGCCCCTCGACAGTCAGCCGGCAATAGCTGATCGTCGGAAGCGCCAAGTCCAGTTCAAAGTCCTTGTAGAAGCCTTCGAACGCCAGCCATGAGAACCTGTCATCTGCGATCCACAGCGCGGAGGTCGCGCGTAGTTCTGCCAGCTGGCTCTGCACTGCGTCCACACTTTCGGTGGGAAGGCCGAGCCGCACCGACATGCGCCGAGCGAAGCCGCGCTCGACAACGGTGGTCACTCCGAAAGCGTCAGTGACCCGCCGACTGTAGTCGGTCATACCGATCGTCGGCATCACCTCAGTCGTGCCGAGGTCCACCGCGCCGGCGGCCGTCACGACCCTCACGCCGTGGTCACCATTGCGAAGGCGTTGCCACCGGACTCGGACGTTACGTCATCAAGCCTGCGGGCAATCTGGCCGGTGTTGCCAGCCACGGCAGCAAGGCCCGCCGTGTTCTCGCTCCGCATCTCGGCAATCTGGCGCACCAAGCGGTCGAAGATGGAGCCAAGCTCGCGATCCGGCACCGTGGGCGGCGGCGGCGCGCTGGTCGCCGCAGCCTGGACCACCGTCTCGTTGCTCGGCAGGCTCTGCACAGGCCCCGTATTCATGCCAGCCAGCGCCGCCGCAGTTGCCGCCGTGTTCGCGTCAATGGCCGCAAGAACCGCGTTGGCGTTCTTCAGAGCGTCAAGCTGAAGCTGGGCATAGTCCGCCGTTTCCTTCGCCGCGAAGATGCCCTTGTCGACGCCCTGCGCCACCAGCGCCACGTCGCGCTGATACTGCTCGCGGGTCGAGGCGTTGTTCATGGCCGCCTCGAGGAAGGCCTTACCGGCGCCCTCGAGCCCGCCCAGGGCCGTTTCGTTGCCCTGTGCCGCCAGTGCAGCCGTCTCGCTGAACTTGGCCTTCAGAGAAGCGTAGGCGTCCGCCTGAGCCGCATCCGTGGCGAACAGCGTATCCCGGTATTTAGTCAGGCCCTCAGTAAGGCGTTTGAACGTCTCGACGGTGCTTTGAAGCGTCTTGTCCGCTTCGCCCTGAGCCTTCTCCTGATAGTCGAGCACCTTGTCGAATGCCGGCGCAACCTTCAGCAGTGATGCGTACATTCCCCGCCCGGCTGCGCTGGTGAGGTCCAGACCCAAGACAGCTTGCTTGAACTGGTCGCGAGTGGTGATGCCGGCCACCCCAAGCCTTGCCATTTCCTCGCGCACTGCGGCGGCCACTGGCGCAATCTGCTCTGCCTCGGTGAGGAACTGGTCGCGGAAGTTGTTCGTGCCTTCAAGGAACTCGTCCAGGCCGCCGAACAATTGCACCAGCGCGTCCCGCGCAGCGACGCTGTTAACGCCCACCATCCCGAACGTGCGCCCGATCGAGCGCAGCGCCATGTCGACAGACTCGTACTGTTTAGCGACCCGCATGAAGGTCTCGAACAAGCCTTCGCCAACAAGCTGCATGGAGCCGAGGGCAGGCAGAAGGCCGGCTGCCATCCGGTCTCCCACGTTGGAGAAGACGGCATTCAGCTGCCGCTCGATCTCTTCGCCGCTCATGTCCTTGAAGCTCAGCTTGCCGATATTCACCCGGAAGCCGTCAAGCAGCGCCTGAGCGCCATCCAGGCCAATGACGCTCGCGCCGCTGAGCAGGCCGTTACGAAGGCTCGCCACAACGTCCTGCACCGCCGCCGTGATGCTCGGATCAATCGCGCCCGTCGTCGTGCTGTAGCTGGTCTTCGTTCCGCCGCCGATGCCGAGGAAGCCGCTCTTCTTCTTGATCTTCTCAATCGTCTGGTAGGTCGAGCCACTGATGCCGCCGGCCAAAATGCTGCCGACGCTCGCCGCGTTCAGCTGCATCCCAAGGTCATAGAGTGACTTGGTGGTCGAGGATCCGAACAGTCCAAGGAAGCCGCTCTTGCCGCTCTGACCAAGGTTCAGCCTTGAGGTGTCGAACATCGACCCGGACACCTGAATCTGGCGCGCCACGGACCCCGTCATCCTGGCAATGCCGTCGTCGATTGAATGCAAGGCCCTGAGCATCGGGTTGTTGAACTGGAGGTCGTCGCTGGTGTTCTTCGCCACCAGCTCCAAGCTGCGCGCGATCGATTCCGACTGCGCCTTGCCGTTGCCCAGAACGGTCCCGGTGCCTGCGCTGGCCTGAAGGTCCTCGGCCGAGGTTGGAGGGGCTGCGCCGCCCTTGCCTCCGCCTTTCATGCCGAGGCTAGCCAAGAGGGCGATCATGCCGGCGACAACGGGAAAAGCGTAGACGCCAAGTTGGCTGAAAATCTTGGAGGCGCCGGCCGCCTGATCGGCAGCTGCGCGCGTGGTCGAGTTGGCAACCGACGAGCCAGTGTGAGCGATGTCGCGCGCAATCGCTGCGATGGTCTGAGCCGCTTGGAAGGCGGCATAGGCCTTTTCGACGCCGCTCATGATCTTGAAGGCGGTTGAGCGTTCCTTGAACAAGCTCTTTACGCCGGCTAGCGCCTGAGTGGTGTTACGCGCGTTGAGGGCCGCCAAGGATTGCGCGGCCTTCGCTTCGTCCATGGTCTTGTCGGCCACAGCTGCGCTGATCTTTTCGCGTTCGAGCCGGTATTCGGACAGCCCAGAAAGCAAGGTGGCCATGGCCGCGCCGGGCCGGCCGAAGGCCTCTGCGAGTGCGTCGCCCGTCAGCGCTGCCTGGTCCGCAATCGCAGTTAGGTGCTGCTGCAGAACCTCGGCATCGCTCCTGAAGAGGTCGACCGGCAACAGAGCTTTGTCGAGGTCGATCGTGCCGACCTTATCGCTCAGGAAGGTGCTCGCGTTCGCCTTGGTCGCCTCCTCCCAAGAGTAGCCGACGGCCAGGATGGCGTCTCGCAGCTCCTGCGTCGGGGCGCGGGCAGCGGCGGCAGCAACCTCGATCATCTTGATCTCGGTAGCAGTCTTGCCGATCCTGCCGGTTTCGTCGGCCAGGCCAGCAAGGAAGCCCTGCGCTTGGTCGAGGATCTGCTGGGCCTCCCGCTTTGCCTCGGCCTGTTCCGGCTTGAGCAGAGCAAGGGAAGCGCGATAGTTGTCGAGGGCTTCCTTCCCTTTCGTCCAGGCGACGTGCCAGTGGTCGCTGTGCCCCTTGTCCCCCGGGCCGAACAGCTGCTCGACGCCCGCTGCGTTCCGGCGGACGGGCAAGCCCATCTTCGCGAACAAAGAACGCACGTCATCCTTACTCATTGAGCCCATGCCGCCAGCGGGCACGAAGTCGATTGCGCGATTGGCGTAGTGGTCACTGCCCTTGACGTGCTTGCCGCCCGTCGTGCTGGTAACCTGCACTCCCGGCAATTCCCTGCGAAGCTGGGCAGCGACGGATGTCGCTGTGGCGGTGGCGGCAGCTGCAGCGCGCGTTTCGAGGCTAATGCGCTCCCGAACAGCTTTAGTCTTCTCGCTTTCAGCGTTAAGCGCGACTTCCCTTTGCCGTTCAATCGCGACAGTCTGACGCATGATTTCAGCCGTGGCGGCGTTCTCGCCAACAAGCCGAGCGCGAGTTGCAGCAAGCAGGTCGTCGTACTGCTTATTGATCCGCCCTGCGCTCGTCGAGAGAAGCTTGCCCCGCTCTACCGCCGCAAAGGATAGCGCCTCCACCGACCGCCGCTGTGCGGCCGCCAGTTGAACGTCGATCTTGGCCAGCGTACCCTCCAAGGCGTCCAGCTTGCCGGACTCACGAAGATAGGTGCCAGCCGCCATGTCCTGCTGCTGAGCGCCGCCGCGGCTCATTCGAATGCGGTTGCCTTCCACCATAGCCCGCGCGAGTTCAATTTCGGCTACCGTCTCAGCCCTGATCTGCTCGATGCGAAGCACTTGCACTCGCGTAGCATCGGCCGCCTGCTGCGCTTGGGTTCGGCCCGCATTGCGGAGGGCGTCGAGCGCCTTTTCATTCTCCTGCGCGGCAATTGTCACGCCATCCAGTGTTCGGCCAAACGCCTCCTTGGCCCGCGAGGCAACTTCCGTCTCCTTGGCATCCTTCTTGAGCTTGTCGACCGCATCGTCGAGTGCGTTGTTGCCGTCGAGGAGTTTGCCGATGAAGGGAGCGAGGATCATCGTGCCGGCGGTGATCGCGAGGCCCCAAGGTCCGAGCAGGAAGCTGGCAACGGCGCCGGCCTTGCCGCCCACGTTGGCGAACTGTCCCGCAAGCTGGCCGCCCTGCACGGCCAAGGCATTGATCGGGTTCGTTCCCATGCTGACCTGCGTGATAAAGTCCTGCACCTGGAAGGAAGCGCCCTGCATCGCCGCTCGCATCTGCGAGGAACCCCGAGCAGCGCCGCCCGTGCCCTTTTCCAACCGCACCATCTCGGCATTTGCCGCGCGGATACGGTCGGCGAGTTCGGTCAGCCCCTGACCTTCGGCGGCAAGCGCCCGCTGCTCGGCCCGCATGTTGCGGATTTCGGTCGTGGTCTTGCCGAAAGTCTCGGCCTGGCGCTGAAGCTGGCGGACCATGCCTTCGCCAGCCTTCTCCGCCTTGGCGGTCGCCTGCCGGACGCTTTCCAGCTCGCGAGTGGCTGCGCTGCCGAAGCTGCTGATCTGAGCCGTAGCGCCGCCAAGATTCACCATGTTGCCAGTGGCGCGCTCGATAGCCTTCGCCTCTTGCAGCACCTTGGCTTCGGTCGAGTCCATCGCCTGCTGCAGCTGAGCAAGCCCAGCATACTGAGGATCGATGATGAAGCCGATTTCAAGGGAGGGTGAACCTTCTCCGTCCATAGAACGCCCTCCCACGAAAAAGGGCCGCTCCGAAAAGCGACCCTATGCTTGAACAAGTCGAGTGCTGGAGTTGCTACAAACCGTCGCCTGTTGCGTCGGCTTCGCCCTCACTTAAGGTATCCGGATTGCTGGAGCCGTCCGCCTCGTACCAAGTCGGTGCGGCATTGCTTTTCGGATGCACCGCTGCTGCTTCTACGGCAGCTTCAGTTGCGGCGGTGGCTTGCTGCTCAAGCTCATCGGCCTTTTGCTGTGTTTCCAGCGAAGCCGCAGATTGCTCCCGCACTTCCTGCAATGCCTCGTCGTATCTTTGTCGCGCCTGCCAGTTAAGCACTTGGCAGACCCCCAAATACATGAGGTTGGCAATCACGATGAGCAGAACGACCTGCCCGAAAAGCTTGTTTGACACTAGACGCTCCTGCACAGCTTAGACTGTGCTTGTGCGTCCGGGCTACGCTGGAAACAACCTTTAGCCCAGAACCGCCTCGAGCCGGGCCTGCTCGTTAGAAGTAGCCCGGCGTGTTCCAAGCCTTGCCGTTACGAATGACGCTGATCGTCGAAAGAGACACGCCGAAGCGAGCCGCCAACTCCCTCAACAGCGCCTTTGGCTCAGCTCGAATGGCCCTAACGTCGTCCCTGCTCAGTATCGCGGTACCGTTCTTCTCGCCTGCGGCAAGAGAGCCATGACGGATTCTGTCAGCTAGGTTCTCCTCGCTGGTTGCCCATCGCAAGTTTGACGCGCAGGCGTTAAGCTTATTGCCGTCGCCATGAGCGCAGTCGTGCAGTGGCGGACGGGGACCGTGGAACGCGGTGCATACCACGGAATGAAGCTTGGCCTTCCTCCGCACCCCTGCGCGATGCAGTTGCAGGACCGGATAGCCCCAGCAATCAACATGGGGCTCCACAATCTGACCGCGCCGAACGCGGCTGTGTGCGGGACGATAGTTGGTCGCCGGAATTGACTGTACCCGATCGAGCGACCGAAACCTGCCGAATGAGCTAACCTCGTATAGGCCCTCGTAGCCATCGACTGTACGCCACTCTTCTACGCCACTTACTATCGGAGTAGGCTTTGTGCTACCTGACGAAACAGCCATGATTGATCTCCACAGGATCAGTTGAGGTCAGAGCCGGACGAAAGGTGCAAACTCTCGTCCGGCTCGTCTTTCTTTAGCCTGCCCAAGGGCAGTAATCAACTTCACTCGATCCCAAACCTCGCCTTGACCCGGCGCAATTCCACTTCCCGTTGCCGCTCGGTAATTGGCGCGTCCCAAGGCGGCGAACAGTCTTCACTTTCGGCTTTGTGAAGCTCGCGTAGATATTCAACTGACAGGTGCCGATAGAGCCGAGCTTCCCAGGGCGGGAGATCAACACCTGTGCGGTTGCACCAGGCGTCCAACTCGCTCCACTTCAGTGGAACAGCCCCCATCCCGCCCTGCTCGGTCAGGCCGATTTCTACAAGTCGGCTGATGAGTTCGGGTGCCGGATTTGGCGGCATCAGGACAGGGATCTTGTCGGCCTTCATCTGCTCAAGCCGGCTGACCGGGGGCGGCATTGCACCGCTCTGCCCGGCCAAACCGTCCGTCGAGATTGGTTTCGGTACGGCGTGAAGGTACGCCATGTACCGAACGAATAGGGTTAGGCGGCGT
>Ga0210040_10001116_pt1 | contig 41668 bp, 19 predicted proteins | sample CryGeyCG12114_NA_FD_185462 | JGI IMG/M metagenome (GOLD analysis project Ga0210040, IMG submission 185462) | Groundwater microbial communities from aquifer - Crystal Geyser CG19_WC_8/21/14_NA (SPAdes) (version 2) | ecosystem: Environmental > Aquatic > Deep subsurface > Groundwater | place: USA... | reverse complement strand
GGTATTCACGAGCACCGGGGTAACGGGGTATAAGGGTATTAGGGTAACTTTTTGTAATGTATTTAAATGGAGAAAAGTTACCCTAATACCCTTATACCCCGTTACCCCGGTGCTCGTGAATACCCCTTTTATTTATTTTTTGTATTTCATTAAAAAAAATTTTCCAATTAACCCTGATAGTAGTGGTTAGTGGAATTATCAAGTATTCAGATACATGATTTTTTTATTGTGATGATATGACACTACTGATAAGACTTATATGGAACGGAATGAGCATTTGTAAATGGGCTAGCGTTTAAGGGCAACCGGTAGACACAAAATGTATTCAGTATAATGAAGAAGATAGAATGATTTTAGTTTCCAAGAAATGCGAGTCCAATTAAAAAACTCTTCATTTCGCGCTGGTTCAAATGCTGTAGAGACTTTTTCAGCTAATCAAGGAGTCAAATAAACGATGTATGTAGATTACCAAACTAGACAAAAACATGAAGCAACTTGCAACCAGCTTTGACTAATTACCTTGTTATTTCATATCATTTCCTTTAATAAAGAAGTCTTCTAATTATTTTGGGTCTTGGGAACCTTTAATATGTCTCGTGTATGGTGCTTTTGTCTATGACATTCTATTCATTTAAATTTTCAAAGTATGTGTAACACGCTATAAGCCAAGGACACTTTTGAAATCTAGCTGCACATGCAAAGCCATAAGGTTCACGGTCAGTACGCGGAAAACAAAAATGCCGAGTCCTTAAGGGCGTGGAAATCACGCCAAAACATCCAAAAACCTAACCTAACTAAACGTAGTCCATTTGGGTTTCGGCGTTTTTTCCTCGGCGTTTTTTCTTCGGCGTAAAAGTTTTCGGCGAACGGTGCGGACACGAATAATGAACTATGGACCTCTAACTCCAAGTAACTAAACTTGATTTTTTTCTTTAAAATTGATCTTGGTTCTTGTAATCACCAACATGACTGATGCAATAAATGAATACCACATTTCCAGCTTGAATTAAATTTTGCTATAGTGGTTTTGCAACATTCAAACATCCTGCAGAAACTACAAGCCAAAATTATTACAACCTGTATTTTAGAATTTTACGTTGAAGACTTACCAATAAAAAAATCTATAGAAATCAAGAGCAATCAGTTTACTAAATTTGAAGTCTCTGCATCCATTAAAGTAAGAGCTTAAGATTTCCAAATAGCTTCAGTTTATTGCTAATTAGTTAGTTAGTGGCTGAAAAAATTCCACACATTCTTTTCTATGTGCAGTTAACAAGACGTAAATACTTGTTTTTTTCATATCAAATTCATATTCATATTCATAACTAGCCTGTTGATTCTTTTTTTCGATCTTAAGATCAAGTCTGCCTGGTCTGCAGCATTATTTATGATCTATTCTCTAATCTTTTCCTGTGTTCAAAAATTCTTTGAAATGGATCTATGTAACATGTTTATACTTGCGAACATAGGATCATTTCCGATTGAATTGTGCGGTTTATAATTCTTTATAAGCCCATTCCAAGTATTCACATTTTGCATACAACAAGTAAGTGCAAAAAAATGAGGAGCTCCCGTTTCTTTCTTATAGCCAGAAGATATTGATGCAGATTTGAAACTCATATACTACAAAGTAACTAACTATAAATAAGCTGCCATAGACCATATATTTCTCATTGATTCATTTCATCACTCTCACTCACGACTCACAGTTAGTCAGTCTGGCTGACATTGTATAGCCAGCTTAAAGATTCCGTACGTACGTTTCAATTCCAATGCAAATCTGTTTATGCACGTCTTTCTGGTGAGTTGAGTAGTCATGAGCAATAATAGGAATTGAGTTTCCGTCCTTCAGAAAAGATATGAACTGGTGATAGTGTGTCAAATACAAAATTCATGTCACAGTTATCATAAAAATCCCTGTGTCTCCGCCTCTTTTCCCGTCATGTTGCATGTGTGGAAACGAAAAATTACTGGCTAAAAGAGAAGTACAAGTGACAAGGAAAAAATTCCCAAGAGGAAGATGAATTGGTTTTCACCATCACAGTCTCAACAAGAAATGCCATAAGACGGGCAAATAAGCCGCCTTGCATCGCATTACAGACTAACTGCCATCCGAGTAGATGAATGCTGTAAGATGACATGAATAGTGCTTAGTCGTTGCTGATGCTTTTTGGACGCCTCATTGCTTCCTTTTCGGTTATATTATTTGAGCCCACTTTGGTAACTAAATTCAAGAAATATACTCCCTCGTTGTGTTGTATGTCTGGTATTTAAACACAGTATCCAAAAAGCGAGTGTTTCGAGAATTCTTTTTTTGATTTGAGTGGTTCTTGCCTATTCTAACCGAGAAATGTTAATTTTTCAAAGGAATCTGTGGAACATATAGAATTTGTAGATTAGTCAAACGCTGCATTTATTTTGTATCTAAATCAGAACCGGCTTTTTTATGGGCTACCCAATTCACCTAAGAGGTTAAAAAAGCATAAGCATGAAGTTCTAATTGCAATAATAGCGAATACAATAATGATGGTTACAATAATAAAAGCGGCAATAATGTAAGGCGACAATCATAAGAGCGCAACCATGAGCTCGCAATAAAGTGAGTACATTAAGGTGAAACCAATGATATGAGCGCAATAATGGTGCGGTCCCCCGAATCAAGAAATATTTAGGCTGCAACAAACATCTGTACTAGTTTTGTATTCATATCGTGTTTTTATTTTCTTCCTCATATCAACCTAAAATGCGTCAAAATAAAGTCAATTTGTAGGGCCACCACGCAAATAGGATTGCAAATCTATTCATAGCTAACATGTTTGTATTATATTAACTGGGAAACGGTCTTCCATACGGGAATAAATTATAGTGTGGGAAAACTCATATCAGCAAGTTTCTAGATGTCTATATTTAAGTAACTAATCAATAAAAACATAAATTGAAATGTTTTGACCAACATTAAGTTATTGGAATAAATAGTGTGACATTCAGTTGTCACTTAGGTATGCATTTCTATAATTTGGCCAAATTTTTACCAGTGAACAAGTCTAAAACCATGAAAAAAAGGAACTATGATATTTTTCATCAGAAAAACTTACTTAGATACTGTTCATGTTTCCATGGTTAGAATAAGTTGCTTGGGCCTCCAAAGAAAGATGCTTACTTAAAAAACCAATAACGTCATTAGTATCTTCTTGGGATTTCATTCCATGCATTAGCATAAAATTATGTAAATTCGTACACTTGATATAACATTTATATTGCGATTTTATTGCTTACCAAAGTAGTTGGCAATCATTAAGGGGTCAATAAAACTGTTTGAAATGGGTGTGAAGCTTTTTGTCTTCACTCTAACTATTGCTATCCTAACTTGCTTGTGCAGCTTGAGAGTGATTGAAAGTGAAGCCACTTCATTCTTGTGCTTGTAAGAATGAATGAATGATGCTCGCCAGATTTGCTACGCCATTAGTAGCTATAAAAAACAGTGATGACTACTTACTTCGATTACCACTTACTCAACAATAATAACAATTCATCATTATCACAATGCTCGTTACTATTGTACAGCTCCGGTGTCAGTCAAGGAAGGAACGAGTATTTGCTATTATGACATGATGAAGCCTTGTGAGGACAAAAAATTGGAGCAACAACGTGAAGTCGATTCGATAGGTGTATTTGTACTACGTGTGAAGTTATTCAATTAATTTGGGGCTACATGGTAGAAAAGCACTCCATATTCTATGAAGGGGCTAATGAGCATGAACGAAATGTTGACATGAATTGAAAATAATATTCAAATCCCTTTTCGTTCATGTTAGATGATATCAGCAATGGGCAAAAAATCAGGTAATGAATTATTCATGTCCATTGCATGTTCTTGTTCTGTGAGTTTGCAGTTTGTAGATTAAAGTTGCAGTCCGTGATGATAGCATTGTTTTCTATGTGTGTGGAATATAATGTTGTTCCGTAGTGTGCTTACAAACTACAATTAAATTCATCCGGTCAGTCAGCTCATGATATCAAAGATATAAAGCTCGTGTGGAAAGAAAAAATAGCGCAAATTGGACTATATTAGCTCTTTTGCAGCTGCAGGAAATTTTCTCAGGGGCTCATATTTTTTCATGTGCTATTGAATTCCCAATGCATGGGTTTATTCTGAAATGAAATAAATATATGAAAATTGAGCGCCCCTTGTATATCTCAGTACATTTTTTGGGGGGTAATTTGAAATACACTGAAAGTTTGACTGAAAATGGTTACGCTTGATAAATTAAGTATCTCACGTTTCGAATTCACAAAAATATTCCTTGGGTTACTGACTGGAGCTGGTCATTGTAAGTAATGAAATTGATTACTGAAGTTAATGGAGGGTTTGGATGCCATATTTGATTAGCTTATTTCTTAGTGAGTTAAAGGGTGACAGACAACTGCATTCTTTCACAAGATAACAATAACGTATTCTTTTAAATTTAATTGGAACAAGAAAGATTACTAAGGCAAGATTTTTAACATGGAATATGTGATTTTGCTTTTCAAGGGAATAAAAATTTGCATTTCACTCTGCAGTTTGCTAATTAAATTCGTTGATGAGGCTTTCTTTATTCTCAATGGGTACATTCTCATAAGTGGTTTAAAAACTGGTACAAAAATTAACCACTCAACTGGTGCCTAATGCACCTTACTTGCAACTTTACTTTTAAACTACCACCTTACCAAGAAAAAAAGCTGCATTACTTTGTTACACAAACCCATGCATAATTTTTTTCCCTTCCCTTGCATGAATATTTAATGATAATAATATAATTTTTTATTTGTTGTTACGATCATTAATTACAATTTTTTAGTTTTTTGTGTGTTCGACATGTTTGCACCAGAAGAAAAGATCATAGATGAATATTATGTCATCGGATAGCTTACCTGAATGATAAAGACAGCTAGACAGCACTAGAGCTTGAAACATATAAATACTGTACATATGTACAATGTTTTTCATGCTTACCTAAACACACAAAAATGTCATTTTGAGCTGTGTGTGACAGCAGCATTCGTAAAACCAAAAATAAACTTATAGACTACAAAATAACGACTTTGAGACTCATACATCGACTAACTTGTTATAAAGTGTCTTATTACATCCCAAGTATCTCATTACATCTACATGCTTACCATCTTTACGATGGAAGGGTTTCAGTTTATACGGATTTCGTGAATAAAGTTTCAAATTCATCTAGACTCTTTCAAAACGTAGACTATGATTTTGAACCGAGTTTGTATATTTACTTGTAGTTATTTCGTAGCCTCCCTATATTTCATCTTGGCATATGTGTAGTGTGTAGTAACTAGTAAGTAAGTCAGTAAGTAAGTAATGCAACTTTTACTCTAGACTAAAAGATGGTTTATTTTTTGATTCTATATATCACAGCGTTGAGAACTATGTGAATATATGGTCTCTATTGGAACCAATGAAAGACTATTTGAATGCTACCTCCCATATCTGGTGAGTAAACCAGGAATAACCCATATGTAATATTGCATTGTACACTATAAAAGGTTTAGAATGATATTAATACCAGCTATAGAGGATTCGAGAGTGCAGTTGGGGGTCTCACTTGATGACTTTTGAACTTTCAACTTTCTCCATTTAGTTAGTTAGTTGCCTAACATTATTGTCGTCAACTAATGAAAACAAAAAGAGTACCTCTCTGAGCAACTAAGATGCACAGATAGATTTTGTAAGTTAAAAAATGAACTTACTGACTCGGGGTATAAATAGAAAGCATGTCAATTCACCGAAATGTTGCATGCGCGGAAACGGAAGAGCTATAGCCATGCTAAGGAACAGCAAAACACAACATGATGCAATTTTTTTTGGCTCTTGATTTATTTACCTTATAAAGGAAGACGACGGTAGAAATATGGAATAGGATGTACAAGGTCTCTAGGGTGTATGACACACAAGGGAAGAAAATCACGAGTCGGTCTTTTTATACCCGTATTTTGGTGCAAAAATAAACTCCAGTGAGCTAAAAGATAAACAACTGTGATATGGGCAAATACAATAGTCTCACTGTGGTATCAATGCTAGGGAATGGCTCCTTTAGTTTCATTGAGTTTTGGAGCTGGATGTGTCGCAGTCCAGTCATGAATTAAATGTATATAGACATATAATACAGCAATAAATGTATGGGCGGTCATACAGTTGTTGATTGATTTATTTGCATTTTTGGGTCATGTATTTTATTGTTGCAATGAACAACACACAGAATAACTAACTTATTAATCACAGAATGATAAAAGTACAGTAAACAGCGTGCAAGAAGGCACGAACTGTTGAAATCGAAGGGTAAAAAAGTCGCAAAGCTAATGTCAAGCTTTATTATAAACTAACTACTACGGCAATCTAGCGAAAGACTTCCCACAGTCAAGTCTCCCAGGATAGTTAGTGATATATACCCTGTCTCTCAAACTTAACAGGTATGCAACACTGATATCTCTTTAGGGAAATGTGAGGGACGCAGCAGAACGACCACTACTTGAGTCTTCCCTATCAGTCTATCATTTGCCAAAGGTCAACCGTGGCCATCTAAGAGAAAAAAGGGTTGAACATGTGAGAGTCTTTTTTTTTGCTAAAAGACAGCACACTCACTCACTTCCACATACTCACTTTTTATATTTAGTGTAGAGCAACGAAATGTCATTGTTATGAGAAGCCCATGGTGTACAATTGTAGGAAAAAATAGGACGAGGGAAAGAAAAGCCGTGGAAAACGACCAGACTATAGCATACTTTCTATCTGCAGCAGTAGTTGATGTAATGAGGGAAACCAAATGGGGTGCAATAAGTAATTCATAAAGTTCATGTCTCTCTCTCTCTCTCTCTCGCTCCTACTCTAGTGGACTTACGTGCCAAAGTGGTGATACAAATGAATCTGATAGGGAGAGAAAAAAAAACCTATACAGCATTGGTGAACACGTAGAGTAAGACGGGAACTAGTAGTGTCCGTAAAGAACGGAGTATGTACACAGCTAAATGAGATAAAAAAAATAAACTTTGCTCACTTCCTGACCTATTACCGATAGTTTACTACCCCAATGGTAAGAGCAGGACGACTTGAATGAGTGACCGATAAAAAGAGAAAAGACAAGAATGGAGAAAATAGTACACTCCTCGTAGTTCCCATTGAATGTGGACGGTATGTAGACAAGAGAGAACTAAAAGAAATAACAACAACAGTAATTGTTTTCAACCACTCCTACACATAGGACTAGGCGAGCTATAGACTATTTTTTATTATCTCGTTCTCTGTGCGCTCTTAACGATTTCCTTTTTTCTCTCTCACACACTCACTTCTATTGTTAGTTGCCATGCATGGCAAGCGGGAGAAAGAAAAGGACCCATAACACAAACCACGCACCAAACCAAATATGCAAGCTTGTACTGTACATGTTGAGCGGACGGATGCATTTTGTATGTATCCTCAAAGCTTGTAAATATATTTGCATTGGTTCAGTTTTTGTTGACTTGATCAAACTTTTAGATTGTTTTCCTTGCCCGGATTCGAAGAGTAATATCGTATGCACGTGACTGATTAAAGACATTACTCTAGGCACTCCTATGAAATATTTTGTGAGACTCCGGTGAGTACATTTCAGTTTGCTTACCAATTTGATGGCGGGAATAATAATAACAAGGTAATATTTGCAGCCACAAACTGGATTTTCCATTCTGTTGGTGATATTCACTTGTGAATTGATGCATGATTTAAGTGTATGATAATTTTATATCCCTCTTATTTTTGACATGTTAAACTAGCTAGCTAACTGCTAGATAGATGGATACTTTATGTTATCATTTTCCAGCACAGTTATTAGATTTCTGTACAAATTTGGCTTCACCTATTCGTGAGGCGTTGTAATAAAACAAAAAGGATTCCTTAAACTTTGAATATAGATATGAAGATATGATGCTTCTCTCATTCTGAAATATGGGCTACTTTCAATGTATGCGGGTTGCTGATATAGGAATGGTGAAAAGCTTTCTTCTAAATTATGATCAATTCGACTCGACACTTCTACATCGATTTTTCAGAAATACGCTAGAATGATTTGGAACATTTTTACACGCTTATTGGATTGAAAAATTGGATCATAGTGCTCACTCAAGTTTATATTGTGTTTTATTATCATCATTTTCTCTTCATTTGATTATCTGGAGACAAATATATCTTGTTATAAAAATGTTCACAGGACGTTTATGAGACCACAAATTTTTTTTGTTAAACCTTAGCAAACGGAATGAAAAATATATCAACTGTCACTGTCACAAAGTTCACGAAAAAATTATTATTGTTAGCATAATTCTGACTAAGGATGTAAGCATTCCTTTAGATGCACAGGAATAAATTGTTTTACCAATATTTCCCAAAGGAAACGTTTCATATTTTACATAAAAAGCGCACTTAATATGTTGTTATCATTTACACACTTAAGTTATGAGAACAGAACTTTTTATTTATAGGCATGCAATTTGGATGGCTTCCAAACTTGTTTCCACCAAGTTTACTGTTGACTATGGTCATTGTCTTTTGTTAGGAACAAAATTAAGCTTTGCTATAACAGTACATTTTTTGCTTCATACATAGATTAGTCTTGTTTGTCTTTGTAAGATACAAAATATGGTAACCAGCAGTTAGCTTTCTAAAACTCACTTTCTCCGGGCTACCAAGTTCTAGCTAGTTAATCCTACTGACTGACTGAGTGAGGTGCATCGACTCAATCAAATCAAAATTCATTGAATTTACTAGCTTTTATAATTGATTGAGCATTTCTAGAAAAATCTTGACCAGATCCGAGTAAGAATGACCGAATTAAATTACTATGTCAAATAATGCAGCTGTGGTGCTCACACTAATGTTGAAATCGTCCCTGGTTTCGAAATCCTTGAACCGGCTTTCATCCTAGCCTTTTTTATAATTGCTTCTTTTGTTCAAGTCTGGAAATGTCTTGTGTTCCCTTGTCCCATGCGTTATATACTAGCAACGATTCGCATGGACTGACGCACTGTAATTGTGTACAATTTACATCTTTGTATATGCTAAATTATGTAGTTGTAATTGACAACAAACCATGACTCGGAATTTGCAACTTTTAGCTTTGTCATAGACGTCGTGTGCGATTGTTTATATTCATCTGGTAATCCAGAGGGCATAGAAATCTTCTAATATAGATAGTCAGAAATTTCCGATGCAATAGTAAATTATTTCTTGAAAGGCACAATTAATGATTTTTGTATTAAAAAAGCATAAATAGAATAAAGTAAATTTGTCTTGTCATTTTACAGCAGAAGGATTTCTCGAAATTTCAAACCATATTACTTATGGTTCCTGATACTTCAATAGATTCCCTGTCATTAGTGAATAAAAAAGACGCGGGAACCGCAAATTCAAAAATTAACAGTGGTGTGGTAATTAATTGGACTGTCACTGCAGGCTCTGCAAAGATAAATTGAGATCCAATTTGTTTTTGATCAAAAAGAAAACCTCAGGGGTTTTACAAGGTCCTAATTCCGAGTCTGGTCACCTCAACTGATTATTTTAACCCTTGACATTACTTACAGGGCACCGAAGGTCATTTGAAGGTCAAACAGGGCACATTGCATTATTTAGGCACATAATTCCATAACTCCTGTTACGCCTTGAGCTTGCATCTTGTGTCCTATGATTTAACATGCAGCTGTAGCGTTTACCCATTGATGAACACATTAAATCTTATCGTTACAAACCATCGCGTGCCATCATATTATCATAATACTTAGGGATTCCACAAAGTATATTGAATCTCTGTGAGCACACAAAAGCTATACGGTCTTCATAGCACGACCCACTAACTTTTATGGGTACTTTGCCTCCGTAAATCCTGCAATATCCCGGAAAAGGAATGCCCATAGGAGCTGCATACACTTGATGACGTCGTGACCAAGATAAAAAAGGATGACGTTTTTGCGTGCACAACACAACTAAACGAACTACACGACTTTTGGATTTTTTATAGTGTCTCTATACTCCAAATACACTCTTACTCTGTGCCATTGACAAGAAGACGCAGTGTGCATGAAGGATGGCCAAATGGGTTAGTTTTAAATGTCAGAGTGGCAAAAGCTTGGTCAAAGACCAATGGATTCTCCATATGCTCACCACCCTATCTTGTACGTTTTACATGGGAACATATTTTCTCCTAGTCATGCTGTAGTAAAAGCAGTCGGGAATTGTGCCAAAGGTCTTCCTCTCGCTCATAAAAATCAACCAAGATGAAAACAACTAGCTTTTGTCTTTTTATTAGCTTAGCTAGTTAATGAGACCAACACTACAAACAGTACTTTTAGCCAGCACTGCTCGTCCTATATTATTTCTCTAACTAACTAACTCGCTATCTAATCTTCATGTGGGATATGGCAGTGCATGAATACATTGCATAGGATCAGGATACCATAACTAAAAACTGGGTTGTTGACTATTATTCCTGGGAGTGGAACACACACATGCCAGCACATAAAGCAACATGAAAAAGGTGCATGTACTTACTACCTACATACTTTCCCTTTCATTCCATCCAGTCTTGTGTTTGTGCAATATTGTGTTGAAAGCATAATGAAGACAAGGATCTTACTTTTTTACAGTCTTGTCCTCTCTGTGTGTTTAGTATCAGTTTGACATGGAAATTCTATTGAAAAAGAAATTATGAGATATTGGATTACTTAATGTAATTTAAGTCGCTTGGTAGTGAGGCAGTAGCATAATAATTCTTTCTCGACAGCTTCAATTGTGGTAACCTCATAATAGAGAGGAATAGGGCATAAGGACACACAGGAAACAATACTAGAGTAGCAGCATAGCTTTTTCCACTCTGAATAATCCCTGAACTTATAACCAAAAATTTTTAAACTGTTTATTGTAAATACCCAGAAATATATAACTTGCTTTTAATTATATTTAGTTGCTGAAATGAATCCAATAATGCTGCCTCAAAAATAGAAAAAACAATTTTCTTTTTCGTTATCTCACGTCATTGATTGACACCCGGTAAAGATCTGTTTTGAGCAAAACATAACAAATTACGAAAGAAACCTGAATTTCCCTGAATTTTTAGTTATTCTTGAAGCCAAATAAATAGTTTACTGCAAATTGCATTGTGTATCAGGCAGCTAAAATATGGAATTCTCAAAAATTAGAAAACCAGGAAAACGTACTTGTGTGACAATATTGATTCATTATTTTCTGTCTTATATTATTTTTATTGACTAATTCGGTATTACATTGGCTGTTATTATTTTTTACACTACTACTCATATTTTCAAATTCAACTGTGTTGCTTGGGGGAGAACAGTATGAATTTGTACTTACCCAGTCGAACACCTTCATATGGATTCCACCATACCATAAACACTTTTTGTCTACATAATATTTGCTTTCATGTAGGATTGTAGTGTGTTGTCACTGGTTCCAGTTACTAACTTAATTGTAGCTTAATGAAGAAGGTCCACCAACATGGTCGAAAATGATTTGACGAGCAACTATGAAACCCAATTGTTGTGCATGTGGTTACACTGTTAAGAAGCTAAAAGTGAGGCTCTAGTGGTGATGTAAGCAACGCAGCTGGAGCAAGGTGGTGAAAGAATCTGTTTGCACAATGTGTGAGAGGGAGCCATCCTTTCTCCATTACAAGAACTGTGTACAGTTTGAATCTCTTTGCATAGAGGGTGCTCATTCCTTTCGGAAAACAATGAGATTTGGGCTTCCTGGCTTAGTCTTCTGAAGGTTTTTGTCGGTCTAATGATATCAGTATCCATTTTTAACCTGAACAAGTCCGTGAACGGGCCAGCTAATCCATTTACACTTGTGACATAAATAAGTAGAAAGTACTAAAAGCAACTCCTTGAATATAATAAATATTGCAGCACGATGAGCACACAATGACACGACAGAGCTATGAAAACAGCGTGCGTTTTGGTCACAACGTTTCCTGATGAACGCTGTGCTGCACTTTTTCAAAACGAAAGTTTTTAGAGCAATGAAAAGCAAAGAAATTTTCTACTAAATTGCAAAAGTACGCGATTTTCCATGCGCTGTTGCATCTCCATTATTTTTATATCATATTAAACTGCTTAGGAACAATTGGGAAATTGGTGAATGTCCATGTATGAAAAAATGAACTAACTAAAATTAGAGAACAAAGTGTGAAACTTTTATGAACAGTTTACATTTTCAATCTTTCCTTACGTAGTTTGCCAATGAATAAATTATGCATTTTTTAAAACTTGGGGTATGTAATCATAAGTAGTATTCAGTGCACTTAATAGTAGTAATTCTTGAATGAACCAGGTTGGATGTGCCTGATGAACTGTTTACAGTCCTGCAAGTAACATACTAAAGCATCACCATGCTCATTTGTTATTCTCGTGTTACAATTACTAGCTCGACAGTTCAAAAAATGGGATGCGTTTATTGGCACTCATCAACTATCTATTATAATGCTTACAGCTAGTTAGCTGCAAGCTTAATTATAGGTTCGATAAAAGAGACGCAAGTTTGAAGCGTGTGAATTTATTTTTTACTGACCGACGTCGTCAAGGATTGTAAACTTTCAACAATTGTCAACTTGTAACTTTTTACTATCGCTCACTTAAGTTAGTCTAGAAATAAACAAAGAATACTTTTTACAAAGAAAAGACCTCACACGTCTCATTTACAATTTTTTAGCCTTACAAGGATTTAGACTTTTGTGATTTCAAAATGATTAATCCATTGATAAAGGTCAGAAGCAAATATGAAATCTGGAGGAACGAACAAGTAGTCATTACATATATGTAGTATGTCAACTATGTATATTTATGCAAAAATAGCAAATTGAATCACAGCATGTGTGAACATTTGCGACAGAAAAACATCAGTGATTGAATGCACGTGCACAGATTTGAAAGCATTAAAGTCTAAACAACACACATTTTTTGTATATGTATTGTATGTACATATTTTTTTGGATTCCTCTTATCCTATGTGTTCCAAATCAGTGAATATATGAATACATATATATTCATTTTCTGGTTTACGCATGCAAAAACTTTGAATACAAAACTTGACTTCTAAATTTCTTTCTTTTAGAAATGTCCTCAGACAATAAATTGATAGCTAATTTGTGCACTTCAAATACTACTGTTCTAACTAGTCCCCACAATTTAGTCAACTAGAATCATGGCTTAACTCAAATTTAAGTCAGCTTACAATTAAGAGCTAATGAACATGTTGTGATCTATACCATTCTACTTTCCTGCTGCGAATTTAATCAGAAACCCAAAGGAACAACGCCACAATAACATATTGACTGTCTTTAAAGCAACTTTTTTTTTAGATAATCATGTCACAAGCATAGTACATTATTTATTTTTGCGTAGATGTGTAATCAAATCATCACACTTCTGCTTTTTCAATGGGCCTCAGTTCCATTTTCTCTGGTTCATGAATGTTTGATACTCCTCCAATGGGATGGGACTTTGATTCAAACTGTTAGACAGAGAACTCCGTTTTCCAAATCTAAATGCGTTCAACAAGTACATTAAACTTATCTTTCCCGGTTTTGTAGTTAATTTTGAACAGCATGACAGACTAGTATGTACCTTTGCCTTCCACTATATCCCATCATTTTATTGAGACTGTATACGTATTTTCGTACTTCTTCTGGAGACTGGAAAATTAGTGGACGAGATCTTTCCAGTTTACAGTCTCTTTCTTTACAGCTTTCTGGTGACGATTCGACCACTTCCATACTGAAAGGCTCTTCTTCCCTTAGCTCTTGGGCGTGGCCTACGTTATAGCACGCACAAAGGGTGACTCCAATAGTCAGGACCAACCAAATTCCTACTTTTTTCATCTTGTTCCGTGTAGTAGAATACGAAGGAGTGTTTAATTTGTCCTGAGATGTTTGATATCTGGAAAACAAATTACGAATAAAGTCAGTCAGATACCTGATATCACAGAGCATGGAAATGAAAACGGTTAGAAATTTCATATGAAGGATCTTCATCCAATAATACAAGCGAGTGCATCGTGTCAAAAAAGCTTTTGCAAGAAACTTTCACAGAAGTAGTTTGGAAAGATATTTTCATTCATACTAGAATGTTGATATTGACGTTAGAACTATTGAAAACTGTTTACAAAATAAAATTCTTTTGCAACTGCAACAGATCGTGACTACAAAGCTTGTCATTGTCATTAAACTTTTCAAAAAACTTGTTTGAGGTCTAATCATCCATACGTTATGAATGTAGTATCAAAGTACTTGTGAAAATTTTTCTCATATAACTTTTGACTTTGCATTTAACAGTGCATCAAACAAAAACAACTTATGAATGAATGACATTAGGCTTATGCAAAAATGAACTGTAAATTGAAATTGGGCTTCAATCTCTATTTTATATTGAATCTTTGGATTTTTTAGTCAAAGAAGTTTATCTGTTTGGCTGGCAGAGAATGTAATTACAACACTGTGACAGCTCTGTTTTCGACAAAATTGAAAATTGACTATTGACAAAAACAGTGATTTCCTATCCTCGGGTATAAAAAAATCACATTGCCCCATATTCATCAGCCAGTAGTTGCACTACTGGCAAGGCTGAAATTCTCATGCATTCAATGTTTTTTAATATTATTGGTCAACACTTTAATGTAATCAAACTACAGAGGGTAGTCTTTGATCTTTTTATCGTTAAAATAAGGATTTGTAATAATTACTTTTAGCTTTCTATTCAATGAAAACGGAAGAAAAAAAACTTTTTTAAAAAAACATAAAATGTGATGCATGAATTCGGATACCTACTGTGAAACTAATTACTGCTCAAATTGTATGCATTTTTCAACAATGAACAAAAATATGAGTTAATATAAACGTATGTAAGCCAATTGAACCAATAGTTGGCAAAACTTTTAAAATGTTAGGATTCTTCAGGCAAGTATTTCCATTGCATTACGTCCTTTCAAACTGCAAACTTTCCAAACAGATGTAAACGTAAAAAGATATGTGACAAAAACCTATCTGCTTGATAAAAACTCTTCTTAACATTAATTTCTGAATCATTGAAAAAACACTTTATGCAAACTGTCATTGAAAAATTATTTTTACCTTTTATCATAATTTACACTTTTTTCTCATCCAAATGAATTATGTTATAAGATTATTCTACAAAGCAATGCTCTTTATTTAAAAAAAATCGTATAAATCCTAATGCAAGCATTTCATGGAAATCCCATGCTCAACAGACTCAACTAATGCTTGAAAAGATCAAGTTGAAAATCAACTAGAAAATATGCTGCAAATATGAAAATTACTTCCCTTGCACAAATACAGTACTTACCCTGATGATTTGGTAGCTTCAAATAATGTAAATTTCACGCTTAAAAACTGATTTGGTCCGTGATGAAAGCATGCAAGTGTTTTACAAGTCTCACACGTTTTAAAAATTATTGAAGAACTACTTGTGTATGAGTTCTGTTTGTTATCACTGGAGCCAATGGGAGTTTTTGGGAGTTACCTGCTTTTATATGTGAAGTGCAAAGAGTGCGAAAGGGCAATAATGGAACGAGTGCGCGCTCCACAAAGGAACGGAATTGTACAAGGGATGAGTAACAACTCCGTCATTACATTTTCCCGTGTAGGAGTACCACTAAAAACCCGTATATTTACAGCTGTTTGACCGAAAAATGCCCATCTTCCAAAACTAAAGTGGCTTCATAGTTGGTCATAACAAAGGAAAAGTATCGTTCGATTGCAGTCCAGTGAGCAATTCCATGATAAAATTTCTCATGTCACCACCAGATAGTAAAAATCTTGGCTTCTTTATGAAGTCTACAACAGTTTGTTGGTCGCAAGCGCCAAATATATGGGTTAACGGTAATAAGATATATTTACTCACACCTGATTCTCTAATGGGTTTTGAATCCAAAGCTAAATTGAATGTTTCGTTATGCAATTTAAAGTTCCATGTGGAAATCATGCATTTATTATCTTTGAATCCCCCGGCTCATCGGAAATTTATAAGTTCCCACTGGTTTCAATTCAAAATTGACATTTTGCAATGAATGTAATGAGACTCTATGCGAAGAAAATATTATTTTTCCATCACCATATGGAATGAACTACCCTTGAGCTCGTTTAGATACAAACAACCACTCCAATCGCCCACGCTGTTCAAATTTACGCCATTGGCTATAGGTTTTCCTGACCGTACAGTTTAGAAAATATGGTTTGCCCCTTAGAACCTTGTTCTATATGAATTCTCATTAGCATAATGAAAACAGCTTTCGCTCTCATCCAACTCCAGTGACCTACTCATATAGCGTTCTACAAGTGATTAGCTGTTTCTCACGATTAATTCAGCATCCACTCTCATCCGATTTTAGGAAAATTAAATATGCTCGCAATTACTGGCTAGTTTAATGACTAAAAAGCCGACAGCAAGCAAAAGCTTCATCTTCTATTTTTTTTAACGTTTAAACATCGAATTTTCAGAATTTTGTGTGTCTTTTGTATTGCCTGTTGGGATTAAAATATGGAAATTGTTTGAATATCTGTATTGTTTTATCCCATTATGCCATGATTCCATCACAGCCAAAATTCTTACAGATGTCATACAGAGAAAGTCTCAGAAGCATTAGGCTTTTCCAAGCGGAGTAGAAAACCTTATCTATTTGATTACCTAGAGGGTAGCGTTAAATGAGAATTGGGATTATTGTCATTCATAACTGCTGTTGACTTCACCATCTTAAAGTTGTAGTATAGGAGCTCTCCATATTTGTTCTTCCTGTTTTGCGTCTTTGTGTACTGATTTATATGGCATGACATGGCATTCACTCGCGTTTATCCCTACCCACCGATTTTTATAACCATTGCAGTTGGAGTAAGTTTAGAATTGAACAGTTGAATGCATTGACAAACAAAAGCAAAATATATCACCAAAGGAAAACCATATTTTATTACAAGACTAAAGTTTATTCACAAAGTCCTTTCATGTTCAGTTGTACTGTTACTGTTAAGCAACGATCCAGGACAGAGACAAGTGAGGCACGGCGTATTTTTTTTCGAAAAAAGGGAAATTCATATGATGTGTTTCCACGAGATTAACGAACAAACTATTCTTATTTTTCTCCTGATCTAAATTTACCAAGCCACCTCTCATCTTTCTGTCACGTTATATCAGTTATCTGAAACGCACCGCAGTGGGTGTCCAGATGACCTTTTTAAAGTGTCTTCACTCTTCATTACGCCATCTTCTACATCCCTTCAAAATAAATGAAACAATTTTTTCCTCTTTAGTCTTAGAAACTTCAAAAACAGAAAATACTGGCTTATTTTTTATTGATGAATTATTTTATTGAAGTTGAGGTAGAATTTTAGTCGGGATGTATTTAAAAATGAATAACTTTATAATGATAATTTCTAATACTAACATATTGCATATTTTTGACTTATCAATACACATTACCCATTCAGGTGAATCAGTTTATGTTTCAAAGGATTCCATATAGTTAATTGGTGATATGATGAGTAGCACGATTGGTCAACAACGCGAAATTTCCATGTTTGTTTGAGGTTTAAGTAGTACACGCACGCATAGAGTTCAGGAAATGGGGAAATTGAGTAGCCAACTAAACATTTGGCACATCATATCTCGCAACAATGTGGGAGTGGGAAGCGAACATTTTTGTTGTAACGATCCGGCTTCGTTACTCACGTATTACGTAGAAGAGGCGTTTATTTCCGTAATTAAATTAACTAACTTTATTGGGAATTTCATGTATTATCTTATTTATTTAACTTAATAGAAAACACCTTCGTATTACAAGCAGGATATTTGTTGCTAATTCGTTTTGTGTCTCATGATTTTATTATGATATGTTAAGTTATTGGTGAACAGAAACTCATTTCATTCTGAGATTCGGAGGTAAAAAAGGCTTAGGGTAAGTTTTATGTCAATACTCAATAGTCTTATCAAAGCAATCAATGCGGGATCAAAGTGAGCATATGCTAGCTGACTGCCTACGCTTGTAGGTTAATCGAATATGAAGTTTTTCCTAAAAACATAAAAATTGTAAATCAGGCAGGTTGGGCTGGTAAAAACGAATCCTGGTTGGTTACAACAGTAGTGGCGTTAACTAAGTAAAAGTTTATAAATTACGGTTGGGTTAATTGCGTAGCCAGTTAGCCACAAATTTTTAGCTTAGCATTGTTCTTATATTCTTCGCTAATTAATGAATGATAATCTAGCGGCCATGCTTCTAATAGCTGTAACATAATAGCGGAATGAAAGTTTCTATGAAAGCGAACAGTAATCGTTCGATCGATTCTACCAGCCCACACTGAAAATGTAACGCTTTTAGTTAAAATAATCAACCCTCCCTTGCTCTTAAATTATTCGTAGATTTACGTGCAACATGTCACCCACATCGGACGGATGCTCCGGATCTGTTACGCCGGGGCCGGATAAGTTGTGATGATGCTGCAGTAAGCTGCTGTGAAAAATCCAATCAAAATAAACATTACCTATTTTTAAATTTTAAATGTTTGGTGAGATTAATTAATGTTACAAGCACAGCCATTTTGTCAATTAAGGACCGCATTTTCCTATAAATGTTATTAATTTTTTAACAGAACAGCTTTGAATATTTTCAGGGTTTAGTAATGTATGGTTGGGTGATTCAAGCTAGTGAAATCATCCTACCCCTACCCCTAAACTAGGTAAGGAAAAACATTGCTTTACTTTATTGACAAAATTTTTTCAAATTCTCGAGAAATTAATAAGTGAAGTACTTTTTGTTCTGGAGTCCTGACACCTTTAAATTTCATCACTAGACTCTCTCCAAGCGCCCTCATGAAGAGAGAGCATGCTCGTATAATGTGGACAATGGTTTCTCCACATTCTCTGAGGAATGAAACCCCCAAGCTCATTGGACTGAAGACCATATGAAAATGGAAAAAAGGACGGACCTCAATCATACGATTTTATGTAAACTCACTGCGAAAATAAACACGTGGAAGCCGTGAGAGAACCACATGTGTTTGAAGATCGTAATCCCGATCCCGATCCGGTATCATATGCTGTGTGGGGGTGAGCTTTTATACTTATTTTCATTCCGCCGTTTGCTTGTAGTTAGTAGTTTAGTTAGTTACGAATCCCGGTTATCTTGCATGACTATTATGTAGAAAAATGAGCCTGATGAAGCCCCCAAGCATTAATAATGAGTTAGCTAGTACATGAACGAATTATCAGTAACTAACTACTGATGTGAACCATTCGTACACTGTTGTTAGTTAGTTAAGTAGTGTTTTGTTATCACAATCACAGCGTATATGATGGGATATGGTATGGTATAACTTGAAAAACAATATCGTTAATCGTTAGTTTATAACCCTTTGGCTGGTATATGCTGGGTTCGTATTAGAGATGATAATTCGGGATTCCCCGGGACTGGAATCCCGGGATTGAACGGATTTTGTCCGGGATTCTAATCCCGGGATTCAGCTTTGGATCCCGGGTTTTCGGGATTTTGAAATTCAATGATTTTTTCAAAAATTTGAAGCTCTTTTATCTTGTTTATTTACTTAAAATTTAGTTGTCAACTAAATAATCGTATTTGCATAGTGAAAATGTAGTTTTTCAAGCTCGTTGCGTAGCTTAGGCGCCTAAGTACACAAGGAAGGTCTTTCATGAATACTAAAAGTCCGAAATGTGTTCGCGAGCAACTTTCTTGAAAACAGACTTGAAGTCTTCCTTATACCTTCTAGTATATGCCTACAAAATATTGTAATCCGATGCGGTCGTTGAGCTTCACAATAACAAAATTCGTAAAAAAAATTTAACATGGAGTTAAAGGGAGAAAAAAAGTAGTAAGGGGGGACCCTCTCTTCACTGAATTTTTACATGTTATTTTCCGTATGAAAAATCGAAAAATGAATATCGATTTTGGGCCAAATTTTTCCGGATTCTTTGTTCGACTGTTACTGACGAACGAAAGAGCATCGGATTGGAATATTTCAGGTGCATATACTAGAGGGTCTAAGGAAGACTTAGAAAGTGTTTTAAGGAAAATTCCTTACGAACATACTTCGGACTTACATTGTAAATTGAGCTCTCATATTACTTTTCAATTTGAAATAATAATTTTTTCACCTACTATGACTGTCACTGTCAGTAATGAAAATTCTAGATTTTGGAATATTAATCCAAAGTTGGAAATCAAGATGAATTCGAAGTCAATAATTGTTTTCAAATGTTTAAAAGTGTGATAGGGGTTTGACCAAAAAATTACACACTTGATCTTGATTCACAATGTAAATGTTTCAAAATTGCGAAGAGCTACGCAAAGGCAAATTGTTACACAAAGGGCTATATTGGAACTACTATTTTTTCGCTTTATATATTTCTTTTTTCAGATTCTTGATGCTCATGTTTTTTGTGATCACATTTTCAAAAAGAAAAACTAATTATTTCCAGTTTTGGACAAAATTCTTCAAAATTGTAACATTAGGGATGCTTTCAACTACTCCTATTCGTGTTGAATTTAAAAATCTTTTCACCAACAACATTTCGAGTCTATGTTTAGCCGAAATTATGTTCAAATTTCTTTGATTTTCAATAAATTACCTAATCCCGTCAATCCCGGGATTCCCCGGGATTACTGTTTTTTCAATCCCGGATCCCGGGATTCACAAAACCGTCCGGGATTATCATCTCTAGTTCGTATTCATTCGTACTATTCGTACATAGCGGTTTAGAGAGGATGGCATAGCAATGGCGATGACGTGGAGTGCATAAAAGACACGTACCAAGAGTCTGGTGCCACTTTTGAATTTGCTGTTTACTACTACAGCATAGTAGTACAATTTACATTGGGAACTACTAACCTGAGTTGTAAACGTCATTAAAGACGTTAGCATAATAGTGGACACATACCCCTACATCTTTGGTACACCGAAAAATGTTCGTACTCTGCTCTGTGTAATAATTTTACTTCCACATCTACAGTTCCTGGGTTTTAATTCAATTGAATTTTTCAGCCCTCATTTGTCAGAAGCATACGATCGGTAGAGCAACTTGTTAAAATTTGTTGTCCGTGCTTTTTGAGTTTCAGTTTATTTTTCGTGGTTTGAGATATTTGTAATTTCTTCGAAAATTTAATTGTAAGTGGTGGTCAGTGTTTTTTTTTTTGGTTCGGAAGTTACGACTGGCATTGGTTTTGTTTTAATTTTTGTTTTTTCTATTAAAATTAAGAAACTTCATAATATTTTCCTAAAAATTGTTCTGTTTTTAATGTTAGCATCTGGCTATTTCGATTTATTTACAGTTGTTTATTTGAAAATGGTCATTTTTTAACCTTTATTAAAAACATGAGGGGATTCGGAAGGGGAAGAGTGTCTTTGATTACTTTTATTTATTTTAATTGTCAATTGTTGGGCTGATACTCAATTTTTCATATTTCGCACCCATTCGTTGCCATAGTTTTAGTTTGATTTTAGTGGATGCATAATTTATATTTTTTAGCGTACATTTTTTATGATTTTAATCTAACAACAGATTTTGCGCTGTTTTTACTCGCAGAATAAAAGCAAACTTCAGAATGGATCAAGTTATGTCTGTTGTAGAACCTTTGAAGCAATTCTCTAAGGACTCCATTCGACTGGTGAAACGTTGCACAAAACCTGATAGGAAAGGTAAGTTTATCATTTCAAATTCATAAATTCATATTATATTGATTATTGTAGCAATTCGCTCTAAAGTGCAAGTTTGCTCGCGCCTAGTTTAGTTCAAGTCTAATAAGACTTGGACTGAACATTGGTGTCCTTCCCATACAAAAAAAGTTAGCTTTCAAGATTATTTGTTTCGTAAAAATCGATCATTCAATTCCAGTCCTGTTGATGGGTAGCATAACAAAACATTTGTTCAACAGTTCGGTTTTGGCTGTGCATGATTGGTTCAAAATTATGTGAATTCACCTTTTTGATGAGCGTTTTGGATGAATTATAACTTTACTTAAAGATTACAGATTACATTGACGATTGACCCTATACTATTTTTTTGCAGAATTCCAAAAAATAGCTATGGCCACAGCAATTGGATTTTGCATAATGGGATTCATTGGATTCTTTGTGAAGCTCATCCATATCCCCATCAATAATATTATCGTGTCCTCCTAGAGTCCTGGCTATGAGAACAACATCCATAAATCTTTAGTTATGTAACGTTTGTATATTCACGAATTTTAGAGTATATCTGTGGCTGTACCATTCAAATTAACTGTATACTATAAGTATATTTATTTATTTGTGTGGTACGATAAGGAGGGTGCAAATGGGAATTGTAGTTAAATAAACTAAATCATCTTAAGTTTTTCGAAAAAATCCTAGAATCATCTATATTTATACTGTTCACAAATCTGCACTAAAGAGTTTGTAACTGACGCTAATCTTTCGAACGGAGCGTATGTCTCCAGGGGATGTATTGTATAATCATTGGATTAAATTTCAAAAGGTATTCCCAGGAATCTTGATAAGTATTTTTTTATTTGCTACTCGCCCCCACCCTGCATATATGTATTCACTTTGTGATGAAATCAAATATTGATTATGGTTTTGAAATTATTGATGTATTCTTAAATTGAAGCATTTTACATAATTATGTTGCATTGTGTTATTTGACTCACTCACTCAGTGTCACTTTATAAAATCATTGGAATTTCAAAAAAGTTCTTGCGTAAATAAACTTCCGCTCTGATTAATTGTGAATGCTGTGTGCAGTACGTTTACCCTACATTTGTTAGTAATATTTGATAACCCAATTTTGCTTCTCCTGACATCTATTCTATTTATAATCTCTTTCATTTACACTGTAATTTGTCTTGTAAATAACTGACTAGACCTTTTAAGTTCATGTAGTCACTCTGAAAACGTTGGCCTTTTGGTTAATTAGTGAACTCAACCTTGTTATATATATTGTGAGCTTAAAATTATTGGCTAACTATATCAACTATATGTTGTGTTTTCACTGTGTTAGAACTGTTCCGTGCTTTATATTTTAAAAGCTCTTCAACTTAAAGCAGATAGACAAAAGGTTAGAGCTCGCTTTAAAATCCGCTACTAGTGCCAGGCAAAGCCACAGTTACCTCCCTAAGTAACTCATGAAATTTAATAACCAAACTCATATTATATGTCCGGATAACTTCAGTTGTTGTCCGCAATTTGGCTGTACCCATTTGTTGATATTTTGACGAATTAATACTCTTACAAAGGTATTTTGGGACTCAGTAGGGATATTGTGATGATCAATTCTTATCCATGTCTGCCTACGACCCCAAAGCTGTGGTCTTCAGGTGTCTTTAGGCTATGTTTAGGTGATGGGCAAAAAAAATTTCTTGGGTCCTACAAGGACTGAAGCCTATGGAAAGGCACAAGCAGAAACAAGAGGTATGCGTTGGTCAAAAAGTTTCGACGGCGGCAAACTACTTTTATCACAACGGCGGCGGAGGCCAATTTTTTATCGACGGTGCAATAAAACAATAGAAAATTCTGTCGACGGACAAAGATTTTTTCCGACGCATAGGTATTAAGATCTCATCGACGGCGGAGTCCCAACTAACTACGAGCCCAAAAAAACCGCGTCGACGGCGACGTGACGCGATGGCGCATAACCAAGTTGACTTTACAGTTGAGCAATGGCCAAAAAAAACGGATTATTTTTCAATGACTTTTAATGCGCCAAATACTTTTGGTATATGCCGTATGTTATGTAGTAATCATCTTCCGTGGTGTATGCATTTTTTTGCTGCCGAGAGTGCCGACACGTTATTCTATGTTTGTAGCGATTCGTATACAAAAATATTTTTATGCAGTCCTTTATAGTCCTTAATTCTATGCATATCTTCCAACAAATTGTTTTTTTCCATCTTAAAATCTAAATGCCATCCCTTACGACTGTGAGTCAAAAAATGTTGTTTAAATTGGAACAAGCATGTATTTGCTTTTTGCTTTGATTCTTAGAATTGAAAAGATTTTATTTAGCTACACTCATATCCATGATATCCTTGCCAAGAAATTTAATGTCGTATTCTGCTACTTGATGCATATTGCACACACCATACCATAGAACACCCAATCCGAAGAATATCATCCGTCTCGAGTTACTAACTCATCATTCAAACTCAAGCATAAACACCACTGGATTCTGGATACACGATTTTGCATGTGCTAATATATAGTTAAAGAGACTGGATGTGCACGCTCAGAGCTCGTGTTCATGGATGAATCCTTTACTACCCGGTACATGAACTGGGAAATAAGGTACGTAAAGTACGTACGCTCGGGAGAAATCGATGGAAACACGACTTGAATGAGTGCAAGCATGGCACTGTGTTGCACGAAAGTGAGAGATGCAAACCATTTGAGTAGAAGCTGTCTTCAAAAGTTGTCATTATTAAAATCTTTCCGTTTAATCCACATTTAAACCAATCCTCAATATTACCCACAAAGAATACTCCAATACTCACACCGTCACTCATTGTTTTATTTTCCTTCTCCACTATCTTCTTCTGCAATGCATGCAAAATCAATTTGAAATCATTGCATATTCTTAATATCAAGCCAAGTCTAGTTAAGACACATGTACAAGCAAGTAAGCAACTGAAGACAGCAATGCCATCACAATCGGACACCAAAATGAATCGAGTTTGCAAACAAGTAAGCATTGAAAGCCCTGGACCCGAACCGAAGCAATGTGTTTTCAGTTTTGAAGTACCTGTCCCAGATGTTCCATCACATGGTGCAAGAATCCGAGTAAGTTAGTTATAAAAAAAAAAGTTTACTAATTTTAAAACTCATTCACACAAACTTTGACTTCTCAATAGGTGGAATGCGCAGGAGTATGCTACAGGCCACGGAAAAATCCATTCTCTTCGGGCAATTCCTGTGAATTTGGTCTCACAACTGTATCCAGTAGCTCAAGTTTGGCAGGAGATGTCTCCACAGCTATGTTGTGCTCGGCCGACCCAGTTGATACAAGTTCACAGAGCCCTTCGCACCATGGTGTGAGGGATGCGGCCCTTTTCCCCGGCTATGAAGTAATACTCTTTGTATTGTACCTCGATTGATTAGCATGTGTGCAGCATAACAGGATTTATTCATTCTTTTTCAATGCGCAAAGGTGGCTGGTATTGTGGAATGCCTAGGAGAAAGTGCAGATTCGGAAAATTCGCCCTCTGTGGGTGATAAGGTGATCGTGTACCCGTACGAAGGTGTACCACACAGGTTCGGATTCAATGCATTCATCCTTTTTTGCATGCATGTGTATTGAACATGCAGTGGATAATGAGATGCTGGATTACAATAAATAAATGTACATTGAAAAGATAAGGTCGTACACTAACTAAATATAACGGTGTCTAGGTATGCAGAGTATATTACTGTACCAGAAATAAGCTGTTTGGTGAAAGTCCCAGACAATATGCCGCTGAGTGTGGCAGCCATGCTTCCAACTGGCGCTCTTTGGGCACTCAATACGGTCCAAGCAGTCAAAGAACATGTACTACGGATCTTGGCAGACAAGAAGGATTCATGTATGAATCTAGAAATACGCATAATTGGCATAATAGATACAGTCATCATATTATAGAATCAGGATTCCAGAATTTCCAGCATTGTATTTCATGATATTTTTTTAAATCATTTCAGCACGAGTAAAAGTGCTGGTGGTTGGAACTGGCGGATTAGCTTTATGGGTTCTTTTACTTGCTCAGCATTACTTTGAAGATATTGAAGACAAAGTGCTTTTGGCTGTTGCATCTTTGCGGGATGAAGGGATCCTATTGGTCAAGGAAGCGGAAGGGTAAGCGAAATTAATTGCGTTGAAATAGGCTTCAAAGTTAAATTTTCGAATCCTTAGGATCAAAGTTGTCCAGTGGAATGAGGAGTGCTATGAATCTGTACTCATTGAGCGTACGAAAAACTCATGTGAGGGAGATGTGGACATTGTGATTGATTTTGGGACAACCTCTAGGAGCTTACATCGCTCCTTACAATGTGTTAATCAGGTTAACCACTTTCCATGTGGTCTTTTCCATGCATTTAGTGACTGACGTCTTACTTATTTTTTCTATTTTTTTTGTGCAGGGAGGTGTGGTTTTCATCAGCTCCGAAGTATCGGAGAGGCTATTGCCGAAATTTAGTCAGCGGGCAGAGGAAAAACAAATCACCCTCAAAACTGTGTGTGTTGGTACTATTGAACAACTTAAAGAGCTGGTTCACTTGGTTGCGTCAGAACAGGTACAGTAACCGTTGTAATATTATGCTGTTTTATGAGTTGAGATTGTGAGTTTTGGGGAAATCTTCATGAACACAAGATTGCTTCACAAAATAATTTAATTCTTTACTAATGTTCACAGTTGTAAGTTAAAAACCATGCCATTGAAATAACAGGTGAAACCTCCTCCATATACAGTATATCCAGTAACTGAAGCTAAAGAAGTCATTCGAAAACTTTGTAACTCTGAAATCCATGGAAGAGCTATCTTAAGATTTCATTCCTTGGACTAACTTTGACGCTGGATGTGGAATCTTGTCTGTCCAATGTATACAGACATAATTTTCGCATTTACCACACGAGTTTTTTAAAAGAAACGTTGGAAAAAAGTATAATTGTGTAAGTAGCGCATCAAAAAACTTATTTGTATCCTTTGTATGAAAAAGGGAGCAGATACCTTTCCATGCATGGCCACTTTATTTCTGTAAAACATAGCTACTGCTTAATTTTTTATATAAATTAGAAATACAACGAAAAAAACGAATATGAAAATAGCGATCATCCGCTGTACTCAATTGTAATTGTAAGTGTATTTGTTACCTGTATATGTGCATACAATCAGATACGATCGCATAAAATTAATGTCACTTGTCACCTGCTTTGGATAATTGATTAACAATTTGTGCTGAAAAAAGTTGTATCCGCTACGCAGTTTACTTCCTATCCTAACATTTGCATTGCAGTAGTAATGGTTTCTAAATGTATTTGATTAAGATTGAAGGTTACGTATGACATATCTTTTAAAAAAACGTTGTAGCATAGGTAAAAATAAGCCAACTACATTATACATATAAAAGTAGTACATCAATGAGTACTTATATCCACTATTCTACTATATCAATGAATTAAAAATGCATGTTTTCTTAGTGTACAAAAAAGGCAGTAAGTTCTTCTTTATTTTATAAACATCTTGCATTATTTTCTGCTTAAACTGCTCAGATGACATCAGTAGTTTGTTCATTTGAAATAAACCTGTATATTCAACTCCACTTTTGCTTTAGTCCCACACTTTCCTACATTGTAGAAAGAGTAATGCAAATGGGTTTGTCCGTTTCTCTATTTTATTATATCACTAAAGAAACGCAACAGAAATAGCTGGTGTATTATACATTACTGTCTATTTCAGAATAAAGGCAGTTGCCCCATGTTGCAGAATGATGTGGGTTTAATGTTTCGTTTTACAGAATTTCATAGCAATCAGTTGAAATAAAACGAACAATGCCTGGTAACTAAAGGAGCAAAACTATACTGCCTTTTTTTCTGAAATGGACTACAGTGAGTTTGTAGCAACTTAAAATTTATCATAAGACCGCGAAAAACATTTTACCTATAAGACTTTCCTCAGAAATTCTTAACAATTATTGTATTTGCGCAGCATTCGAAATAATAACTTAAGCCCTTACACTCATAATGAAAAATCGTTAGATTGTTAGCGATTGTGCTAATAAAAGAGGGCAACGGTTGTGCTCTATGTAAATGCAGACAGATTGCTATCTTACTCATGCACACATCAACTCCCAAACCTAACTAAACTAACTAACTAAAAGTACGAAAATAATCAGACTATGTATTAGTATAGTCGGTGAGTCACATAAAATGATATTTACTATGCTTCTAACATTTTGAATGTCAGCTACACTCCATGACTAGCACAATTCTAAACATTCGTATTTTGTTAGCTGTTGCTCATAGCATAACCCTTTCATTGAAAATATGTGATGTGGGCCTCTCTCACTCACTAAGTCAGTGGGTTTAAAAAACCGTTGTTTAGGATATGACTTGGAATCTAACCAAAGGCTGACTACAAACGAATTCAAAGAGGAAACAGCTATCTTATGCAGCCTTTCCGGAACTCCTCGTATATGCTTTTATTCTACCATTGTATCCGGTAAGTCGCTTGGAATAATAGTTTTCTGCAATTCAAATATTACTATACATGACATTACTAATACTAGATAGAGTTCAAGTGATGAAAACTTATTGGACCACTAACTAACTTATTAACGGTAAATGACAACTTTTTCAGGAAGATCATTGTTGCAGTAAAAATGTATGTCACGTGAAAATTGACATTTTTGTCAACTCAATTAGGGTTCTAGATGTTTTTATTACAAAACCTACCCATAAAGATGGACTGAAAAAACGAAAATTAAAATAATGGCTTTTGTATTTATAAAATGAAGTGCTTATACCGGACTATGCATCACATGACTATAGTTTACCGTGGTCATTATTTTGTTCCATATTCAAATAAATAAACATGGAAACCTTGATATTAAACCATGCTCCAGTCTCAAGGCAAGCATATTCCTGCAGTTTCCACCATTGAGAATTTGAGAGAATGTACAGAGAAATGAATTTTGCATGTGAATTATTTGAGCTCAGCGGGTTACATGTCATTAAGGATTTGATAATAAGGACCAGAAAACAAAATCCCAATCCATGAGCAAATAGTTGACGATCGTTGAAAAGTACATATAATTCGTGCAAAATATTGTAGGGTAACATTATATATATAGTTTATTTAGTTATAGTATAGTAACCATAATAATGTGTAACATGAAATATTTGCCATATGGCTATGCACGCAGTAGGCTCCCAGCTAACTAACTATATAGCTTAACTAATGCTAACAACAACCAACCACTGCAGTAGCTGTTACACACATGTTGTATCATAATTCGATCGGTTTTGTTTGCTTAGTTTATCAGAAAGTTCAAATGTTGCATGCTTTGTTTCAATAATTTAACGCTGGATTTTGTTCTGCACTCAATGTCTTATATCAAAGTCCAACCAAATTCTAGACAGCTAACGAGCTGACTATAACTATAACTCTTTTCATCGCAATATCAAGTACTCACAGTAAATACAGCTCACACCGGATAAGCCTTTTAAACCACATAAATATTCAGAATGCACCCAACAAAACTAAGTAGTACAAAACAAGGAATAATATCTCAACTGCTCACTTTTTACCACAACAAGTAATTTTTATATAGTACTTACCTATCTTACACCCTAGATTGTACAGTCTCAAAAAACAAGCACAGATGGCAACTTGCACTTTCGGCGTACAAAAAAGTTGACTCTGTCGATCTCCGTGTAGGAAACCAAGACAATTCAACAACACATGTTCATATTCTCCTCTTCATCAAATCGTTGTTTCCTTTTCTTATTGCCCTTTCTTTGGAACATGTGCTCGAAAAGAGACTTACACAGTCAATCGTAGTAGTTCATACGGCAGTCTTTGTACCACCATCATATCATCTTCACCTGTAGGACTTTTTCGTATACAGAGAAACGAATGCCGCGCAAACGGGTATGCATTTTTGGCTTAAACTTGGGAAAATTAACTAACTACTTGAATGAATTACTGTAGAATTAGGCAGTCAAGAGCATACATGTACTCAAACTGTTGCATACAAATACAATATATGAGACGTTCAAATTATGCTGCATGGACTTCTACTATGTTTTTAAAAACTGGACTGAAATAAATTTTCTGTCCCATTTATTGCTATTGTGCTGGCTAACGTTTTTTACCTTGAACAATAAAACGCTTCCTGTCAGCAGTTTCTCATTCAGTTACTATGATAAGTACTGACTGATGCTGACTTGACTAATTTAAGTGAGTGTGAGTGGTACTACAATGATTGGTGTGTTAAGAGCCTATTCCATTTCGTCCTTATGTACGAAAACCAAAATAAGAAGTTTAGCTACCCTGTCTGCTGTCTTGAAAGTCTTGATTGAACTTTTTCCAGGTTGTTGATGCTGAGCAGGGTTTCCCAGTCTTCTGTAGGATGTTCCCTTAACATTTTCAACTGAAAACGAGACAAGAGAAACAAAGAGGGAAACAATAGGTAGTAAATAAGTATAAATTAGGTAGCTGCAGTTGACTTTAATATGGGAACCTATTAGTTGAGGTACTAGGACAACAGTAGCAGTGAAGGATACATAGTGTGGGACTAGTTATTTAGTGAAAGGAAATGAAGGGGCCCCGGAAGCGAGTTCCGTTCCTTGGAACGGTTGCATGTTGGCTTCACATGTTATCAATACAACGTTGATTGAGTGCGTAATTATAAGAAACAAGGTACAACATAAAAGGAGCAAAGTATGAACGAGGCATATGTGGACTGTGGATTTCAAGTATGGACTGGTTTTCGTTAACTGAATAAATTAAGGTAGATTAGTTACCAAAACTGATTACTTTGTATGCATTATGGTGGTTTGAAAACTCTGTGAGTATTTAAATTCTGACTTAGCTCTCTGACTTTAGCTGGCTATTTAAATTGCCGCTCCGGTTGAAATCTGAAAAAAAATATGCAAACCATGAAGATTTTAGCGTCACTAAAATTAAATTTTAAATATGATTTGGCCCAACGGGAGTGGTTCTGTATAAATATTCTCATTTCATTCTCATGACAGTGAAAAACAATGCCTAAAATTTCATTACGGTTGAATTGAGAGAGACGAGCCCGACTGACGTTGAGTCATCTATTTGGCATATACATTCATTCATAAGGACTGTCATAATGTCAATTATCTACCTGTCTACTTCATTCACTAGCTCGTGTCACTCTACTCGGGCCGGATGTGTTCCCCTCGGACACAAGATATGAGCCCGACGCACAACTACGAGTCACGAGAACCAAGAAACTTTATTCCCCTTCATCCATACTCCACACGTATGCATAAACCTTTTAGTCTAAAAAACTTATACAGTCCCATTTCAGCACTTAAATATACACATAATAACTAACAAATACATTTTCTTATTTGGACTAAATCAATGTATCCATACCGAAGCATATTAACCAACTATAAGCCAACTATATAGTACAGAAAATTGCAACTGTTCCACTTGAAAACAAAAACACTGCATGTGGATTGAGGGTATCCATTATTCAAACAATGAATCTATGGCAGTCACTAGTGTTTACTCAACTCCTCCTGAGCCTGAGAAATCATTTTTCCCATAAGAGTCATTCGAGTCGTCCTCACCACACGGTATGCTCCCAACAAACACTCTTTAATCACAAATGGTAAACAAAGCCAATAATTGCACATACAAACAACACACACACATTTTTCATTCCCTTTCTACTCCCAGTCTACCAACCACCTACCTCTGCATAATAAGCAGAGTAGCACCATGAAACACAACATGGCATGAGTCGCATGAGAAAGTAAAAGCTCTGGGAAAAGAAGGCAAAGGAAAACCTACCGTATGTTTAATAGAAATTACCAAATACATTTCTGCATCATAAACTGCTAATATTGCACGCTAAAATTTCAACCACATTACTAGCTTTACTAACTAACTATTACTTATACTACACCACTCACATGCATATCCAGTGCTAACTCAGCTTTCTCTTGCAACAAATTGTGTCCTTCATTTCATTTTGATGTAATCTATTCATTTCATGTATAATAAAATAATAATGTAAACTCAAGAACGAACCCAACCGACCGAGTGATTCAGCAAACAACATTAGAAACTTTTAGAGGGAGAGAACACATTATAAATATAGGATAAACTAGCTAACTGAACTATGAGAGGAGAAAGAGAGAGAGAGAGAGAGGAAAAAGGTGAGCAAGCGTACTGATATGATGATGATATTATCTGGAAAACGAAGGTAGTTGTTTCCTCGTCCAGTTATGCACTGGAGAGAATATGTATGGGAAAGCAGTGAGCTTACTCACTCCAGTCGTTCCGTGTCCCCATCACTCCTTCGAAAACCCGAGTGAATCTTACAACGTAAAGACAGAGAGCTAGGAACCTTTGGAAGCCAACAAGAAAACTATGTAAGTTGTTTGGGAACAAGTAGTATATATATGTATGGGTTTGTGTGTGCGTAGACCAGAGGTAGGCAATGAGGCTGGTTTTCCCGTCCTGGATTCGTGTCTGGAGAAAGGCACGCAAGGCTGTATGTCCTACTACTACACTACAGTGGACTATCCACACAACTGGATTGCAGAGTTGGTTAGCTAGTATGAGAGACTATGAACGGAATGGATGAACCCAAGTCATATGCAAGCTGGAGTCTTATTTTTCGGGGAATACAGAAGAAACCATGATGCGGTGGATGGGGGCGCAAGGGATTGCAATCTGTAGCATTTAGTCGTCATAGAACGCACGCAAGACACACAAGTCTTGACGAATAAGTTGAACGAATTCAATTCTTACTATTATGAATCTGGTGGTCTGGTGAACTAGCCAAGTACTGTTCATTTCATACTATTAATTGTTGTTGTATCTCCTATTTCCTGGCATGGTATATTCCCCATTGAGTCAATGGGGTTTGGAGAAAGAGCAGTGACCACTTACTGACTGTGAGTCGTGGTCAGTCGCCTTGTCTAAGATGTGTTTAGCAAGTTTTGTTCACAGTTCACAGAATATGAGCACAATCATACTGGCAGATCCTGGTTATGCTTTTTGAGCAAAAAGGGTTTCGAAGACAGTACCATATAGGATTAGCCGTGACTATTATTTGTGTTATTATTGGTATCAGGAGTGTAGCAGTATTATAGTCAGTCAGCGGTGGTGGTAAAGCGCGAGCCGCTGTCTCATTCCTCTGTTGAACGCAATAGTTGGTTAGTTAGTTAGTATACGGTACGTCTTACGAGAGTAGAGTTCATGTGTGCTTCACTCAGCTCTGCTTCTCTCTCTCCCTGTTTTCGGCCCATGCAGTACTTACTACTCCTTATATATATATATTAGAGGGGGTAGTACGAATTTGAGCCTCAGTTGGAAAGTTCGAAGCCAGCATAGAACATCATCCTATTCTGCTACTTTTGGTGGTTCGTGGAGTGCATGTGTGCTGGAACGATCGAAACTACTACACTCTGCAAATTCACAGCTCATTCTGCTTGTGCGTTCATTGGAATAATTATTATTGTTCTTTGGACTTTTATTAATTTTGTGAGTTTTGTCAACGTGTTGTGTGTGGACTTTTAGCAAAAGGAATCTTTAGTTGACTTGCATGCATCTTAGTTTTTTAAACACAAAATTCTTGCTGCTAAGTAAGGTAGTTAGAGACTTTGTGGGATTATCATGGAAGCAACTTGAGTAGTTTTCATCGCTTTCATTTTGTGATTCAGTCAGTCCGGGAGTGGACTATGCAGAGCCGGAATACTGGTGTATGCTGCTACATGTTGTATTGATTGATTAAAGGATATCTGCGGATTGGCCATTCATGAACTTATACTGTACGTATGGTTGTTTGTATAAATACAGTTTCTTTCGTGTGGTAAACAATACTTGCTTTGTGCATGCGGTAAAGAAAACTTGTACTTTGTGCAGTGAATTATTTACTGCGAAAACTCAAGGGAAGAAAGTAACGTATCAAACTAGGACTACGACTACTGCTACGGGGACGGGGCTCATGGTTCTCATGTTGTAACCATCAAATCTTATCAACCGATACATATCATATCCAACCTGCCTGATTAACAAGGAGAATACAAAAGTAATATTACGAAAATATTTCCTGCCTTGACTAAACAAGTGATAGATTCATTCAATCGTATAAAGTTAGTGGAGAAGCTAAAACGAGGTGTTTATCAAACGGATTCGTATTCTGACCTACATGATTGTGATCCCTTTAAAGAAATTAACTTTTGTTGTTGAATAAGTTACGATTTGACTACAAAAAAAGTCCTCTTTGGTTTGACTCCAAGTGAAAGGAGATGAGATGATCCAAAGATGTTTCATACATATTGATTGATGGCCTTGGAACAATTTTTATAACTTGCAGATAAAAAATATATGGGTGTATGCTACTGTTGTGAGAGGAAGCTTAATGAAATTATTTAGTATATCGTGCAATATCGAATTGTGGCAATGTGGTTTGAGAAATAGTGCAATTTAAGACAACAGTTCCTCTTTAATGAACCAAAATCCAAAACCGCCGCATGAAACCAATTATTTAATTTTGACATTTGTGCGGACAACTGCGGAGTCCATTCTAACATTTACATTCACTCATTTTGAGTAAAGGATCTACTTACTCTACAATATTCACTCAAATTCAAGCCCGGTTCACAGAACTGACCCACGGTGATCTTTTACTGGACAGCAGATCGCATCTATCATTGAGAAAAAAAGGTAACGATATACGATTTTTTTCAACATGGGTTTGTCTAGCCATATTTCTATGTGCTTAAACTTAAGGTCCATACATTTGAAATAAGGTTAGAAGTTTCTGGAAAGTTAGCAGGTCCGAGTAGCAATGTCATTTTGTGAAAAGCATTCCATTTTAAAACTAGTGTAATAGTTTACTTAATCTGTGTACTGCACAGTCAAAGCTCTGTACCAGCGGGTTTACATTTTTACCGCATGACATTTAAGTGTTTTTATTCTGTTTCTGTCAAATGTAAGCAATGAAAGTACATTATTAAAGTTAGTTAAAAATATTTGTCATCGGTTTTCTTTAAATCCAGACCTGCATGTGCTAGTTTTTAAATCTATTTTGATTCAATGCATTTTTTATGCGTTTTACTGATTATTTTGGAGCACTATATTGAATGTGAGTACTTTTCAACTTCGGGCTAATCTTCCATGTAAATAATTTAACGTCACAATGCAGACAGCTCAACTTTGCTTAAGTATAAGCCAAGCAATTTCACTGACACAAGTGCTATACAACTAGCTTTTACAAAACACCTTTTCCCCATTGTGCCCGTCGAACAATGATAACTAAAACTTACCTTCCCAACTCACCGGTCCGTACAAACTTTCCTTTTTGCTTTGCTGCTACCGCACAAACGAATTTTAATAATTTACTTCCGCCTCTTGCCAATTTTTTTCTTCAAACATATAAAGTTAGAAAGCTAAAGAATGCTTGCCGCTCATTGTGACGTTAAATTAACTCGGTGGTTCCATCGCAACATACAGCAGTCTAAAAGAACGTGATTTGTGAACCCCTCGAAGACTAGTGTGCAATGACGCATGAAAAATAAGGTAAAGTTGACTTCCACTCTTTGTTAACGCAATTTTAGGTGTTCTATCGGAAGACATTGCGCGCCACATGATATAAAAGTGCAAGTGAGTTTCAAACTATTCAGTCATAACCACCTGAACTACCATATATATAATATAAAAACAAGGGCGATTACTTTTCTCATGGAAGTGTGCCTTCTGTCGGGAGACATTCACTTCCGTTGTACAAAGGACCAGGTGTGCATCTTCTTAACTCTGTAGTCGTGTTGCATTCGTAACTCAGGTATCATGCTATATTGTGATGTGTTGATGATGATAGATAGAAGAACAGAGAGAGAGAGGTAAAATTAGAGTTTAAGTAGGTAGGTTTTTCTTTCGACATGATAGCCTCCAGGCTTGGTTTTAGGTTAAACCAGCATTAGTACGCATGAAGCGACAGAGGAACCTGGCTAGTTTTTTCCATTAAGTAGCAATAAGCTGGTAGCCTAGCATAGTTCCTACAAATTAAACTGCCATCAGATTTGGAGAGTTGCTGAACTTGAAGTCTCTCTGAATGAAAGTAGAATGAATTGCGAACAGGCGATAAGTCCAGTCCAGACAGTAGCTTATAAAGTATTACAAAGTTGCTCACAGTATACATTATGGGTACATACATTTAGTAGTAGGGCTTGATAATTTTGAAACAACATTTGGTAAGCGCTGGTCGCGTGCCACCTCACCTTTACTCGAGCCACTTACAACTTTTCAACTACTGGGTTTTCTGTACTAATGCCTCTATACTACTGTTTGTTGCTACCTGAAAGACGGATCATGTAGTGACTGCGACTAATATAAATACTATTTATGATATGCACAACAGAAACTTACCATGCAATAATAATAATAACAATAATAGTAATTGGAAAGGTAGCCAGTCAGTTATGACCACTGCCAAATGGTATAAACTCCGCGTTTTCAACTACGAAAACTCGGTGGAATTTGTGATTTCACTCTATGGAGACTAGGGTCACACACATGATACAAATGAAAATGAAGGGAAATACATGACATGGTGGATGTGTACATTATGTAGAATAATGTGTACGTAAATAATAATCATAATTTTGCGTTTCATTTCTTGGCATGCGTTGGCTCGCATAGTAACGAGTCACGGCTCTCATTATTATTAGGCCAACAAGATTTTTGGACTTTTACTATGTTGGTAGGAACCTCTTTATTGCTTACCTTTAGTTGGTAATTATTATTTTCTCTTCTGTAGTTGAGCCGTGCATTCATTCACATGAGTTTTAGTTACAGCGACATTCCTGTCATGGAAATAAATGAGATTGATGGTTTAGTGTCCTGGTTTCATGTGGTGCCAGCTCACGCATATAAACTTCACGTCTTGTGTTATTCAATTTAACATTTTTTAAACAAAAGTTGGCAATAATGGTGAAACGAAGGCTGCTATACACAAAAGAAATGGGATAGGAACAGATAGAAAACTAACGCAAACCAGTATGATAAGGAAAGTATAATCTACACAAAAGGTTTAGATTGTGTATGTATCATAATGAAAAAAATTAAATTATTATGTAACGTATATCAGTATAAACTGTGAAAATGAATTACTGAGAAAGGTTTATCTGTGTGCAATATAGTTTCACTGTTCGTTGTGCGGTAATATACGAATACGTTAGCGGAGCTGTAAATAGGAAGTATCCAGGGACAAAAGTATCGATTTTTCTTCTCCTCTACTTTTTCTCTCACTATATGCCTAAATCTCCCATAGCCACCATATCCTGACTTCAACAATACGTGTAGCCGTTAATTCCACATTTATCTATGATAAAGCATCAAGGAGTAAGCAGTCATGGAAATGTTCCTTCGGGACATGCTTCGAAGCTGTGAAGTAAATTATATCATATGAGATGTTAATTGCACAATCACAAAAACACTGGAGGATTAAAGGAGCAACTAATAGGTAGATCTTGAGAAGGTTACAAACTAGATTTTATTTCAATAACTTAGCTATTCTTAAATGACATGACGGAACACTTTTACCTTTGAATTTCTTGAATCGTCAACTTCCTAGCAGGTAAAAAAATTGGTTTACATCATCAGTAAGTCCAATCCGAAATGTGATATAAGGAGAGTTTCAGACACGTGGATTCTTCGGGATTTCAGTGTTTATGTATTACGTTCACGAACGTACACTATAAGATCAAAACTAGAACTTAGAACCCAAGATATCAACCACTAATAAGCACCAGACAAGTGGAGCTTTTTCCAGTTTAGAATGTATAGACTACAAAATGGAAGAGGGGGAAATTACTTGTCGAAGGAAAGAAGCCAGAACACAAGTAAAGCAGAGCTAGAACGAAAGGATATATTGGGCCTACAAGACGAAAGCAATGCATGTGAGAAAAGTATACGGTATAAAAAGAAAGGTATAGCAGCACACTCTAAAAAAGTTAGGGACACGAACAAAATTATTATTCCAGAAGTGCAGGTAGAAGGCGTGTGTGTTTATTCATTCTTTAACTTGTTCACCTGGGAGAGCTATTTTGCAGTTCGTGAGCCATGTCATAGAAACAAGGAATCATGTACTTGGTCGTGGTAGTTAACATGGTTTGCATCACACAGAAGAAACAATAATTTTTGGTTTCAGCTTAAAATAACTTTAGTTAAATATGTCCCTCCACGACATGCCCACAACTAATCACAATATTTATACTCGGAAGTGAAAAAAGGACGCATCTGGTTTCATGCGTGCACCCAGTTTTCTGTTATGATAAGGAAGAAGCTTTAAATGTCATGTATTCACCTAAAAGAACTTTTAAACCAAACTAATGCGCACAATCTTACCCATAGGCTAGTTAGTATACTTTTTCCCTACGACGTTTACATTATCTGCATCTTATCTACTCCCAGCGATTTCCTGATAATTTACAACCAGTTAAGCACATTTTCCGATGGACTTGCCCGTAAATACAGCAATAGCAAATCACTAGATCGGTCAACCAAGCCCAGAGTATCACCGCTGAGAGTAATTTATCCAGCAAATCAAATAGCAACATAGCTTTAAAGGAATAAACCTAAAGTACAACTTGTCTGATACTATCTGAGTGTGCTGAAAACCAATCAATAAACACCAAAAGCTACCGCCTGACTTCTGACTTGTCTCTGTACTGCTTGCTTGCTGAAGCTATTTTACGAACTCACAATGTTTGTTAAACTTTTACTTACTAAACATTAAAATGACAAAGGCATGCAAAATTTGTGCCTTAAACTTTCCCGAAATTATTTGTTTTGCCCGGTATTAATCATTTTACTTATTCTTTCGTTTTGGGTAGTTGAGAAGTTTTCAAAGCCAAACAACGCAACTGTATAAATAAAGTAGCGGAGTTACAGGTTGAAGATTGAACAATTATTCGTTGCACCTCACAACATGTGCACGATTTTCGTTGACAATGATGGATAGATGGATTTAGCCACTAGAAATTATTCAAAGTACAAGGAAAATGTTGGAAATATTTTAGTGCACTTTTTACCTGTCTTGTCAAAAAATATTGCAATGGCCCCTTTCAAACGTCGGTATTCCAACTGCACATGCGCGGGTTACAAAGATTATGTCAATTGTCAATTGTGCTCCGGCTTTCTTTCCTTCTGAACGTTGAATCTTATTGCTAGTCTTGTATCCACAAGGAAGACAAACGACATTTAAGGACTGAAATAAAGGTGGAAGTTTTCAGTTGTTTTGTAATTATTTAGGAAAAGATTGATTTTTAATCGGCTAGATACTAATTAACTACACAAGTTACCAAGGTTTGACATCTGTCAGAGTGTGGATTTAACAACCAAACAATTAGAGTTGTCTAGAACAGTGAATTTTGTGACCAGCTCAGGTAAACTGTGTTTCTACTTTTCTACTCGATTATTATTATAGAGTTGGTTAGTTGTGCAGCCAACATGACAACGTATTCTCTTTTGTGTCTGGGATCGCGTCCACGCGAACTTAATGTGAACGAATCGTAAACTGGGTTTTGTGAGATTATTAATTAAGAGAGAAATAGCATGTTATATTTAAGTTAGTTTTTGTTCCTTTGGTACTAGTGAGTTAAAATGCTGTGGGTTTTGCAGAGTAAGTAGAATTTAATTGCCAACCAATTTAATTCCCGTTTACCGATGTTATTGTTTTAAGTCAGTCAAGTATTGCTGTATACTTAATAGTTAGGATAGTATGTCGCCATAACGCTTCGCTTCGAAATCGAAATCCGTAGGAAGGTTGTCCCGCCGATCGTATTTTTTAGTATCCTGCACACATCTTCACTGTTAATTTTCTTGGTGTATGTATGAGACGTGCAAAAAATTCTGCTACGTCGACGTCACTTGCGTTGCATGCATTGCTTTGATTTATTTTCTTGTCTTCTTGGTTTCTAAATGGCGCTAAAATTGTCCATCCAATTCAGTGGGTTAAATATTAATTTCTATACTGCCATGTTACGACTTTCATTTGCCGGAGTCAAGAAATCAGAATTCTCGGTTTTAAATATTTATTGCTCTCACTCAGTACGCAAGCAGTCACTAAATGCTCAAATTTAGCGTCACCATGATCTGGTTGTTGCGATTAAAAGTACTGATTGACTTTAATTTGTTAGCCCACATTTGATGTTTAACTAAAATATAGAAACGGGCAGATTCATTATATCCATGCGATATATGGAATTGTTAAAACTGCCGTTAGGTATAATTATGGCTACAACGTTGTAAGTCATTAGTTCGTTACCTTAGGTATAATTAGTAAATGGAAAGTTTAGTTTGAATACACATACCGACTTGGTTTGCTGTAGTAAATTGATAGTTTCATACCCAAAAAAAGCGTTTGTTGTTGAAGCTTTTCATATGTAATGCTTTTAATATTTTACGACAATGCGACAGTAGTTTGCATAAATGTATCAATTGTAATGCTTAACTCGCCCACATTTTACTTACATATCCGTTGTTTTTGGTTACGGCACCATTTGTTGAATTCGCTTGTGTAGCTGGGATTCAGAACGGATGTTTATCTTGGGTGGTTGCTTTGGCTTGTCCACTAAGGCTTCCTTCTTAAATCTTTTGATTTTCCAGTTAGACTTGCTCGGTCTTTTAGCTGGGTTAAAAAATTTGGGTAATAGCTAGGCGCAAACATACACAGGAGTGAAGTCATTTGGCTTGGCTGACTGTGAAATATGAGATTAGATGGTGATCGATGATGATTAGGGAGACGGTGTGTATTCACCAAAGCCCAGTTCTTATAACCTAACATACAGAGACACTGTTGTTCCACTCTCTTTTGGCGGTACCTGGTGGCAACCTGGTTGCAAACTATGCAGAAAACCAGGTTGGATAGTTCAAAAAATTCGCGATAGAGAGCTGTACCATCAAACCAACCCACCCACCACATACTATTCCCACAGTATTACATATATCTACTTCCATGATTCCCACCTATTTTAACCCATTCCCACCTTTTTTTGAACGACCTGCTTCAAGCATTGAGCAGAGCGCCCATAGAATCATGTTGCCAGTACGAAGAGTGCTCCTTCTAGTGTATTATATATATCTACTTCTATGGTATTCACGTAGTTTACAAAGTAACTATTATTTCCATGACAAGGCCTATTTTTCCTTGGAATATTATGGCTCTTGTCTCTCAGAAATTATTTTCAGAATCATTTGATAAGCAAAGCAATGGTGGTAAATAAACTCTCGCTGCTAGTGTGTTGTGAAGGTGTATTTACTCACAATGGCATGGTTTTCAATTTCCAGGAAAAGAAGATACTTCTAGGTTGTGACGCTAAATAGAAAAAAGTGTTGATTTCATTCGGCAAACTTTACTACTTTGTGACAAGACGACAAGTGTTTTCATAAACACCAGAATTTGGCAAAGGACTTAGTCTTTAAGAAAACCTTGGGAGGACTTGACGTGCGTGTAGAAGATCAGACAGAAGACCTTTTTTGAATTTCTGTGATTCATTTATCTGTAATGGATACTCCAAGTGCTTTAAGCCAGAGCATGGACTCTGTGAATACTACACCTGGAGAAGAGGAGGTACGTAAAAGGATTTATATTTTTCATTAAGACAGTTCTAGCTTATTCGCGAATGCGAATAATTTGTAGTCAAGCGTATTCTATCATCATCAATCAGCTATGAGCTTATTCTGTCAACTATTCAGTAAGATAGTCATGGCTCATGGGTGCCCATGAAATCTGCAAGTGTTCCTATTTTCATAGTGCTTTATGGTTAAGTCTGTTTTTTTAGGTTTTGTTATGTCCATATTTTTTCACATAATAAGGAGAGCGTGAAATTTTTG
>Ga0210040_10001115_pt1 | contig 41685 bp, 58 predicted proteins | sample CryGeyCG12114_NA_FD_185462 | JGI IMG/M metagenome (GOLD analysis project Ga0210040, IMG submission 185462) | Groundwater microbial communities from aquifer - Crystal Geyser CG19_WC_8/21/14_NA (SPAdes) (version 2) | ecosystem: Environmental > Aquatic > Deep subsurface > Groundwater | place: USA... | reverse complement strand
TCACGGCAGCGAGCCCGCGCGACGTCCCTTGACAAGGGACTAAGAAGGTAGTAAGTTCTTAGACAGTGGAGAAGGTCGGCCCGGACGAGACTGCGGCTCCGTCCGGACCGGCCGTAACACTCGCCGCGAGAGCGGCCGAACGGCCCGGACGAGGCTCATCGTCCGGGCCGTTCAGTGTGTCTATGGGTACTTCTTAGGATGCCCGGACTGCGGCCGGGAGGGGCGCTCTCAGGCGGCGCGCGAGCGGCTCCGGAAGCGCGGGAGAACCTTCGTCGTCAGGAGCCCGAGACCGGTCGCGATCGCGCCGGCAACGAGCGGCTCGATCTGATCCGGAAGCGCCGTGATGTCGAAGGATCCCACCGCCTCCACGACGTACCCGAGAGCCGTGAAGACGGCTCCGTTCACGAGGTTGCCGATCGCGCCGTCGAAGGGCAGCTTCCCGGCTCCGTCGTTCCCGTACTGCGTTCCCGTCATTTCTCTACCTCCTGCGCCTCGTGCGCCTTCTGCGCACTGATGAGCAAACGATACGGTACGAACGTCTGAACCGCGAATGCAACCATGAGAAGCGCCGTGACTGCCTCCTTCGCCGGCCACTCCGGGAAGAGGCGGTTCAGGATGACGATCACGAAGAGAGCCGAGAGCAGGATCTTCCGGATCATCAGGAAGCGGCCGAAGTGGTTCGGCTTCCCGTTCGGTTGCCTCCACCATGAGAAGCCGACTTCGTACTGATACCGAACCACGAAGGCGACGGCCGCGACGAGTCCGATGATGACTGCCGCGATTGTGAGGTACTCCCAAAAAGGGGATTCGAGGAACGCTCTCATGTCATGTACCTCTGTGCTCTCCTACTGCCTGCCAGAAACGGGGACCTAGCGCATTGTCTCGCTTGATCTTACCCGACTTCGCGGACCGATCCTCGATGTCCGATTCGCGAGCGGCGGCCGTTTCAAGCTGAATCTCCGCCGTATCCGATACCGCCTGAACCTTCTCCACGAGTTCCGGCGGAGGAGGTGGCGGAAGGTGATGCTCGTACTCCTTCCTCTTACGCTTGAAAAAATCCACGCTTCTCCGCCTCCTTGACGATTTTGTCAAGCGCCTGCGTTGCGACTTCGTTCGTGTCGAGTAGCTTTTCGATCTGTCGATTCTGTGTGGCGATCGTCTCGTCTTTCTTGCCGGCCGCCGTCGTCAGAATGTCAATCTGCTTCAAGTAGAGCGCGAGCGTGCGATCCGTGTCCTTCTCGATCCGGCGCTCGATCCGCTCTACTTCTCCACCACGAACGAGGATCCCACGGGAGAATGCGAAGAGGAGACCGGTTATCCCGGACAGCACAACGAAGAGGAGGATGAGCCACGGCCCACCCTCCCGCATCGCTGACACGAAGAGGCTCACAGAATCAGTGCCCCATAGCGCGCCACGTCTGTCCACCCTTTTCGAGAATGCCGTCCGGGTTCTTCCACCCGAACCGCATCCCCTGATACCACTTCACGCCGGCCGTGAACTTCGGACCGGGGATGCCGTCCGCCTTTCCGGCGCGCTTCTCCCCGATGAACTTCTGAACAAACACGACGTCCGTCCCCGGCTTCACGCCTTCGCGCAGCGTCCGCGAGCCGGGAGCGTACGTGGCGAGCCCGGCCGGAACGGGGACCGGCTTCGGCGCGGGAGGCTTCGGCGCGCTCGCCGGCAGCGTCGCACGCCACGCGGAGAGCGGCATCCCGACGTGGACGGTGTACGTCGCCCATGCTCCCCACCAATTCCCGAGGAGCGACCGGATCGCGCTCTCGTGAATGTGCCAGAGGTGAGAATCGTCCGAGGAGACGTGATCCTCTTTGAACTCGTTGTAACCCTCCACGACGCGATCGTTGTCGATCTGCCCGTAGAACTCATAGAGGAACAGATCGAGCCGGGGATCCTTCGGATCCAACATGCTCGCCATGAGTCGCGAAGAGATCGTATCGATGTTCCGGTAGTCTCCGCGCTGCGCACTCGTGAAGGTGAGATCGAGCGCGGAACTCTTCGTCCATCCGAGACCGGACTTGTTCACCTTGTCGCGGATGGAGTAGTTCGTCGGGAAGTTCTTCGCGTTCCACGAACCCGGCGCGTGGAAGCCTTTCTTCCACGCGATGATCCCGCCGAGACGCAGATCCGGACCAACGTAGCGGCGCGTGTGAAGCCAGAGCCACCAAAGCGTGTCCGGGACGTCCGCGTTCAGATTCGGTTCCGGAAGTTTGAACTCCGGCGTTTTGAGGATTACTCCTGCCATAGCCATTACTGAGGTTCGCCTCCCCCTGCGATCGTATCGAGCTTTGCCTCAATAGAGGCTAGCCGATTGGAGAGCCGGCCGCCACGTGCGCGCGTCTGCTCCACTACCCCTAGTCGCGTGCTTAGCGTCTCGACGGCCGATCGCAGCGCCGCCACTTCCTCCGCGCCGCCGGAGACCGGAGCCTCCGCGAGCGCCTTCACGGCGACTTCGAGCGCGGAGAGCCGAGAGTTCGCGGATTGGAACGCCGTTGACAATTCCGCGACGCGCGTCCCGACTTGCTCGAAGCCGGGCATCTTCTGCGCGAGAGTCTGCTCAATCGCAGTCAATCGAGTCGCAAGCGCCGCGACTTCCTCCGCCGTCGCCATTCCCTTAACCGGACTCGTCATTACGCGATTCTCCTTGCTCGCAGCGTGGATCCTCCGACAACGATGGAAGCCGTCGCGTCCGTCGTCTCTTGTGCCCAACGGAACGCGACGCGGCCGGCAGTCGTGAACCGGATGAGACCGTACTCTTTCAAGCCGTAGTAGAGCGTATTCGAGTTCGCTCCGTACGTGATCTCCGTTCCGTATTGATGGACGGAGTGACGCATTTGCGTATTGTCTCGCGATTGCAACTCCACGCCGGGACCGGGACCTAGGCACGTTTTCAACGAATACGAGGCAGTCGTTCCCGTAACGTTCCACGCTGTCTTAAGGTCTCCGGTTACGCCTCCCCAAATGATATCGAAGTCAACGAACCAAGTACCGATATCGAGATCCGCGAAGAGGGTCGGATCGTCCGCCATCGTGTTGTTTGCTCGCGACGTGTTTCCCGTCTTGATGACATCGACGCTCTTCCCGATTCCGCCGATAGACAGATCCCCGCGAAAGTCTCCGTCTCCAAGGATGACGAGACCGGAATCGATGTCGTAGTACGATCCGTCTCCGAACTCCACGCCGACCGTACCGGCCGCCGGATCCGCGTAGAAGCCTTGTGCGGAATAGTGCGTGACTGCTCCGGCGATGAGCCACGTCTTCCCGATCGGGACCATATAGACGCGCGCGCCGGGTTGCGGGACGTATCCGGAAGCCACGGCGTAGTGCTTCCCGGAAAGCGTCGCCTCCCCCTCGAACGTGACGCGCGGGAGCGGGATCCCGTCCGGGTACGGCGGATCGAACGGATCGTACGCGGGATCGATGACAGCGAGCCGGATCCCCTTGTCCGCGCTCCCATCGGTGGACGTCCGGACGTAACCGGAGATTCCGTCGAGAAACGTCATCGGCTCCATTAGACGGTTACCACCCTTCGCGCGCGATGCTTCATCGTAGCGCCTGCGCGGAGTTCGAGGCTCCACGTCTGCTCCGTGTACTTCGTGTTCACCGCGAGAGACGGGTACACGACGCGATAGACATCGTTCCCGGAGTGGACCGGCATCAAAGCCGTCGTGAAGTCGAGCGCCTCGTAAACCTGAGAAGCCTCGAACGCGAGCCGCGCCACCTTCGCTTGAAGCGTCGCGAGATCGGCCGCGTCCTCCTCCTGCCGGAAGTCCACGATTGTCCGTTGCCGGCGAACCGTGGACGTCGGAGACGCGGGATCGGAGTTCGTGTACGTCGCCACGAGAGCCGGCTTGTCGGGATCGGAGACGACGAGACTCCACGCGTTCGGGATATTCGTCAAGTCGAGTTCCTGATCCACGTTCGGCACAACGAGACCGGCCACGCCTGCTCCGTACGTGAACTCCTCCGTCCGCGTGACCGGAGACCGGTAGGCTACGCCGATCGCGGTTCCGTTCTCATCGAAGGAGAGCGCCTCGTAATTGATCGCGGAGAACAACTCGTTGATGATCTTCAACTTCGAGGTTCCCGGCTCCCACTCCATAGCGGCCGGCAGCGTACGCGTTGACGGCGCGACGTTCTTCGGCATGGAGCCGAGAAGCGTCGAGATCGTGTCCGTGTACTTCGCGCCGGCCGCGATCGTGTACCGCGTGAGTACCTTGTCATCTGCCAGCACGAGGAGCGGATCGTACGCCATCACGTCGCGCGTCACGCGGTTCTGCTCATCGGAGTTCCGGTCCGGCGACGCGAGGAGGAAGACTCCTTGCGGATGCTCGACGTAATCGTTGGGACCGTACGGCGGAAGCCACGTGCGAATGAACGGCCGGATCCGATCGGAGAGGAAGTCGATCTCCCCGTTCTCGCGGAGACGGAAGCGCGCCGTCCGCTTGATGTCTGCGAGCCAATTCATTTCGACCGTGCATCCGGTCACGTTGTCGAGATCCATCACGTACACGTTCGCGGACGTGAGGAGTTCGTACCGGAAGCCGAACCGCCGGAAACCGAAGTCGCCACGGAGAACCGCGAGAACCTCCGCCTCCGTGTGCGAGTTCGGGTTCAGGTCACCGGACGGCGGCGCGAACTTCTGCATTAGATCACAACCGTTTCGACGGCCCGGTACGCCTTCGTGAACGTGAAGGAAACCGTCGATCCCCACGACTGATCGGACGTCTTGAAGTTGCTCATCGTTCCGTAGACAGCGCGCGCGCGGTTGTCCCGGAAGAAGAGGTTCTTCTTCGATGCCGCATAGGCGCGGAGTTCCCGGAGAACCTCCACGTAATCGGGACCGTGGGGAACGTCAATCGTCACATCGACGGAGAAGCCGCTCCCCTCTCCGAAGTCGAAGACGGGATCCTCGCGGCCGACGTAGTACGTTCCGGATTGCATCGGATCGAACGAGTCCCCTCGCTGATTCGCACCGTACCGGAATTGCCGGAGCGTCCCTTCGGGATCGTCGGGATCGTGGAGCCACACTCCCCGAATCGGGAGCGTCGCCTCCGTGGGATCGGAATCCGTGAACGGCATTACGCGTTCCCCCTCACGCGGTATTCGTACGTGATGCCTGCGGTAGCAGTGTAGTCCCGGAACGATCCATCCGGATCCGCCGTTCCGAGGATCTCGAACGCGTCGTCCGTTCCCGCGATCCGGCGGAGGATCTGATTCTCTGCGGTCTCCGGACGGTCCGACGCGTTGCCTAGCGTCACCTCGTCAAGGATGACGTACGTCCCGGCCGCCACGCCTCCCGCGATCGACGGCCCATAGACAGCCTTCGCGGCCGTCGCCGGAGCGGTACCGGTCACCTGAATCTGCGTCCACGTGGCAGCGGGAACGAGCGTCCCGAACGAGGAGGAGGAGAGGTACGCGAACGCTGCGGTTGACCAATCGATAGTTGCGGAGACGTTGCACTGAATCGACGCGTAAACCCACATGCGCGCCGTATAGCGCTGTCCCGCGATCACGTCCCGTTGGTTCGGGTAGTCGCGCGCGTAAACGGGATCCTGCCCGTTCAGCGTGGACGTGATGCGCAGCGCGCCGACTCCCCGGTGAACGATGCCGGCCTCCGCCGCAACGGCCGCGTTCGGTCCCGCCTGCCAACCGGAGACGCCGGTCTCGAAGCCGGCTTCCGGAATGCCGAGAGCCGGAGCGCCGGGAGTCGGATTGTCGATCGTCACGAGCGCGAAGCCGTCTTCGGGTTGCGGCGTGACGGAGACGATCGGCTTCTCCGGCGTGGAGTACGAAGGCGTGAGCGTCCGCGTCGCTATGTTCGTCACTACCGCCTGCGCGTTGCGAACCTGAACGCGGATCTCGTGCGCCTGATCCGAGAGCATTCCCGCAACGGTCGCCGTCGTCGCGCCGGACGCGATCCAATTCGTATCGGAGACGAGAGTCGCGCCACGGTAGAGCCACACGCGGTAAGCCGCCTGAACGGTACCGGCGACGCTCCACGCGATCGGGATATCGTCCGTGATGACGTCGAGCGGGTTGTTCACGGCCGGAGCCGTGATCGTGACGGTTCCTCCGGCCGAAGCGGTGAAGGTGCCGTACGTGCTCCACGGGGATTCGACGTCGGACGGATCCCATGCCTTCACGCGCCATCGGTAATCGAACCCGTTCGCGATCGTGTTCCCGGCAACGGTCCGGTTCGATACGGCGGAGAGCGTCTTCCCCGTATCGAGAACCACTACCTCATCGGAGATCCGCGAGATTTCAAGCTGATATGCGTACTGCGGATCGCCGTTCGGATCGTTGAAATCCCAATCGAAGTTAGCGGCCTGCGCCGCGTCGAAGTTCGCGCGAGTGACAAGCGTCGGAGCAGTCGGCGCGATATTGAACGTGTCCACAACGTACTGCGTCGTGAGTACGCCGGCAGTGTCGATCGCGATTGTCACGAGCGTCGTTTGTCCTACGCCGGAGTTCCGCTGAACGCGGATCGCCTTAACGGTTCCCGCGCCTGCGTCGTCGTAAACGAGCGTCTCATTGAGCCGACCGTTCATCGTGTTCAAGTCGAAGACGGTACGGCGCACGCGGCCGGCATCCGCCGCGTCCACGTAATAGACGTGGATCGCATTCTCGATCTCGTTGTAGACAGCATCCCATGCGGCCGTTTGCGCGATCGCGGGACCGTCCGGCATCGACGGGATCCCGAGACCGGAAAGGTTCTCCGCGCCGATGAGAGTCGAGTCCGTCCCCGTATGGTTCTTGACTTTGATCGAGATTCCCCATGACGAATCGCTGTCCGCCGAAATGAACGCTGCCGCCTGCGAGGAAACGGGAACGACGCGAACCTTCCCGGCCGCGTCCTTCCGGCCGTATCCGTTCGTGCTCACTGTCTTCGTCCATTGGAACCCAGTCGAAGCAGCGTTGAGGATGTACCACCCTTCCGAGAGCGCGCGGTTGTCTCCGAGATTCTGATCTCCGCCGAAGGAGTAGAAGTACGCCTGATCGGCGGAGCCCGGCGGGATCTGTGACGGAGACGCTACGTCCATCCCCGTTCCGGTCTCGTTGTGCCACGCGTTGAAGTATCCGGACGGCGGCGCGACTACGCCGAGAGCAGGCAGCGAGTTCCCGGATCCCCGGAGCCCGTTCCCCGTGTTCGCGAGGAGCGGCGCGAAGTCGAAGATCGCGTGTTGCGTTTCGTTGTGTACGACGGAATCGCCGGCCGATCCGATGTGTCCGACGAACGCGAGGATCGAGCCGGAGCCGAACGGGTGCCAGAGTGCGACGACTTGATTGATCGCCGCGCCGTACGTCGGCATCGACGTGGAGCGCATCGGCTTGACTGTCCACGTGACTCCGCCTCCGCGCTGAAACGCGAGGAGCGCGAGCGAGTTCTCCGCCTGCGAGTAGCGTCCGAGAACGCAGAGGTTGCCGGCCGGATCCGCCACGAGCGCGAGCGCCTGATACCCGGCAGGCACGGCGAATTGGTTCACGGCCGCGCCGATCGGAATCGTCGCGATCTGCGTTACCGTGGCGGAGCCGAATGGGCGGTACTTAAGCGTGATCGTCGGAGTCGCGGCTCCATTCGATTCGAGCCATGCCCACCCGTCCGAGAGTTCCACTTGCGCGCCGAGAACGCCGAAGAGCGTATTCCGCGTGACGCTCGTATAAACGAGCATCGGATCGAACGCCGTTCCCGCCTGCTCCGTAGTCGCAAGCGCGATCGCCTCGTCCCGCGTCGGAGCCGCGCCGGCAAGGTTGTAGTTCGTGTGGAGAAGGTGTTCCATCGACGTCGCCGGCCGCATCGCTGCGAGCAACTCATCCGAGGAAGCCTGAACCGTCTTCCCCGTTGCGCCGGACAGCATGTGGACGAGTCCATCATGGCGGAGCGCTGCGATCTGTGTCGGGTTGCGCCAGTCGGCAACCGTCAAGCCGGAGCCGCTCCACGCGAACCCGCGCCACACGAGATCCTGCGCGAACGAGGCAGAGAGTTGGTTATACACGTAGACGCGAACGGCGGCAGCGGTAACGACGTCGGACGCAGGGATCGCCGGATAGTCGTAGCCGAGATAGGAGAGGAACGTCGCGTACTGTCCGTCATTGTTGTTCCGGCCGACGAACGCGGTATTCCCTCCCGTTGCTCCATCGGCGGGACCGTTCCGGGAGTTCGTTTGGCTCGCGTCGTAGGAGTAGAGGTATCCGTCCGACGTCTTGCCGAATACGATCGTTACCGTCATCGGATCCCCCTCCGCGCGTTCTTCTGCTTCATTGCCGCTCCACCGTTCGATGCGATCACGTACGCGACGGCCGCGAGCGGATCCTCACGGCAGCGTACGCCGTGAACCACGATCTCCCCGGCCGGATCCGGGACGAGCGTCGGAGGGTTGACGATCACGAAATCCGGATCCCCGCCGGCAGCGTCCGAGACGCGAACCTCCACGCGCGAGCGGAGTCCGTCGTCGTGAGCAACGAGGCTCTCGATCGCGACGTCTCCGTCCGGAGTGGAGACGGTCGCCGGACCGTCGTACGCGTCCCTCACAGCGCGCGTGCGCGCTCGTGCGTTCTCGGATGCCGTTGCCATTCCTGCTCCCTTAGCCTGCCGCGTGGACGGTTCGCGCGGACCGTTGCATACCCGAGATCAGGTTAACAACGTCCTCGATGCTCTTCATCTTCGACGCGTCGAGAGTGACGGAGCCGGCCGCGAAGACGTACGTCGTACCGGTCGCCGTCGTGGCGGACGGTCCCGGAGACGAAGGCCGGATGCCGGCCGCCGCTGCCGCCGCGTGGACTTGCGGGACGATCGAGCGGACGGCCGCTGCCATCTTCGCGCGCGCGAGCGGGATGGAGCGCTTCACGCCGAGAGACATACCGGGGAGCAGCCATCGGCCGACTTGATCCCGGAACACCTTCGACGGGGACGAGATTCCGAGAGCCGCTTTCGCGCCGGAGAGGACGGACTTCATCGCGCCGACTGCGGCGGAGATCGCTTGTCCCACGGCCGCCCGGATGCCGGCCGCGAGACCGGACATGATCGCGGAGCCTGCGGAGCGGAGCCACCCTCCCGCGCCGGAGAACGCTCCGAGGATCGAACCCTTCACGCCGGAGACAGCGGAGCGCGCCTTACCGGGAAGTCCCCGAAGGTACGAGATCGCGCCGTTGACGAGTTCGCTCGCCTTCGAGCGCGCGGCCGAAACGGCGGAGGAGAACGCGCCGGACATCGATCCCCACAACGAGGAGACGGCGGAGCGCGCCTTCCCCGGAAGCTGCCGGAAGAAGTTCGTCACATTGTTAACGAGTGATGTCGCCTGATTCTGCGCATTCGACTTCGCGGACGAGAACGCTCCGGAGATCGAACTCCACAACGAGGCGAACGCGGCGCGCGCCTTACCGGGAGCGGTCCGGAAGAAGTTGATGACTCCGTTCACGAGCGCGGTTCCTGCCGCAATCGCATTCGACTTCGCGGAGTTGAACGCGCCGGAGATCGCTCCCCAAAGTGTCGAGACGGCGGAGCGCGCGCGGCCGGGAAGCTTGATGAAGAAATCGATGATCGAGCCGATCGCGAACCCGACTGCGAATAGCGCTGCGTGCATCGCCGTTTTAAACGCGTTACCGATCACGCCGGGAAGCGCCATGAGGAACGCGCCGATCCGACCGGGGAGCGCAGAGAAGAACGCGCCGACACTCGTTCCCCATCCCGAGATCGTTCCCCATAGAGACGAGAGCGCCGCGCCGAATCGTCCCGGCAGCGCCGCGAACCACGCGCCTACGCCGGAGAAGAACCCGGTTATCGATCCCCACAATCCGGAGAAGAATCCGGAGATCGAGGAGCCGGCCGAAGAGAACCACGCGCCTACGGATGAAACCCATCCGGAGATCGTGGAGCCTAGGTTCTTGAACCAACCGATCGCGGCCGACGTCCATCCGGGAATGTTCGTGAAGAAGTTCCGAACGACTCCGTAGAACTTCGCCATTGCCGCGATATTGGTCCCAATCATCGCGATCAGGAATCCGAGGAACTTAAGCATGTCCCCGAAGAAGAGACTCGCCTCCGGACCGGCCGTGGCGATAATCCCCATGAATTGCCCGAGACCTTCGCCTAGCGCTGTCAATCCCGGTCCGAGACTCGTGAGGAACGGACCGCTCGCTTTTACGAGCGCCTCGAATCCTGGCAGCGCTCCGCGCACGAGTCCGAGGATTCCTTGTGTCAACGGGCCGATCGCGGGAGCGACGTCCTTGAACATTCGCGTAAAGGACGGACCTAGTTCCTTTTTCACGAACGTTTGAATCATGCCGAGAGAAGACACGATCGGCTTGACGAGCGGTTGCGCCGCCTTAACCATCGTGTCCTTGAAGGACTTACCGAGAGACGTCCCGGCCTTCTTCACTGCCGGGTTATCTTTGAGGAGCGCCGCGCCGATCCCGATGACTCCGAGACCGGCTCCCGCAATGAGCGCGCCGGAGAGACCGGCCATGAGAGCAGGCGCGAGAAGCGCGCCGGCAACGGCGACGGCCGCGAGAACGTACGGGTTCGCGAGCGCGGACGGCATGACGGCTCCCAACTTCGAGCCCATCCCACCGATCGAGCCGATCAACCCTCCGCCCATGTCCCCGCCGAGAAGTCCACCGATCTTCCCCATGAGACCGCGCTTGCCGGACGCGCCGTCTCCGATGCCGTCGCCTGCTCCCTTTCCGACTCCTTCGCCGGAGATCCTGCCGGCCGCCACGAACTGTCCGTTCGCGCCACGCATTTTCGAGGAGAAGGACTTGACGGTCGAAGTGCCCATCACGGAGCCGGCTCGATCGCCGGCAGTCATGGCGGACGACTCTACGGACCGTTCGTCAATGTCCGCGAGCACAGACACATAAGCGTCTGCGATCTTGAAGCCGTCCGCCATGCTCGCTCCTTATCCGAACTCGATCAACCCTGCGAGGAGCGGATCTCGCTCGATCGCGTCGCGCTCGCTTTCCACGAGGCGCGCGCCCGGTTTGACGTTGCGCGTTACCTTTGCTTCCTGCTCCTCCGCCCGAAGACGGATCACGCCGGGATACGCGGGGAGTCGCGACGCGAGAGCGAAGAACTCCGGAGCCGGCAGCGCGAGCGCGTCGCGCCATGCGAGGTGATAGATCGCGCGGAAGTCAGCGAGAACGTCCCGTTCGTGATGGACGATCCAACCGATCTGCGCGAGCCGATCACCTAGCCTTTTCCCTCTTCGTCCATCCCGCCGAACACCTTCTCGCGGCAGACGCTCATGATGCCGGAGAGAACCTTCTTCGGGAGACCTTCGACGGCGCACAGCGCTTCGTACGCCTCCATCCCGATCGTCTGCTCGATCGCGTAGAGTTCGCCGGCAATCTGCCCGCGCTCCTCCACGATCTTCGCGGCGCGGAGCCCGATCTCCGCGCCGACTTCGACGGGGACCGTGTACTCCTTGCCGTCGATCTCGAAGAGCGGCTCGCGCTTGCTGCGCCACTCCGGAGCCGTCGTGTGCTGAGTGTCGATCTTGAACATGGGGGTAGCCTCCTCCATATAGCGGTTGACGTGCGGAAACTCTGAGTGTGTGAGCTGTGTGAGTAGCCTCAGGAAAATCCCTATAGAACCCTACGCGTAGAGAGTTTTCCTAGGGGTACTCACACAGCTCACACGTCACACTGCGGCCGACTCCACCACGCGGAACGGCCGGATCGACGTGGACACCCAATGGCACTCGAACGTGACCGGGATGAGCCACTGATCGTCCTTCTTGTACGCGGCTTCGACGTCCTCGACGGAGAGCGCCTTCCGCAGGATGAACAGGCGGCGCTTGCCGAGAGGCGCGCGTCCCCGGAGGATGATGGACGAGTAATCCGGCTCCGCGCCGGAATCGTCCCCCTCGACGTCGAAGGCGCGGAACGCGGTTGCGCCGACCCCTCCGGTGTCGATCGTGTCCTCGTTCTGCGAGAGCGCGAGGAGGAGGTTTTCGAGCGTCCCCTCCACGAGGTTCGTCGCGACGGTGATCGTCCGTCCCGTCTTCCGCTTGCCGGCCGAATCGATGATCTGATCCATGCGCAGATTCATCCATTCGTGCGCGACGTTCAGCGTTACCCCGTCGTCCGTTCCGCCGAGACTCGCGAACGGAGCCGCGATCGGATCGGCCACGGCGGTATCGGCCGGCTCCGTCGCGCCGAACTCTGCGCGGAAGAGTTCCGCCGCTCCGGCGATGATGTTCGATGCGCTAGGCATTCGACGTTCCTCCCTGCGTCGCCGGCTTCGGCTTCGGAGCCTCCGCCGTGATCTCTTCCTTCACGAGTCCCTGCGCGGACAAGTCCGCGAACTCGTCCTCCTCGACTTCGATCGTCTCGTCCGGACGGATCGTGGTACGGATGGTTCGCATTGCGTCTCCTTCGGTTAGTCCGGTTCGGCCGTCCACACGAGGACGAACTCTGTCTCGTAATGTGCCGTGGACGCGTCCGGATCCGGGATGCGTCTCGGTTCGGAGACGAGACGTACTCCGTGGACGAGTGCGCGTTCGTACCCGGCAGACTGACGGACGAATACGGGAGCGAACGTCGGAGTGAGGCAGACGCGGACGATCTTCTCCGCGAGTTGGTTCGATGCGTTCCACTGCGGCCGATCGCTGCCAGGAACGGCCGCCCATGTTCCGAGAGAGACGACGGGCATCCGGCCGAAGCCGGCCGCGATCCTGCCGCCTACGATCGCCACGGTTCCGAAGCCTTGAATGTCGCCGGAGAGAACGCTCCACGTGCCCGGCTTCGGGAGCGTCGTCGCCACGCCTACCGGAAACCACGTTTTAAGCCACGCTACGGCGACAGACTCGCTTGTCGGGTGGTGGAGGTTGGGAGCCGTCATGCGATCACCCGTGTTTTGAAGAGAGCCGGCCGCATGTACGGTTGCGCCTCCATCTTGGAGGTTCCGAACTCTTGATAGAGGTGATAGTCGATCCCGCGCCCGATGTCTCCGCAGTGAACCCGGCCTTCGCCTTCGAGATGTTCCGCCTCGATCGTGGAGAGAAGGTCTCCCGAGAGAACAGGAACGTAGCGGCGCGCGTCTTCTGCGACGAGATCCGTGATCGGGTGAACGGCTTCCGCGTCCACGACGCGGCGGAGTTGGACGAGTCCGGGACCGTTCATTACGACACGCGTCCGTGCTGCCATTCGTCCACCTCCCCTTGTCGGGTTAGTCCATCCGTCCCGCGTCCCTTGTCAGGACGTGTCGAGCGTACCCTACTGGACGCGTCGAAGATCAAGCCTTACGTCCGGACTCATCACCGGATTGTGCGGACGGGTGACGTGATCGATGACGTACGTCTCTCCCGTCTTCTCGTCCCGGAGTCGATTCGTTTCATCGACTACCGTTCCGTTCGGAACCCTGCCCGTGTAGTACAGAATCGCGCGCGCCTGCGGATCCGATTCCGTCGAGACGATTTGCCGGCCTTCCACAATGGAACAGGGGATGCCGGAGCCGGCCGGCGTTTCGGAGTCGAGAACGTCGCCATACTCGGACTCCTCTTCGCCGCTGCCGAGAATCGTCACGGTTGTCGTGGGAGTCGCAATCACGGTATCGCGCCTTCGCCACCGAAGCCGGCCGGATCGCTGCGCTCGTTGAGGAAGTTCCGTTCCTGCGAGCGGACGTCAACGCGGGGAACGAGAACCGTCCGCGTGCCGATCCACGAGAGCGACGCGAGTTCGCGCCGCGCAAGCGGATGAAGGAAGACGTCGGCGCGATCCTCGCGCGTGATGCTCTGCGTATCGCTCGTGACCGTGGACGCGTTCTCGCGCTCCTCCACGAGTCCCGGCTTCACCGCGAAGAAGCATTGCCACGCGGTAGCGCGCCGAAGGTGCCGACGATCCACGCCGGAGATCGCGTCCTCCGGGAGTTCCTCGTCCGCGCCGGAGAAGGTGTCGATGATGGACGAAGCGAGCGCGATCGTCTCCTCCGTGAAGTCCTTCCCTGTTACGTTCCGGACTTGCTCGACGGTTGCCCATGCCATGCGATCACCTTCCTTTCGTGAGAGAGCCGCCGGGGACGGAGGAGGCTACCGTTCGTCCCCGGCGGAGTTCTCAGGAGTTCGCGCGCGTCTGCTTCGCGGGAGCCGCCTTCGCGGCCGGCGTGGACTGCTTCGCCTTGTCCGGGTTCAACGCGTCCGCCACCTCCGAGGACGGCGGCTCCGCGATGAGCCGGCCGCCGGACGTCCGACGCTCCGAGATCCCGCGTACCTCCGTGGGATCCGGCAGCGGATCGGCGTACGTCCCGTCCGACGTGATGGAGCCGGAACCGGTGAGCGCCTCGTTCCGGAACGACTGACCTTCGAGGTTCTTCGTCTCGTCCGACATGATCGGATCCTTTCGAGCGTTTGCGAGTGGAAAGACGGGGACCGGCCGTCCGGCACGGGGAACCGGACGGCCGGAGTCGATCAGGAACCCGGCGTGATTTCGAGAACCGCGATCGCCTGCGGGACCGTGCAGACGAAGGCGCGGCGCATCATCGCCTTCATGATGGCTTCGTCCGAGAGGAAGCCGATGCCCTGCGCCGCGCGCTGCCACTGAACGCCGGGATTGCCGGGGACCATGCCGGCCGACGTCCGCGCGAGCCCGCGCTTCAACGCGTTGCGGTTGCCGATGATGATGAGCGGGTTCCCCGTGGGAGTGTCCGTCATCGTCGCGTGCGTGCGCGCGCCCGTGGAGAACCGGAAGTCCGTCGCACCGAAGAGGGACGGTCCCGCGCCGGTACGGTTGCCGTCGATGAAGAGCGGCTCGCCGTCGCCGTTGCGGATCTTGCGGAACGTGCGCTTGATCTGCGGCGACGCGATCATGAACGTGTTCGCCTCGTCGTAGAAGTCGCTCTCCTCGTAGAGCCCGAGGAAGTCCGCCACCGCGTCGAGCCACGTCGCGGCCGGAGTCGGGTTGCCACCCGTGAGGCGCGGGACCTGGATCCGGTTCGCTGCCGCCGCGTACGCTCCCCACGGCGTACTCTGCGCCGTCGCCACGCAGGCGTAGATGGATTGGAACGGGACCGTCGTTCCGTTCATCGCGCCCGTGGTTCCGATGCACGCGTGGTCGAAGGTCTTCGCGAGCGCGGAGCCGGCCTCCTGCTCGTACCGGCGCATCGTGCCTTCACCGGTGATCGTGTCCGTGAGGTCCTCTTCGGCCACCTTCGCCGCGCCACCGATCTTCCGCGCGATGAGGTCCACGAGATCCTGCGTGTTCGTGGAGAAGCCGTATTCGGCACCCTTCGCGACCGACGCGACGGAGAACCCGCCGAACCGCGCGACCTGCTTCGTGTCGCTCGCCATCGTCTCCGGCGGCGCGATCGCCTCCATGACGGACGTCTTCGCGACCTTCTGAATCACCTCTTGCGAGGTTTCGATCGGGATGAGGTTTTCGAGATCCTGACGGTTGGTGGTCACGCCGGTCACACTCCTTCGGTATGGCGTGAGGGATGGGGATCGTCCCGCTTGCCATCCGGCAATGCGTGTTCCGGCGGAAGCCGTCCGGCTCCGTGCCTGCCTGCGAGGATACACGAAGGAGCCCGGCTCCGCATAGGAGCCGGGCTCGCAACGCCGGCCGGATAGGTGGGACCGGAACCACTCCGCGAGCTACCGCCCGAGAATCCGCGCGTAGCGCTTCTTATCGGGATCGGAGTTGGTTTCCTTCGTCTCCCGATTCCCCTTCACGGTACGCGGAACTCGCGCGGTTGTCTTGCGCTGCGCGCCGAGAATCGAGCGGAGGTTCTCGATCCGCTCCTCGATCTCGTCCTCGTCCGCGCCGTCCTTGTCCACGGTCACATCATCGAGCCGGAGCAGATCGAGCACGGCGACGCGATCGTCCTTGTCCTCGATGCCGAGACCGCGCAGGATGCCGTGAGCCGCCGTACGAACGATCTTCACGTTCGCTTCCGCGACCGGATCCGGTTCGTCGTCGTCCGGCTTCTTCGACTTGTCGAGTTCCGCCCGGAGCCGCCGCGCCTCGTTCTTCGCACGGTCGCGCGCCTTGATCGCCTTGACGAGTTCGGGATCCTTCTTCGCTCCCTTGTCGTCTTCGGTATCGCCGGAATCGTCGTCGTCATCGTCCGAATCGTCGCCGGCCTTGTCGTCCTCCGTCGTCTCTTCGGTCTCGTCCGCGTCGTCCTGCGTCTTGTCGTCCGCGTCGTCGTCTGCCATCACTCGCCACCCGACGAAGCAGCGAGAACCGCTTGCGCTGCCGCGTCCCATGCCGAACGGACGTTGATGTCGAGATGTTCGTACGCCGGCAGCGGATCGCCGTTCACGGCTCGATTGTCCCGCGCCTTCGCGTATGCCTCATACGCGATCTTCGCGAAGTCCTCCACGAGTTAGCCTCCTCGTCACTTCTTGCGCAGCATCCGCCGCGCGCGTGTCTCCACACTAGCAGGAAGGCCGGCTCCGGCAGCGAGGAGAGACTCCGCCGCGCGTTGCATTGCCGGACCGGATTCGTACTCCGTCCATTGGTACACAACCGATCGGCGCGCTTCCGCCGCGAGACGCGCTGCCGGCGACAGACTCGATCGGGACGAAGGCGGCTTCCCTGCCGGCTCATCTGTCACGCGGAGTTGGCATCGACAGTTGGGATGGAGCGGACAGCCCGGAACCGCAGGCACCTTGCGCGCCTTCGGATCGAACGAGACGCCGGGGAACAGGCGGCCGGGTTCCACGACGTAACCCGCGTGTGCGAGACAGTCGAGACACGCGTTCCGCTCCGCGATCCACATCACGCGGAGTTTCATCGTGCGCGCGACGTCGATCGTCCCGGCGTTGATCCCTTCGTTCGCGACGCTGCGAGCGTGTCCCTCGATCCGCGCCTTCCCTTTGCTGATCTTCGCCGCGACTGCCGCCGCTTCCGTGCGGTTCCGGATCCCTTGTCTCGCAACGGTTTCCGCTTCACGCAGCGCCTCACGAAGCGCCGCGTCAATGGCGGGAACGTCGCGCTTCTTCGGAGTCTTCGTCTTGCGCGCGCGAGCCTTCGCCTTTTCGCCGGGGATCCGTTGCACAGCACGGGAAACGCCGAGACGATGCGCCTCCACGGCCGCTTGCCGGAGCGCCGGCTCCATCGGCTCCCACCGCTGCCGCCGGATCCGCGCGCCTACGGCCTTCCCCACCTGCTCCGCCTGCCGGTCTGAGAGCGTCTCTCCGGCGCTGAGGAAGGCACCCTCGAAGGCAGTCAGGACAGCGCGAATGAGCGCCTCCACGGCCCGGACAGCCTGCCCGGTGACGTCCTCCCGTACCGCCTCCTCGAAGGCTAGCGTCTCCTCGTCGGGCGTATCGTCACCCGTCGATGCCGGCCTCTTCGCCGTTGGAGCCCGTTCGGCTAGCTTCCGGCGTGGCGGCATCCCATTCCTCCAAAGCCTCTTCGTTTGCGCGCGCGACGTCGCGGAGGAGCGCCGGCAGCGCATCCGCTCCCGTGATCCACCCGACTACCGTCAACGGCATCGAGCCGACCTGAATCCGAACGGGAAGCGCGTCCGGCGGGATCTCGAAGTCCTGATCGAGAACCTTGATGCTTTCCTCGTGTACCGGCGAGTCTTCGTCCCCGAACCGAATCTCGATGCTCATTTCGTGTATCCCCATCCCGCTAGCGTCGTCGCCCAATCGCGACCGTCCTCGAAGGTAACAGACGCGGCCGTTCGCCGGCCGTCCGTCGCGATCCCGTGGGAAATCACGTGGAGAATCTGCCCCGGCTTCACTGTCTCCGCGAGGTATTGCATCGCGCGCCGATTGAGTTCCGTCCCGCGCTCCGGGCAGTCGTAACCCTTTCCATCGGGAAACACGATGCGCAGCGTCCCGAAGTTGTACTCCTTGCCGATGCGCGGACGGAGGATGATTCCCCATCCGATATCAAGGTTCGTGTGAACGGTGTCGCCGTCCACGACGCGGACGATCTCCGCCTTCGCGTACCGAATGCTCATCGCTTCTCCTGAGACGTGACGTGATAACCCGCGCAGTGCGGGCAGCGGTAGAATCGGACGGCTCCCTTATCGCGCATTGCTTCGAGCGCGAGCGCCGCCGCTATCGCGTCCCGGTACCGTCTCTTCTGCGGGCACCTCTTCGGCATCGTCGGCTTCTTCGTCATCGTCGGCGGGTTCAAGTTCGAGAGGCTCTTTCTCTTCGAGGACAAGCTTTCCCGGAGAGCCGGCCTCTTCGAGAAGACGTTCGATGAGCGTCGCGATCCGCTCCGGCGGGATGCCGAGAAGTGTCGCGCCTGCTCCCAACTTTTGCATGGCGTCGCCCAACGTGGCGATACGCGCAATCGCGCGATCGAGCGTCTCCGCGTCGTCGTCCTTCTCGTCCTCCCATGCCTTGATCTGCTCCTCTGTGTAATTCGCTTCGAGGAGAATCGAACGTTGCGGTACGCCGTGATCGCGGCGCGCGGTTGCGACTGCCCACCACTCCGGATCCGAGACGACTTCCGGCGGAGCCCAATTGACCGTGATCTCTCCGGCGTCGCGAACTCCGACGATCGCGAGCGCGAGCCCGTAGACTTCGCGCCAAAAACGGAGGAAGAAGCGCTTGCGGTCCGCTTCCTTCTTCCGGATCGGCCGCTCCGCGCGATCCCATGCAACGCCGGACATATTCGCGCCGAAGCGAGGATCGAACTCCGTGAGCGGCGTACCGGATGCGGACGCGCCGAGACGAATCCACTGATCGATCGGGGACTCGAACACACGGAGATCCGGAGCGGAAAACTCTCCGACTCCCTTGACGCCGTGGAACTTCTGCTCCGTGCCCGGACCGGTACGCCGGCCGGATAGCGGCGCGGGACCGGCGGCAGGCGCGTCCGCCGCGTCTCCCCACGGAACGATGTCCGCCTTTTGTTCGAGAAGCGCCTTGTCCTCCGCGATCGTGTAGCGCTCGCGCCACCCATTCGATTCGATGCCCGATGACTGCGTGGCGGTTGCCTTCGTCACGATGTTCTGCGCGCCGATGAAGTCCTCGATCTCGGAACGGCCGTACGGCATATCTGTCCGCATGTGGAAGATCGGGATCTCCCCGAAGTCATGCGGCTCCGGCCACACGTCGGGAGTCGCTGCCGTCTCCACGCCGGCCGCGTCCTCCGCGTACTCCCGCCACTCCTCCTTGTCGAGACCCTTCGAGCCGGGATTCGAGATGAACGGCTCGACGCGATCGGCGTACCAAACCTCCGCGCGCCATACGTTCCCGAGAGCCGTGGATTCCGTCCACCGCCGGATCGTGAACCGCTGCCGCCGGCCGTCCTCCGAATCGTAGAAGGCGCGGCAGGAGAGAGGCGACTGATACGCGAGTTCCACGCCGGCCGCGAGCGCGTCGAAGTCCGGAGCCTCCTCGTCCCGAACGATGTCCTCGTCTATGATCGGCCACACGAGGAGATAGGAGTCTCCGAGAGCGAGCGTCCGTTCCGTGATGAACGGCTCGACTAGCTCCATGTCGTTCGCCTGCCGGATCTCCTCGATGCGCGCATTCACCGCGTCGCCACGGGACGAGACGATCGAGTTGATGCCGAGACGGTTCGCGAGCGTCTCGACGGGAACGCGCGCGAGCCGGAACCGGTAGTCCTGCGCCGTCTTGCCGATGAGTTGCTTCAAGCGGTCCGATGCGAATCGCTCCGGCAGATCCCCGGCGAAGTACGTCCACATCTTCTCGTAGTACGGCGCGGCTTCATCGAGCCCGCGCATTCCCTCGATCAGATCCGCGCTACCCGGCATTAGACGTAACTCCTAGTCTCGACGTGCGTCCGTAGACGCGGAACCTCACTGAGGAAGAACAACACGCCGCACACTGCCGCATCCGCGATATCGTCGTACGGTGCCTTCGGGAACGAAACCATTTGCTCTTCGAGTTCACGCATCCGCTCCCGATGGAGAACGTGACCCCGTTGGTACAGATCGAGCGCGTAGGAGAAGCGAACCTCCTTCGACTCGTTGGACGTGTGAACGAGTAGCTTTGCCGGCAGATCGTGAAGGATCGTGTACCAAAGCTCCCCGCCTTGATTCACCTCCACACGAACCGCCTTGATGCGCTCGAACTCTTCTAGCTTCCTGAGTACCCATGCGCGCAGCGCTTCGCCTGTCAGGCGGATCTTACCGGACGCGACGACTTCGGCCATAGGCTTACCGGCCGCGATCGGAGGAAGTCCGTCGAGCGCGTGTCCCGGCGGACGGTATGCCACGACTGCCCATCCCGTGTAATCGCTCGTTCCCTTCGTCGTCACGGCCGGATCGAGTTGGAGAATCCATCGAGTCGCGAACGGTCCCATCGACTGATACGTGAAATCGTCCGACGTCCAATAGTCGCCGTCTTGTCCCATTGGATCGTTTGCGTAGTTCTTCGCGTACGAGCGCGTATGCCGAATCGAGAGGAGCCATTCGATCGGCCACTTCTCCGGCCACATCGAGCGCGGAGTTCCGTCCCCGTTCTCACGGATCGGCACGTGATGATGCGGAGTGATGCGCTCATCGCGGATCCACTTCAACTCCTCGTCATCGGAGCCGCCGGCAACGCGCACGAGTTGATGCATGATGGAGCCCGGCATCGTCACCGTTCCCACCATGACGACGGCCGCACGAATGTTCAGCGGAAGAAGAGCGTCCGTGATTGTGCCGAGACGCTTCTTCGCGAGATCGGCGGAATAGCGCGCCTCGTCCGGCTCGATGTCATCGAAGACGAGGAGATCGGGACGCGTCTCTCCCACCTTCAAGCCGAGAGACGCAGTGTCCACGCCGCGCGCAGCGAAGACGAAGCCGTCCGACGTATGGAGCATCCCTTGACGGTCCGCGAGCGTTCCGCCTGCCTGCTTCCGCGCCGGCTCGCACAGATCGGGGAAGTCGGCGCGGAGGAGCGTGTTCGTGTCGAGTTCGCGCTTGAACGTGGCAAGGTGCCCGGTCGCCTGCGCGTCCGCGTGCGCGAAGGCTACGGCGAAGCGGCGCACGTGATTCGCTGCCGCCCATAGCGGGAGCACGAGGAACCACCACGTAGACTTGCCGGTCTCGCGCGGAGCGATGAACGCGTGTCGGTTCTCCTGCGGTCCGGTCTCCCCGCGCCACGACTCCGCGATCCGTGCCCACTCGTAGTGAACCTCTGAGAACGTCACGCGTCCCTGCGCGTCGCGGAGGTGATGCGAGAGGTAGAGGATCGAAAACGCGACGGGATCCTTCGCGATCTCCCGTCGCACTGCGATGCGTTCCGCCTGCGGACGGAACGGGAGATCCGCGATGATCTCCCGCAACCGTCGATGCCACGCGGCATCCCACCTCATCGGCGCTTCCTCTGGCAGTAGCAACGGCCGAACGCGTAGAGCGAAGGCGAATGCAACCCGAAGACGCGGCAGCGGATCCACTGCCCTAGATTCCTCATTCGCCGCTGTCCCAATCGATCCGCTCGCCACGCTCGTTCACCATGACGATTTCCCCCGTGACCGTGTTCCGGAACCAACGGAGATTCGCGTCGCCTACCGGCCGCGCCGCTTCCGTGTCGCTGCCGCCTTCTTCGCCATCTTCGACCGTCCGGCCTTCGTCTTGCCGGCGTTCGCGATCTTCGCTGCCTTCTTCTTCCCCATGCTCTTTTTCAGCTTGTCGTACACGTCGCGTCGTCCCGGGGTAATCGCCACGTTCGAGTCCATCCTCTCCGATCATCACGACGCGGGAGCGCGCCGAAGTGTGTCGCGTGTCCACGTACGCGCCTAGGTTCGTCGTCTCCTCGCGTACGGTGTCGAGACGATGCCGCGCGGGAGCCTGCGTCTGCGGTAGCGTCGCCTGCTCCCCGGTCGGCTCACGATGCCACGGCTTCATTTGACGCGGCCGGCGATGCACGCTTTCCCGTCCGCCGCGTTCGTACTCCCCCGTGAATGCCCATCCCACGAAGAGGAGCAACCCGCCTCCGATGATCGCGCACAGTCCAACGAGGACAAGCGGGTTCGAGAGCCACCGCGCGAGTTCCGCCATCATTCCGTGCCTCCGTGGAGGTGAGCCGCCGCGTCCGCTGCCGCCTTCTGCGCTGCCGCCACTTCACCGGGAAGTGTGAGATCCACCTTCGCGGGAGCGTCGAGACCTAGCACACGATGAAGCCGCGCCGTCAGAGACTCCGCGCGCGCGAGTGCTGCGAGCCGGCCGCCGTGATCCTTCACGCCTTCGATGACGCGGCCGTTCGAGACGAGATCCGGAGCGTCCTCATCCCATAGGCGAAGGACGTCGGCGCGCAGATCCCGGAGAAGGTCCGTCTCCTGTTTCACGAGCGCGTCACGTTCCTCAATGGGAATCGTGTCGCGAACCTCCGCGATGATCTGCGATATGCGCGCCTGCGTTAACTCGAACTCCTCCGCGAGCGATTCTTGCGTTCGGCCACGGCAATACAGCTTCCATATGCGACCGTTCCGTCCGGCGAGCGCCGGGTTCGGGAGCGCCACGTTTCCTCCATTCCATAAGGATCCAAAAGCCGGACGCGGTACGGCTAGCATACCGCGTCCGGCAGGAACTCACGCCTCCCCGTAGACGAACTCTCGAAGCCGCGCCTCCACTCGTGCGTACCGGAGCGCTGCCGCACCGATCACCGCGAACGGGTACCGGAGCATGAGCCACACGAGATCCGTCATACCGGCGTCACCTCGAAGTGAAGCGTGTACGAGAGCGCGATCGGCCACCCGTGGGAGACAGTCGCGACGAGTTCGAGAGAGCACGGCCGGAACCCTGCGTCCCGCTCCGCGAACTCCTGCGCCTGCGCGAGCACGTGAAGCGCCTCTCCGAGATTCTGCCGCGCCGCGAGAGACGGATCGAACCCGAAGGACACAACACGCTTCCCGTGATCGAACTCCCGCTCGTAGACGACATGCCGGCCGATCCTCATGGAGCCTCCACCTCTTTCGGTTTCGATGCCTTCCCGGAACAGGACTTCAACGTTCCGCCTCCGGTCTCCCACTCGTGCGCCGGATGCTCCTCGCGCGCGCCGCAGAGTGCCTTAGCTGCCTGCTCCGCGAAGCGCCGCGCAATCCCCGCGAACCATCCGGGGAGCACGGAACCGCGAACCTTCGCAAACTCCTTGATGTCCGTGACCTTGACGCGGTGACGCGTGAAGCCGTGAACGATGCGGCCGTCTTGCCACGTCCACGAAGCCGGCGTTCCGCAGGCGCGCTCCGTGGCTTCGAGAGCCATCACGTCACGGAACCACGCGAACTCCTCCGTCTTGTCCGCGAAACGCCAGTAGACGGAAACGACGCGGTACGGTGAAGCCTCGTGCTCCCCGGCGTACACGCCGAAGAACTCCGCCTTCCGGTACGTACCCGTCCGCTGCCCGCGTCGCCACGCACGCGAGAACCCGATCTTCGTCTTCCATCCGCCGGATTCGAGCGCCTTCGCGAGCGACTTCACCGGAGCCGGCTCTTCGGGAGCATCGTCCGGACGCGGATCGAGATTGCCCGTGATGACGGTCTCGAACTCGTGCTCGCCGGGGAACTCCGGAAGCCGCGCCGTCCTCATCGCAGAACCTCGTGGAGGTGGAACGACGGATTCCCGACGAGAGACGGGATGAGCGGATCGCCGTCGTGTTCCCCGCGCATCGCTGCCAGCACGGTACGCGCCGGAGGCGGATCGGACAGCACGGCCGCGCCGCGAAGCAGAGCCTCACGCGAGTACAACGCGATAAGGCGGTTGCACGTGTTCGCGTTCAGCGAGCCGGTACAGAGAAGCGCGCGTACCTCGCTCGTAAGGTGGTTGTGATCCACGCCGAGACGCTTCGCCTTCCCGGACGCGCGGCGGCAGACGAAGCAACGTCCACCCTGCGCGCGGTAGAGAGCCCGGTACTCTGCCGGCGTGATCTCGTACTTGTCATAGATGTCTGCGAAGAACTTCGAGAGACTGTCCGCCATGCTTCCTCCTTCCACGGGAACGGCCCGGACGGCTCCCCCTCGAAGCCGTCCGGGCCGATCAGATCAGACGTTGCGGTTCGGCTTGATGCCACGCCGGAGGAGTTCGTTCTCCACGATCTGACACTGCCGCTCCGCCTGCATACGGTCCGCCTTCAAAAGCGTCCGCCGCATGATGCGCCGCGAGAGGATGCCGTACTTCACTTCGAGGTTGTCGTCCGTCCACCGCTCGATCTGCGCGTAACGCGTCTCGCGGGGATCACGGACGGCCGGAGCCGCGTTCCCGAGGATCTCCCGCGCCGCGTCGAGATCGTCATTCCGGATCGCCACCGCGAACGACTGCTCCGCCGTGAGCGCCGGGTTCACGATCTGCTTCGTGTGCGCGTCCATAGGGAGGACGGGAACCTCCGCTCCCAACTCCGCGAGCCGCGCCGTGATCTCCTCCGCGCGCTCCGCGTCACACGTCATGAACTCGTCCGAGAGCGCCTCGATCTCCATGTGACGATCGGCCTTCTCCGCCTGCGCGAGTTCCCACCGCTCGTGAGAGCCGTCGTCCGCCGCGTTCTCCTCGCGCTCGATCTGCTCCGCGTACGCCTTCTCCGCGTCGATCTCGTCCGCAGTCGGAGCCGCCGGCATGACGGAGTTCAGGTATTCCGCAGTCGGCATGAAGCGGAAGATCCCGTTCTCCGTCTCCTCGAAGACGTCGCGCTTCACGAGAGCGCGACCGATCAGGACGTTGTTCGTCCCGCCGGCTTCGATCGCCTTGACGCTCGCCGTGCTGAGGTTCTCCGTGTTCACGATCTACCGTCCTTCGTCTTCCGGCGGCTTCTCCGCCGGGCATGGGTAAAGCTTACCAACTTCGGAGGGGGATGTCTACTAAGTTCTTAGGGAGGTTCCGGAGGGTGTGTGAGCTGTGTGAGTACCCCTAGGAAAACTCTCAGAATCACTACACGTATAGGAGATTTCCTGAGGCTACTCACACAGCTCACACGAACCCGCGTTTTCGCTGGTCAAGCATCATCCGCGTCTGTGCGGTACCGGAAGCCGAACCACACGTCCACCTGCTTCGGAATCGGCTTCTCCGTGCCGGGGAACGCGTGCGCCTGCGGCCGGCGTACCACGAAGGCGGCAGCGTCCCCTAGGCGCTTACGGCCGGCGAACCGTGCCTTGTGCTGCTTCGTCGCGGCGTGATCCTTGAAGCGCGGTCCGAACGTCTCCTTCGGCCACGCGTGATGTCCCGCGCCTTCGAGCCACTCGTTGAAGCGGTCCGTGAGTTCGGAAGCCATGACGATAGCGTTCGCGTCCGGGACGAGACACTCCTCCCAAAACCCGAGGATCCGATCCGCAGACTTGCGCCACGCGAGCGTGTCCTCCGCGACGCGCGCGGGAGGCAGGAGGACGGACTCTGTTGCCTCCTCTCCGGCTTCTACGGCGGCTTCGATCGCTTCCATGTTCCGATACCACGCGAGCGCGCCTTCGATCGCCCATGTCACGGCCGCGTCATGCTGTCCGCCGCGTCCGGCCTTGATGCGCGCCTTCAACGTCGGATCGCCGCGCCGCTCGTTCTCCGGATCCGTGATCGGCTGTCCCGGCTTGACGAACGTGAACGGGAACACAACGAGCGCGAGCCGTCGCCACGTGCCGTGATCTGTCTCCGCGATTACCGGCGTGTAGTTCGTCGTAGCGAAGATCGAGTGACTCGACTCGAACTCCATGTTGTCCTTGTGCGTGCGCCGCGCCTTGATCCGGCCAACGTCCGCGATCTGCTTCAAGGACGTTACGTCGATCGAGCGTCCCTCCGTCAACTCCTCTGCGATCACGAGGCGCTGCCCGCGCAACTCCGCGCGCTCCGTGCTGTGTTCGTTCTTCGCGGAGGCGAACAACTTCGGAGACGCCGGGGAGGCGTAGTCCCCGAAGGCCGGGAGGATGCCGTCCGTCATGAGCAGACCCTTCCCGTTCTCTCCGCCTCCCTTCATGATCGGAACGATGCCGTCCGGAGTCGTGTGTCCCGTGATGGCTTGTCCGACGCGAACGCGGAACCACTCCATCACGTCGGCCGGCAGCACTTCGAGCGCGCGATCCCAATCGGGATGCGTGAAGCCGGGACGGTACGAACCGCTCGTGATCTTCGTGTGGAGGAACTCCGACGAGTGAGGCATCACCTCTCCCGTGGTGAAGTTGAAGACGCCGGAGGGCATGTTCAGGAGATCCGGATCCGCGTCGAAGTCGGCCGCCTTCCGCTCCACGATGCCGCGAGCCATCGAGAGCACGGAGGACGCGCGGTTCTTCGAGAGCATCCCGCGCCACCCGTCCACGTCTGCGGCGGCCGTCGCGTCGTCCTTGTTCTTCAAACGGTCCGCTGCCGCCGCGAAGTGATCCACGCTCCACTGCCGGACGGCTTCGAGAACGGTGACTTCATGTACCTCTTCCCACCTCCGGCCGTCGTACGCGAGCCAATCGAGACCGGCCGCCCAACAGAACATGCCGTCCAACACTTCCACGGCGAGCGTCTCCGCGAGACGCGCGTCCGTGAACTTGTCCTCTGTATCTGCCACGCGTGGCGGCTTCGTGGCGAAGACGCGTTCGAGACCCTTCACGCTGCCGCCGGCAGCGAAGTAGTCATCGACCCCTTTCACGCCTGAGATCGTCCCGTCCGGAGCCGTGACTTCGGAGGGAACCACGCAGTAGTGAACCTTCTTCGCTCCCTTGTGGACAAGCCACTTCCCGAGACGCGCCATAGCTTGCGCGACTTGTGTCTTCGAGTTCGTGTCCGCGTCGAAACAGATCACGATCTCACGGCCGCGAAGGGTGACGTCTTCCCAATCGCCCAACGTTCCGTGCGTGTTGCGCCAGTTGAAGACGCCGGAGAGCGCGATCGTCACCTCATCGCGCGAGGTGAGCGAGTCCGCCTTCTTCACGCCTTCCGTGATCCAAAGCCGCCGCTCGACGGTATTGATCCACGGCAGGAGAGCCGGATCGTCTGCTCCGCGATCCTTCGTCCATCGGGGATGCACGTCGAGCCGGACCGCGTTCCCCTTCGCGGAGGCGTACTTCATCTTCTTGCCTTCGCGGTTCGGAACGGCGTTGCGTGGCTTCCACTGCCCGGCGTACATCTGTCCGCGCGGGGAGTAGGCCGGCAACCAAAGTCCCGTGTAGAAGTAGTTCTCGCGGATCGCCCACGACGGGAACCCGAGACGAGAGAGGAAGTCGCGGCTCGATACGCCGGCTCCGCCGAACCATCGGCCGTTCAGCTTCACGCCGAAGTTCGTCTCCTGATCCGGGCGGCCGATGCTCATATACCCGCGCTCGCGCGCAACCTCCGGATCGATCGCGCTGTCCCGGAAGAGTTCGCGGCGATGCTCTGCCACGAGCGGCAGATCCTCTCCGGGCAGATTAGGTGCGTAACGATCCGCTCCCGTGTTAGTCTGCGTCATATAGCGTCCTTAGTGGTGATGACGGTCCGGCGGTAGCGCGCCGGACCGTTTGCCGTTTCAGGGACCTTGATCCTACGCCTGCCGGCTCGCGGCGGCGCGCTCCTTGCGGAGGATGATCGCGGCGCGCACGAGCATGTCACGAGCGGCAGCGGACCGGAACATCTTCGGATCCCTGCCGCCGGCCAACTCGACGGCGCGCTTCGTGATCTCCGCATCGAGCCCGGCCGTGATCGCGGCTTCGAGGCGCTTGTCCTTCTTACCCGTGGTCAGATCGTCCGTGACGGTCGCGGTTGCCATGATCCACCCTTTCTCCTGCGTCCGCACATCGGACACTTACTAAGAAGATACTCTACGGGGAGCCCGGAGGCAAGCGATCATGTCGGGTAGCGCGACTTACTAAGTTCGTGGTAGAGTCTTACTCAGAGCCGGACGGTACCGGCAGGACGGAAGGACTCACCCGATGGACGAGATCAAGACTCTCTGCGTGAACGCGTTCGCCGGCATGAGCCGTTGGTACTGCTACGACTTCGGCGGAAAGCGTACGCCGGGGAAGGAGACGCTCATCGGCGGGAAGTGCTCGATCTGCATTCTGTCGGAGACGGACGGGGAACTCCCGTCGTTCATGCGAAACGAGGATGACGAGTGACCTTCGATCAGGCGAGCGCGCTCCGGGCAGTCATCGAGACTGCCCGGAAGTGGCGCGCAGACACGAAGCGTACCGGCGAAGAGCCGGAGCCGGAGAGCGTCGTCGCGCTGTCCGCTGCCGTGGACGCGCTCGAAGCGCTCCTCCCGGCGGCGCGGCGGCCGAACGCTCCCCACGGGTTCGTGCTCACGCGGCCGTGGGATCTCATCCCGGCGGGATGGTTCGTTCGCGTCCCGAACGGCGAGTGGTGGGAAGTGATGGGTACGGAGCGCATCGGGGAGAAGCAGCATGTCTCGATGCGGAAGGACTCGATGTCTCCCGTCTCTGGCCCGTTCCCGCGCGAGCCGAAGGGAGAGGTGAAGGTCCGTCGCGGTACGCACACGTCCGAACTCGATGACGCGATCGAGGCGCTCTCCGATCTCTTCGGAGGCGTGGAGATCCTCGAAGACAAGCCGCCGTGGGACGAGTGATGGTTACCCTCTATCCGTATCAGGAGACCGCGATCGAGCGCACGGAGACGTGGCTCGACGCGGATCCCTTCAACCTCCGCGCGATGATCGTCCTTCCCACGGGATCCGGGAAGACGATCACGTTCTCGGAAATGTCGCGCCGGCTCCTTCTGCGGTACCCGGACAAGCGCGTCGTGATCCTCGTCCACACGGACGAACTCGCGTGGCAGACCGTCAAGGCGCTGCGCGCGATCGCGCCGGATCTCGTCATCGGAGTCGTGAAGGGGTCGCGGTACAACGAGACGACGGCCGATGTCGTCGTGGCTTCCGTGATGACGTTGAAGAACCCGAAGCGGCTCGCGCAAATGCGGGACGTCTGCCGCGTCATCGTGGACGAGTGCGATCTTGCGGCGGCTCCGTCGTACATGAAGATCCTCGATTACTTCGGATGCTTTGTCCCGCGAGCGGACGGAGAGTTCGCCGCGAAGGCCGTAGGAGTCACCGCGACTCCGTACCGGTCGGACGGGAAGATCGCGAACGTGTGGCAGGAGATCACGTACTCCCTGCCTTTGACATGGATGATCGCGCGGAAGTTCCTCATCCCTCCGCGCGGGATCGCGATCACGGTTCCGGACTTGAACCTCGCGAGCGTCAAGGCAACGAAGGCGGACTACCGCGACGGGGAACTAGGCGAAGCGCTCGCGGACTCGCTCGCGCCGGAACTCGTCGCGCAGGCGATCGTGGAACACTGCTCCGATCGGAAGACGCTCGCGTTCTTCCCCACGGTCGCATCCTCGTACGTCTTCGCTGCCGCCATCGAAGCGGCCGGCATCCCGGCGGAGGTGATCCACGGCGGATTGCCGCAGGCGGAACGGGACGCGATCCTCGCGCGCCACAAGCGCGGAACCGTCGTCGTGAATTGCATGATCCTCACTGTCGGGTACGACGATCCCGAAGTGGACGCGATCCTCATCGGACGTCCCACGAAGTCGAAGCGGCTCTACGTTCAGATCGTCGGCCGTGGACTCCGCGTGGACAAGTCGCGGCCGCACGAGGAGCAGGACTGTCTACTCCTTGACGTCGTGGGAGCGAACGGGATCCACGATCTCCGGAGCATGGCGGATCTCTCGGAGAAGGATCTCGATCCCGAGAAGGTCCGGAGCGGGAAGACGCTCGCGGAACTCGAAGAGGAGTTTGACGCAGGCGAAGGCGTAGAGGAGGACGAACCCGCGTTCTACCGTGGCGAGACGATCGCGAAGGAGTTCGATCCGATCGGCCGCGCGTCGCGCTCGAAGGTGTGGCTCACGACGTCGGCCGGCAATCACGTGATCCCGGCCGGACCGGACGCGTACGTCTTCCTCATGGAGTACCCGAAGCCGGGATCGTACTCCGTGTTTTGGGCGACGAAGCATCCCTCCGCGTCGTTCTTCGTCTGCTCTCTCGGAGTCCACACGAACGAGTCTCATCCCGTCCGCCGCGATCGTCTCTGTGATGGCTGTAAGCCGAAGGCGGTAGCGCTCCACTCGACGCGTCCACACACGCTCGATGAAGCGCTCGATGAGGCGGAGAACCTCGCGATCGATCTCGGCGCGGATACCGGGCTCGATCTCTCGAACAAGCGCGCTTCGTGGCGGAGGAAGGCACCCTCCCCGAAGTTGGTCAATAAGGCGCGCTCGCTCCGCGTGGACGTGGACGGAGACGCGGGAAAAGTGTCAGACCGGATCGGTAAGGTAGAGGCAACGGAGCGGATCGATCCGCTCGTGAGGAAGGTGAAGCGATGAGCGCAGGACTGATGAACGATCCGTTCGCAACCGGGGATGATCTCGCGGGAGTCGCCTTGATGGCGAAGCGGAAACGGATCATCAGTGTCGGCCGGTACCGCCTGCCGAATCTCGACGGCTCGCACAAGACGGGAGGATGGCAGCGAGTCACGAACCTCGTCAAGGCGATCACGGATCAGTTCTCCTTGCGCGTGTGGGAGATCGAACAAATCATGATCGCGGTTCACGTGGACGCGGATCGTGTGCTCCGGGATCTGCGGATGACTCTCGTCGCGGTTCAGGGGAAGGACTACTCCGTTCGGCGCGCGGAGATCGAAGAGTTCGTGAACCGCTGTAAGGATCTCTCCGGCGGGAACGAAGGCTCGAAGTTCGGCAACGCGCGGCATGAACTCGTGGAGGCGGATCACCTCTCCACGCCGGCCGCCATGCCGGACGCGTTCGCGCGGCAGCACTTGTCCTTGTTCAAGGCGAGTCTCGCGCGGAACGAACTCGAACGCGTGCCCGGTCTCGCGGAAAGGCGCGTCGTCATCCCGCGCTTCGATGCCGTGGGAACGCTCGATGCCGTGCTCGTGGATCTGCGGACGCGCGGTCTCCACATCGGAGACTTGAAGACGCAGAAGAAGTTTTGGACGTGGCTCGAAATCGCAGCGCAACTCGCCTGCTACGCGAACGCGGAAGCTATGTGGGAGTCCGCGAACGATCCGATCAACGCGCGCGCCGGCCGTTGGGTGGACATGCCGAAGGTGAGTCTCGATATCGCCTTCGTCCTTTGGATGCCGCGCGAGCATCCCTCCGGTACGCCGGCCGTGGACGTGTACGAGGTGGACATCAAGGCCGGTCTCCGTACCGCTGAACTCGCGCGTGAGATCGTCCTCGACAGGCGCGGAGGGAAGCAGGCGAAGAACCCGCGTGCGTGGCTCCGTGAGGCTCCGGCAGTCACGGCGACGGAGCAGTACGCCGCGCGCTTCGCTGCCGTCTCCACGCCGGCCGAAGGCTCCGCGCTCGTGGCGGAATGCAAGAAGGCCGGCGTGTGGAACGTGATCCTCGCGGAGGAGGCGCTCGCCGCGAAGAAGCGCCTCGAAACTTCTCCGGTTTGAGGGTTGCGGACTCACTAAGAACCGACTAGAGTTTTACTCAGAAGGCAACGGGGAAGCCGGAGCCGGGAGGGAAGGAAACAGGATGGCAGGCAGCGGAAACCGTTGGACTCGCGCCGACCAGCAGGAGTGGGACCGGATGAACTCCGAGAACTCGCAGGCGTCGCAGGGTTCCTCGAACACGGGCAACGGCAGCGCCGCCACCACGAGCGGCAACACGGGACGCGGACAGAGCAACTCGCGCTAGACTCCATGACGGTCCGGAAAGACGGACGGTCCCGGCGGGACAGCATCGAAGTAGCGCCGCCGGGCACGCAGGGACAGACCTTGCAACTCAGTAAAGGGGTAACACAGTGAGTGATGTCATGGACGATCCGTTCGCCGTGAACGTGGACGAGAACGATCCCTTCGCGACGAAGGAAGACATCAAGTCGAGCGGCGTGTTCGTTCCGCGTCCGCCGATCGACGCGCTCGAAGGCCGGACGATCATCCTCGTTCCGCGCTCCTTCGACAAGGAGGCGAAGGTCTCCGAGTACCTCCGCCGGGAGTACAACCTCCCGGAGTTCCGCGAGGAGTGGACGATCGATCTCGTCATCCTCGACGGAGGCAAACTCGAATACGAGTACCGTTCCAAGAAGCAGGGGACGGAGGACGAGTTCGAGGACAAGATCATGACGATCGAGGACTTCCCGTTCCTCGTCCCGAACTTCAAGGTGAGTTGGGCGAACATCATCGGGAGCCTGAACAAGCTCTCCGCGAGCCCGCGTCCCTTCGGTGTCGGCCGCATCCGGGCCGGCTACTCCGCCGCAGACATGCGGAAGGGGAAGACCTTCGACGCTTTCACGGCGGAACTCGCGGCGTGGAAGGAGAAGGCGAAGCAGGACATCGACAAGGCCGGGGACCGGCCGAAGGCGAAGTGGCACTTCGAGTTGCTCGATGAGTCGCCGGAGGCGATGGCGAAGGCTCGCGCGTGGTGGACTACCGCTCGCGCCGAAGGCTTCCGCATCAACTGATCGAACATTCATCACGGCGGACCGGGTACCCCGGTTTCCGGTCCGCCTTATGAGTGTTACGATGAACGTAACGCCGATGCCTGAGGAGGCACACAGAATGTCGAACTCCAAGTACCTCGTCACCGTTTCCGCCGTCGAGTCGGACGAGTACGTCGCCTTCGCCTACGGTGACTTCGCCGTGATGAACTTCGCCTCGAAGAGCGCGCTCGCCGCGATCAAGGACGCGGCCGGCGACTTCTCCGCCCGGATCGTGGAGGTGGAGGCGATCGGCACCGAGGACGAGAAGCGGACCGTCGTCTCCGTGCAGGGTGACGCCGAGACGGTCGCCGTCGTCGTGAAGAAGAAGATCGCGCGGGAGCGCAAGGAGCAGAACCCGGCCGGCGACTCCGCCGAGACCGTCGAGACCGGCGAGACGGCCGGCGACGAGACCGTCTCGGAGACCGTCGAAGCCTGATCCATCCGCAAGCGAGGAGCCGCGTCCACCGATCGGGGACGCGGCTCTCGCCGTTGAAGGGAGTTCTCTTGCCGTTCGCACCGAAGAACACACGCGGCGGACGCGTGCTCGTGGAGCCGATCTCTCCGACCCTGTTCCGCCTCGAAGAGGAGGTTCGGTACGTCGGAGACGTGGACGAGTTCATCGTCCCGAAGGATTACGTGACGGACTTCGCCACGGTTCCCCGCGTCGCCGTATGGCTGATCCCGCGCTTCGGTTCCTTCACGAAGGCAGCGATCCTCCACGATTTCCTGCTCACTCACTGCCTCGAAGCCGGCCGCGTGTCGAGCGTGGACGCGGACGGACTGTTCCTCCGCGCGCTGCGCGAACTCCGCGTCCCGGCGTACCGGCGGCTCCTCATGTGGACCGGCGTTCGATGGGCGGCGCTCTTCTCGAAGAAGCGCCGGCCGGGATGGCTCCGGACGTTCCCGAAGGTGATGCTCGGTACGGTCGCGTTCCTGCTCTCCATCCTGCCTCCGCTCGCGATCCTCGTCGTCGCGCTCGCCGTGCTCGTTCACAACGCGATCGAACTCGTGTGGAGCCTGATCTTTGATGGCAAGACAGAAGCAGGATCCCTCTCGACGTAGTTACTAAGTTCGTGGTAAGCTTCATGCATGACGAAGAAGCAGCGCATCGAACGAGCCCGGATGATCGTGGGAATCCTCTCCGCCGTTCTCGGAACCATCGGTTTCGTCACGGAGGTTTGGTTCATCACGAGCGCCGGGCTCGCCTGCGTCGTGATGTGGATCGGACTTTGCATCATGAGCGCGGACGAGACCAACCGACAGAACGTCAAGGAGGCGAAGAAGCAGTGAGCTACTTCCAACACACGAAGCGGGATCTCGCGGAGGCGCGGGATCAGGCACGGCAGGAGATCGGGAATCTCCTCGCGGCGCTCGCTCACGACTCGTCCGTGAAGTTGGACGATGAGAACATCGATCGGCAGACGATCGCGGAGGATCTCATCACGCGTCTCGTCTCGCTCTCGAAGGGTCTCGGCTCCGATGCCGCGACGCTCTTCGACTCGCTCGTGAACTTCCACGGGGACAACCCGCGTATGCCGCTCGAAGGCGAAGAGGACGAGGCGGAGAAGACGCAGGAACTCCCGAACGTCACGCGCGGCCGGTACCGCTACCGGTCCGGACAGTTCGTCGGCCGCGTGCTCCGTCCGGCCGCGCCGCTGCCGGCAGTCGGGACCGTGGATCACAAGACGATCCGCGAGACGCACAACACGACAACCTTCGACGGGATCGAGCGTCACCCGTTCGAGGGTGGATATTCCGGCATGGCCTGCGTCCGCATGGTGATGCGCAACGGAGCCGGGGAAGACTGCGGACTCTCCCATGACAACGCCGTTCACGATTGGATCTTCTGACATGCGACACAACGTCGAGCGTGACTCCATCCGCCTCCACTCCGGGAACGTCATCGTGACGGATCCGATCCGCATCGAGACGCACGAGGACGTGACGCCGGAGATCGCGAAGATGAACGCGCGTCTCTCCCCGATCATGCGTCACATCGGGGAAGGCTTCATCGTCGTTCGCGCGTACGACCGGCTTGACTCCATCGTTGCCGCCACGGAGACTCTCGTTTTCCTGGCACACGTCGAGACGATCTCGCGCCTGATCGTTCAGATCGACGCGGACGAGTCCGTCGAGTTCCCGGTACGTGTGGACTGACGGACGAACCGCAGGCGAGCCGGACGAACTCGATTCGTCCGGCCGCTTGTCGTCCTTACTAAGTTCGTGGTAAGCTTTCCTCATACCAAACGAGGAAAGACTCATCGAATGAACGTCAACTTCTTGAAGAGCCCGACGGCCGCCGGAGCGGTTACGCTCGCCTCCTTCGCTGCGAGCGCGCAGCACATCGTTTCGGTTGTCAACGAGACGAACCCGCTTGCCGTCTCTCTCGTCTACCCGATCGGAATCGACGGTCTCCTTTACGTCGGGATCCGCGCAATGCAGACCGGCCGCAAGAAGGTTGGAGCGGTTGCTCTCCTCGTCGGCGCTGCGTACTCGCTCCTCTTCAACGCGGACGCGGAGAACGCGATCAAGATGGATCCGCTCCTCATCGCCGCGTCCATGCCGATCTGCTTCCTCGCTGCGATCCTCATCGAGTCCACCGCGAAGCAGGCGGAGGAGATCGAGGTTCCGGCCGCCGCGCCGCAGATCGTGACGAAGACGGTTGCTCCCGCGCTCCTCCCGATCGTTCCGTTCGTGAAGCCGCTCCCCGCGCCTGCTCCCCGTTGGGTTCACGCCGGCATCCGCCACACGCTCCCGATCGTCCCGCTCGCCGCGCCGGCCGCCGCGCCGAAGCCGAAGCCGGCTCCCCGGCCGGAGACGAAGACGGACGCACCGAAGACGGAGGCGAAGCCGTCCGCCGGACGCGTCGCCTCGTGGGACGTCGAGAAGGCGGTTCGTCTCCACGCGGACGGACGGACGGACGAGGACGTACTCCTCCTCGTGGACGGACTAACCGCGAAGCCGTGGCAGCGGACGAAGCGCGCGATCAAGATCATGACTCAGGACGCGTCCACCACGGACGAGAGCGTCTCGGAGATCGTCGGACAGTCGGCCGCTCACGTTGCCCGCGTGCGCGCCGCGATGAAGGAGAGCAAGTGACCGAAGAGCAGAAGAGCCCGGCCGCCACGCAGGCGGCCGGGTTCGGCCCGTGGTTGATCGCGGGAACGCCAGTCGATGAGCCGTACCCCTGCCGCTGCCTCGAACCCGTGGTGATGAGCGACGGCCGCACATTCAAGCCGAAGGCGTGCAACCCGGCGTTCTGCCCGTGCTCCGGCCGGCTCGATCCGCAGGGGCCGGAGTGCTGCGCGATCCACAACACGCCGGCTCGCGCCGCTATGGCGAGCGCCGCGTACGCCTTGAAGAGGCGGAAGGAGCGCGGGGAGTTGATGGCCTGAGGTACCTCACGAGACCCCGTATCCGCAGGATAACGGCCGTCGAGTCGCCACCCTACCTCCTGAGTTCTGAGTAAGCGAACGGCCCGGAGAGACGCTCTCCGGGCCGTTTCCGTGCCTGCTCCTAGGAGCCGATGGCGGGGAGCCGCTCTCGATCACGGAACCACGCGATCACCTCGTCCGGGTAGAAGAGCGCCGCCTTCCCCGGCTCCGGCTCGCCGTCCGGCTCCGGGAAACCCGGTCGGCCGGCAGCGAGCCGGAGCGCCTTGATCGTCATCCGGTCGCCGTCCGCCTTCAACGGCAGGATCGCGACGATCTCCGAGAGCGGCATCGTCCGCGCGAGTTCCCGCGCCGCCGGCTCCGCCTCGATCGTCGGGACCGGATCTCCGTGGAACATGGGCAGGGACGGACGCGCTCCTCCGAGGACGTACTCCACCGCGTACGCGTCCGGGACGTACGGGACGCGGACGATCTCGTACTCCCCTCCGTGGACGTGTGCCCAAATGCCTACGTCCCCGGACGGACACGCGACGAACGGGATTCCGTCCGCGAGCATCTTCCACGTCTTCGCGTCCCACCGCGCGAGGAGACGCGTCCGGAAACTCTCGCGCGTGTTCCGTCCTCCGGCCGCTGCCGCGTCGATGGACTGTCCGATGAAATGGAAGTGGATCCGGAACTCGCGGCCTAGGTTCACGCCGTAGCGGATCGCCTGAACGGCCGGCGACTTCTTCGGCAGCGAGAGCGCCTGAACGAGCGCCTCCTCCGCCTCTTCGAGTTCTGCGAGAAGGTGATCCGGAACCTCGTCGCGCGCGGCTCCGCTGTCCTTGATCTCCTCCTTCGCCTTCCGGACGCGGATGCGTGCGCGTACCTTCTGCTCCGCCGTGAACGCTGTCCAGTAGTCCACGAGGAGCGGGAGAAGCGTATTGATCTCCTCAACGAAGACGTCGAGCGTCGGGAGTTCGTCCAACTTCTTTTCGTCTTCGAGGTTGAAGGACTTACGCCAGATGAGTTCATCGAGCACGGCCGCGAGAACGTCGGAGATCCTGGCAACCTCGTCCTCGATGCGGACGCGTCCGGCCGGCAGACGTCCCGCCCATCGGAGGTGACTCCACTTCTTGAAGTCAAGGATGATCGCGTATCCGCCGTGACGGAGCCGCTGCATTGCGATGAGTTTGTAGAGCGTGCTCTTCCCCGCGCCGCTGCCGGCCGAACCGAGAGAGTGAGGACTGTCGTTCTTGAAGTCCATCCGGGAGATCCGGCCACCCGTCATCACTCCCACGAGAGGATGATCGATGTCGCCTGCGAGCAACTCTTCGAGAAGGTCTTCGATCTTGACAGCCTTCGGCGGGAGCGCCTGCGGATAGAGATCCACGTACCTCTGCGGTACGCCGCTCTCCGTCCACTTCGCGATCGGCTCCGGGAGACCGATCCGCGCGCCGACGTTGTTCGCGATCCGCTTCTTCATCGCGTCGTCAAGAACGACTTCGGGAATGTAGACGCGGACCGGCTCCGGCTCCGTACCGTCCTCGATCTCCTGCCCGAAGCCTTCGGGGAGTTCGATCGCGGCGAGTTTGTCGCGCCGCCGCAGGCGTACGCCAGTCACGCGCGCGAGCACATCGGCCGCCGGATAGATGTACGTCTTCCGCACTTCGCGAACCGTCCACCACGCAGCGACCGACGTTCCGCCGTACGTGATCCCCGCGATCCCGCCGGCAGCGACGTAGCAGAACAAGAACCATCCCCACGGGAGACGGGACCAACCGGGAGCGTCCGCGTCGAAGAGCGTCCACGCGTACGCGGTTGCGCGCGCGACTGCCCATGTCGAGACGAGGAGCGTCGGAACGCCGGCAACTCCCCACCTCCACGCAACCCGTCGCCACCTCGCGCGGGACAGCGTTTCAACCGGCTTCCGGCGGTAGTCTTCCGTTGCGTCGTGGAAGAACGTCGCGTTGTCGCCCATCCCCCAAAGCTCCATGCCGGTCACGAAGAACCGCCACGGCCGGGGACAGGATCGGCACGCGAAGCCGTCGCAGCGCGACGAGGCTAGCGGTACGATGTGTGTCCTCTTCATCTCCCTATGATCTCACCATGAACCTAGTAAAACAACCCTAATCGGCGTACCCTGATTTCATGGATAAGCGGCAGGCGAAGAGGTGGATCAAGCGGAAGGCGCGCAAGATCAAGCGGAAGGCGCGGCGGATGCCGAAGGTGTTCGCGCGCATCGGAAAGCGTGTCGCGCGGCGGCAGGCGAAGAAGGCCGCGCGCCGGCTCCGCAAGACTGCCGGGTTCACGCGTCGCCTCGTGCGTTCCGGGCCGAAGCGCCTCGTGAAGAGGTGGATCAAACGGAAGGTACGGAAGGCGAGCGGTAGGAAAACGGTAGGGATCATCCGTGGCGGACAGTTGACGAAGGCCGGCAAGGTTGCCTTCGGAACGTCCACGCCGATCCGGAAGGGGACCGGCGGCCGGCATGACATCGTGCCCGGACGCAGCATCATCGAGTGGCTTCGGCATCCGGAGTTGGGACGCGGACGCGTGCTCGCCTTCCTGCCGGAACGCTGCCTCGATGTCCTCTTCGAGCAAGGAGGACGTCCGCTGAACGGCGTACCGCTCGAAGAGATCAGGCTACTAGCCTAGTTACTAAGTTCGTGGTAACGTCATCCTCATCAAAACCGAAGAGGAAGGCTCATCCGATGTTCGAGAGGGAACGATGCCTAGCAACCGGGAAAGTGATCTACACGTCACGCGACGACGCGAAGGCGGAGATCGGTCGGCTCCGCGCGAGCACGAAGGCGAACTCGCGCAAGGTGTACCGCTGCGCGTTCTGCGACCGGTATCACGCAACGAGCGGAGCGCGGGGAAACCGGAAGGGGAAGCCGTAAGAGCCGGAGGCGGAGTCTACGTCTACCGGACGCGGAAGCCGGCGAGCCTTCTCGGACTGCTTCACGCGAAGATCGATACTCCGTGGTGGGCATTCCCGATCGGCGCTGCGTTCGCGTGCATCGTGAACGCTGCGTTCGGGTTCCCGTGGTGGATCGGTCTCTTCGTCCTCTTCACGAGCGGACGTCACTTCGCGTACGTCGGAGAGACGGTCTCGTTCAAGGATCGGCACAAGGAGCACACGGAAGGCGGCGGCCGATGGAAGACGCGCGCCGGCCGCCCGAAGCCTTCGGCCGCGTGGTCTGATCTCGATCCGGTCTGTGTCCTGCGGCTTCCCGCTCCGAAGAAGAAGTGGCTCCTCCGCGCGATCGAGACGTTCTTCATCCGGCTTCTCTTCCCGGTTTACAACGAGAAGAAGAACAAGGGGAACCCGCGCCGCATCACGCGAGACAGCGCGATCCGGATGCGCAACCGCCGGAACAAGCGTCGCGTGAAGCTGTCCTTGTGGAACGTCCGCTTCGGTCACCTCGTCATCGTCGTCTTCGTACTGTCCGTTCTCGTCTCGTTGGGAGTGATCTAATGTACGTCCCGGAACTCGAACACAAGCGTTCGGCGGAGGTGGTTCGCCGGCCGGATCAGACGCTCGTGATGCCGAAGCCGGTCGGCTCTCACCTCATCCGCCGTCGCACGAAGAAGGCGACGCTCCGCGAGTTGCATCGGCTCTCGCGGCGCGGGTACGTCGCCTCCGCTTCCGCGCTCGCACAGTTCCACTCGCGCGCAGGCGGAGGGTACGGCGTGAAGATCGCGCTCGCGAAGCCGCTCCCGGAACCGATGCCGGGATGGGCGAAGGGTTGCGCTCTCGTCGGCGCGACGCTCGCCGTTCTGTCCATCCTCGCTGTCTTCGTGCTGAACGCGCTCACAGCCGCGTTCACCGCTGCCGCCGCGATCCCGTGGGGATTCGTCTTCGGCGGACTCGTCGTCGTCGTGATCGCGCTCCTCCTCGTGAAGCGGTTCGTCTTCGGCGGGATCTCGATCTCGCAGAACGTGAACATTCGCTGAGACGCAGAACACAAGCCGGGCTGTCAGCTACACGACAGCCCGGCTTAGTGTGTTTGTAGTAAGCTTCATGCATGGCAGATATCGGAACGTTCGCAGGAATCGGGCTCGCGCTCTACGCGGCGCATCACGTCGGAGACTACTGGATCCAAACCGATCATCAGGCGGCGCACAAGGGGAAGGCCGGGAACGAAGGCCGGCGAGCCTGCCTGTTCCACGTCGCGACGTACGTCATCACGCAGGCCGTGTTCCTCGCGGCCGTGCTCGCGGTGACCGGAGCGGAGGTGAACACGTTCGCCGGCATGGCGGCTCTCCTGTTCTCCGGCGTGACGCATTACCTCGCAGACCGGCGGGAGTTCGGGATCATGTTCCGGATCGCGCGCATGTTCCCCGGCAAGGAGAACTTCCTCCGTCTCGGCGTTCCCCGCGCGAACGTCCGCCTCGTGGCACACGACGAGGACGGATGGGGAGGAGCGCCGGAACTCGTCGGAGACAACCCGTCTCTCGGCACGGGAGGATGGGCTCTCGATCAGTCGTGGCATATCGCGCTAGGCGTGTTCGTCCCGGCGCTCATCGCCTGTCTCTGAACCGGAACCCGGTCGCATCGCGCGGCCGGGTTTCCGTTTGCCCGGAGCGCGGTGATCGCAGACCTTTCCCACTGTCCTTAACTTACCCGGTTCTTAGTAAGTCTGTCAAGGGTGGGATTCCTCACACGTAGGGACTTGTGGACTTACTAAGTTCTTAGTAGACTATGGATATGACGATGACGAGGAACGAGAAGCGCGAAGCAGTCGGGACGCTCCAAGACATCATGAACGGCGCGCAGGAGCAGTGCCACTCCCCGAAGTTGCGGCGCGAGATGATCGCGGATCACGGAGCGCCGACGTACACGCCGGCCGCGTGGATCACTCACCGGATGGGACGTCGCGGACCGGACGCGCAGCCTTCGCAGCCTGCCGAGATGATCCGGGAGCGGAACGCGACGACGAAGATTCAGGCGCTCCGCCGGACGTCCCGTCGATTCTGATCCGGAAGCCGGCCGGGGATTTCGGTCCCCGGCCTTCCCATAGTTACTAAGTTCGTGGTAAGCTTTACTCATCGCCGGAGAGACCGGCGGGAAGCGGAAGGACCTAGATCATGGCGATCAACCCGGACAGCGCGAAGCAGATCGAAGCGTGGCTCGAACTCCACGGGATCGCGCTCTCGGACTGCTCCACGGCAGACTGCGAGCGAGTCGCGAAGGAGTACCACGCGGCGATCGCGAAGGAGCACGGGGAGGCGCTCGCGGAGAACGCGAAGCGGAAGGCTCCGAAGATGTGGGACACGATCGAGCGGTTCAAGGACGGACGTTGGTTCCTCGTGAAGCGCGTTGACGCGGACATGAAGACTGTCACGTACGAAGGCTTCGGCCGTGACTTGACAGTTGGGATCCTCGATCTCTCCGCGTTCCGCTCGATCTTCCGGATCGTCGGCAGCGACGAGTGGGAGCCGATCACGAAGCAGTGCTCGAACGAGTGGCACCGTACCGCTCCGGCTCGCGCGCGCATCCTCTGCCCGGACTGCTTCGCCTGACAGCAACGCCGGCCGCCGGAGATCCCGGCGGCCGGCTTCGTTTCTGAGGAGGAACGATGGACGGACCGAAGACAGCGTGGAGCCCGGCGACGCGGACGCTCTCGTACGAGGTGACGCTCTCCGCGCAGTGCCCGGCCGATGATGTGCGGATCGTGCGCCGGCATCCGCCGTACCCGGATCGCGTGACGCGGTACCTCGTGAACCGCGTAACCGTGCGCTCGACGTGGCAGACCGGTCCGGGAGCGCCGGAGGATCAGGAAGCGCCGGCCTTCGTCACGCTCTACGTCCGGCAGCGCAACGAACACGGGATCTTGTCGAATCTCGAAGGGAAGCTCTTCCTCGATCAGATCGACGTGATCCCTCCGTGGCTCGCGCAGATCATCACGGCAGCGAGCCCGCGCGACGTCCCTTGACAAGGGACTAAGAAGGTAGTAAGTTCTTAGACAGTGGAGAAGGTCGGCCCGGACGAGACTGCGGCTCCGTCCGGACCGGCCGTAACACTCGCCGC